>Ga0265300_10002208_pt1 | contig 17137 bp, 18 predicted proteins | sample AusTroGonzalo_MG_FD_193482 | JGI IMG/M metagenome (GOLD analysis project Ga0265300, IMG submission 193482) | Bovine rumen microbial communities from tropical cattle in Woodstock, Queensland, Australia - Gonzalo_03 | ecosystem: Host-associated > Mammals > Digestive system > Stomach > Rumen ...
GAAGCTTCTATCGTTGAGAATCCAGGCATGACACCAGGTGACGAAGAAGCAGTAGAAGGCATAGTCAACGGACCAGAGAGACAGGTAAGATCCATCCCTTCCCATATAGGTAGAGAACAGACGGAGATACTGATCGACGTTCATGTCGACATTTGTCACAGCACGGATATTCGTGATCTCATTGCTGAACATGGTTCTGGCAAAGGTGTTCCAGTCGGCATAGAGGTCAATTCCCTTATGCTGGAGATTATTCTCAATCGTGGCAATGTACTTACTCTTAGAGTTATTGATGTACTCACCAGAGATATTGTCAACGATTTGGATCGGAATCTGACAGTAATAGAGCATGAAGAATCTCATGGCAAAGTACATAAACGCTTCGTAGCGTTCACGATTTCCCACAAAGATCTTCTGGCTCATTAGAACCTTATTGAACAGCTTCGCCCACATTAGGGAGAGGAGTTTTATTGTCTCGGAGGAAAGAACTGTATACTCATTGATTACCTCGAGGGCCATATAGGCAGGAACCAGCATTGCGTAGAGTTTGGACACGTCAAGCTTCAGTTCCTCGATCAGACCACCAGGACCACGCTGAGCAACACAGTATTTGCTCATGTCAACGAGAACGCAGTACTTTCCATTTCTACGGACTTTGACATAGGGCATGTTTGCGGGAAGTCTCTTATCCATCGGAAGAGATAGGACAAGAATTCTCCCCTCTTTTACGGCTTCAATAACCTTGGTAGTAAGTGCGTCACGATAGATACGGTTCATACCTGCCAGTTGAGCATCAATTCGATTGTTGATTATGGTACCAGAGTCTATTGAACGTACAACATTCTGAATCTGGTTTGTAACAGCATTACCGGTGTCCATCTTCTGAAAAATGTCAGAATCAGTGAACTTACGCACCAATTATCATCTCACTTTCCTTTAGAATTGGTTATTTGTATTAAAAACCTGTTAAACCTCTGAGATATATGAATTTATAAAAAAGAAGAGAGGGACGCTAAAATGCGTCCCTCTCTTAAAAAGACTATTTTGCTAAAAGCATCTTTTGGAATTCTCTATTGTTGGAAATGTAGAGTTCTCCACCCTTGGTTTGTTTATAGAAACTTGCCAGTTGGTTGAACAGGTTTGATAGGATTTCGATATCATCTTTTCCAATCACGTGCATCCTGCATTCATTTTTATTTACGATGATTATCGCTCCACCATCCACATGAAAACCATTTTCCAAGAGAAGATTTCTATAGCCTCCAAGTTGAAGAAGGTGCTTTAGACGCACTTGTTTACTGGACTTGAAGTCGCAGATAAGATGAAAATCTCCGAATTTTGCATACCAGTCGAGGGTACCCCCGTAGCCAAGCTTGGTAGAGGCTAAAGTCTTTTCTGTAAAAATCGTTTCATAGCGATATTGGGATATGTACTTTTCGAATCGCTCAGATATGGAGTTAAAATAGTCAGCATCAAAACTGTTTTTAAATTCAACAATCTCGGTAGTACCAGATGGATCAACGACCTGTTGTACACACCTATGGATGATTGTGCCAATATCAGCAGTCCGTTCCAGTTCATCGTCATATTTAACATGACGAAAACCGAGATAGTTTGCCCAACGTGTTATTGCTTCAGATCCTAGAATCTTCAATATCGTTGTAACAGATGGAACCAGGGTTCCATCATCACATTCGTATATATGATCGGCCATTTTTAGACCCTCCTTTTATGATAGGTCATTTGGTTAATATATTATTGGTCTGATCATGTAAAAAAGATTAGGAAAGAGGAGATGGTATACATGTCTGACTTTAACAATAAAAATCCAAACGATAATCTTCCAGAAGAGATTCCGATCCCAGAAGGCATGCCGGAGGAGATCGCTGAAGCCATAAGGGAATTCTTCAAAGATCCTAGTAAGATACCTTCTAATGGCCAGATTTTTCTCATCAGAACTCCGGATGGTAAGGTAAATGTCAGCACGGATCCAAAGTCTGTACCGATCAATCTATCTTCACCGAAGTCAAACTATGTGGATATTCCCGTTCTTAGGAAAGAATGGATAATCCGTCTCGTAGACGTCGTTCCGAACAGGATTGAAGATAATTTTACTTTCTCTCTAGAGGTATTTCCGAATTTTTCGAGTAAAATGGAAACAACCGGCGGAAAAGTTGACATCTACGACATTATGAATCTGATTAAAAATCCCTCATTTCTAAACTTTCTCCTCAGCTCTCTTACCCATGCCAACGTGTGGCATCCGGGAGACATTCATACGATTGCAAATCTCTCTAATGGTGATGCGTTCATTCGTGCAATAGTACCAAACGCGACCTCTGTCCCTCCGAAATGGATAAGAGAACTTAGTGAGAAAACTCCTGGGGATTTTGAAGTTGTCAGTAGAACGGAGAATTTTCTCATTGGCCAGTTGGATACCGTTCGAAGCGTTATCCGTTCTAGGCATCTGTATGAACCCCTGATCCAGTATGATGTTACGGTTACTCTCAACAGTGCTGACAAATGGAACTTTTTAACAACAACGTTTGATCACGTCTTTTTCTATAACTTTCTCGTGCGAGAACTTCTAGAAGATGCGGTAAAATCCTTCTATCCGATAAATAATATCTGCATGTACATGTTGAACAACCTCTGGCAGCTTCACACCTTCTTCAACGTTGCCATTCTGCAGAATACACTGCGATTTTTCCTAGATGTATCTCCCGGAACAGTGTTTCTCAGCGATGGTCTTCCCCATCAATACGAGTATCTTGGAAAAGATGTTCATGCCGTTTATCAAAAGACCTACGATGACACCGTTGTGAAGGATATGAAGGATCGAAACGATCGATACCTTCTCAGAGATCAGATCGCGGCATTTAACTGGAGTTCCAAGACCCAGGTATATCCAGCTGGTCTAGGTTTTCGTGGAACAAAATTTGTTTCCGATGACGAGGTAACGCTCTGGAAAACGAATTCTTTGATATTTAATGCGGGAATTTCTATAGAGGGACACGATGGCGAGATCGATAACGGCACAAATCTTATCCAGTGTAAGATCTATCCAAGCAACCGTTGTTCGTCGCTGGTAAGTAGATACTGGGTTCCATGTTCCAATGAGATCGAGTTTACGATTGGTTCGAGAACTCTTAGACCGATCTGTATCATTGATGTGAACCTGGCAGAGATGGTCAAGCTCGGACTTAAGGATTCTGATGACATCCTGCACTATCTGATCGATGAAAACGATAACGTTGTCCATTTGATCCAAAATCGTAGGACTCATGCACCAAAGAAATTCCGGAATGCGTATACGGTCACCGAATCGCTCGTTCTTAATCAGGAAACCTTCAGATTCATGGTATCTTCGGCTGTCGTTGACAACCTTAGATGAGAAAAGAAATAGAGAGACAACCGAGGGTTGTCTCTCTATTTTTTCTTTAATCTTAAGACAGAAAGATAGCTATCTCAACCATATATTCTTGATAAGAAGGAGGGATTGAAAGTGATCTATCGATTTTTAGCTCTTGCAGATATTCACTGGGGAGCTATGGATAGTAAGCTCCTATATAATAATCTCCAGCTGATAATTAGATTTATCAGAGAGATGAGTGGTGAAATTGATTTTGTGGTCATCTGTGGTGACTATTTTGACTATAGAATTCAGCTCAACTCTAAGACTGCCCTATTGGCAGTTAGATGGTTTGATGAACTAATATCCGCATGTAAAGAAACAGGTGTGAAGAAAGTTCGGATGTTCAAAGGAACTCGAGAGCATGACAACGATCAGCTTGAGGTATTTAGACCAAGCTATGAGGATGAATCTGGATACTTTAGGCTTTATAATTCGGCAACTGCAGAAGAGTTGCTTCCGGATCTAAGAATTGTCTTTTGTCCAGATGAGCCAATTAACCTGATAGACTACTATAGGCAGTACTGGGATAGATTTATTCCCTATCCAGATATTGGTTTCTTTCATGGAAACTTTAGCAATATTCTCCCAAAGATAGAATACAATCGTATTCAAGAGCACAATCTTCCAACCATGATCTACGAGTATGACGAACTATCTAGACTGATCAAAGGACCTATGATTGCCGGCCATTGGCATATTGGGCAGGATAGTGAATCGCTATACTACATTGGAAGCTATGATCGTTGGAAATTTGGAGAGGAAGAACCTAAAGGTTTTATCTACGGCGCATACAATACTGAGACTTCTAAGTATTTCATTAGGCGAATAGAGAACATATTAGCTCGTCACTATAATACCATCTATGTGAGTGATGAAGAATGTAGATATCCGGCGGATTTTTCACTTCTGATGGATAGAGTGAATACTCTTGTCAAAGAAGACCCGATGTTACAACTTAGAGTTGTATATATGCTATCCACCGACGATGAGGATCTTAGGAAGACCATTTCGATATTCCAACAACAGCTATCCAATATCCGCCAGGTTAAGGTGGATATTAAGGATCTGATTAAGAAAGAAGAAAAGGAGTCTCGAAAGAAAACTGTAGAAAAAACCTCTAGAGAGTATGACTATGTTTTCAATCGTGACGCTACGGCAATACCTTCTATAATTCACCGATTCATCATGGATAGAAAGGGTGAATCTCTTTCCGAAGAACTTATTCAAAAGTATATTGGGAAATATCTACAAAATTAGCGTATAAATACCTATTTTTGATGGTATATTCTTAATATGAATCTGAGACCTGAATGAGCACCAAAAACATATCATATCTGAAAGGAAGAGATACGAATGAAAACGAAGAAGACCAAGAAAACCAACAAGATCAAAGTTCCCCGCGAAATCCTCGTTCAGTCCGCGGTCGACTACGCCATCGCCACCGGCTTGGTTGTGGCTGCCACCGGCACCGTCATCGTTTCCAACCAGATGGAGAAGAATGACAACAGCACCATGGCTCTTGGCGGCTACCTGGTCGGCTGCGGCGCTGCGGCGGCAGGCATCGCGATGGGCGTGAACGCGACCCGCCGCATCATCGTTACCAGGCGGGCAATGGAGGAAATGGGGGATTTCGTCGGGGATCTCGACGAAGCCCTTCAGACCACCTTCGGTGATGTTCTGGATGAGGTCGTCCAGGAGCATGCCGAGGCCGAGGCTGCCAACATCGTGGTCCTTCCGAGCGAAGAGGGGGTGAAGGTGGATGGCTAAGAAGCCCGTCACCCCCATTAAGAACCACATCGCCGAGGGCATTCCGGTAGTGCTGGCCATCGGCGCTGGCGCTACCGGCCTCTTATTCGCCGGAGCCATGCTGGCTCCCGCTGAGGAAGAGATCGATACGGCATATAAGGTGACCACCGGTGTTCTCACGGGTCTGCTCGCCGTGGGCGCTATCACCATCTCTCAGATTCAGGCCTCCCAGAAGACTGACCTCCAGAAGGAGCTCGTTGAGGCCACCTGCCCCCAGGTCCCTTGAGGCCTAGTTGGGGCGCAACAAGATCGGGGGTGCCGCGTGTGCCGCACCCCCGATTTTTTTAGGTTAAAATGATCTGAAATATATTTTTTCTTTGGTGATAGTATCTGATGAAAGGTGGTAAAAAGAGTGGATCCGTCTAGAGAAATGAAGCTCTATTCGATATTACAGAACGATCCATCGTTTATTCTGTTGATTAAGAATAAGTATCTCAATGACAACATGTGGAAGATTGCCATTGAAAACGAGCCTTCACTATTCCAGTTTATGGAACGTCCCTCGGAAGATATGGTGATATTTGCTCTCAACGAGGATGGTACAAATATTCAGCATGTGGAACGTATGGGAATTAAACTTACCCCAAAGATGATGTACACTGCCATTCATAACTATCCTGGAGCAATTCACATGATTCCTAAAGAACTGCGGACCTCTGCGCTTAGAGAGTATGCTTGTAAAGAAGATCCCAGTCTTATGAAAGAACTCCCTTTACAACCCGGCTTTATTCGTAGGCAATTACATAGAGATCCAACATTGGTGAGATTTCTTAACGATCCGGATGAGGATCAGATTCTTAGAGCCATTCGTGTTGATCCGAATGTCTGTGTATACATCAATAAGTTTACCCCGAAAATAAAGGAACTGATTAGGAATCTCTATCCGGAAATCATTCCTCTGATTCCTAGGCTTTCAGAGGAGTTTTCGGCTTCTAAGACTGACTAACATCGAGGTAACGAAAAAAGACGAGTAAGAGGTGAGAGTGAAATTGTGGCTAGAGTAAAAACAAGGGACTCATCTCAGAATTCTCAGAACAAGGTCAAGTTCAACTTCGATGTTCCGATGTTGAATGCACTGATAAAATATGTGCGCTGTGAGTATATCGCAAGATCTGATCTATATAATTTGAAAAAGCTCATGGAATATTCCGATCTGGAACTCTATAGGAGTGAACAACCGGTCTATCTTAGACTCGGAACGTTGCAATCACTTCTAAAGGCCATGATTGATCTTGGACTTGCCGATGATGAGCTCATAAAAAGTCAACTGAGAATCGACTTTGAACCTGGAATTGAAATCATTGAAGACGTGGGATTTGTTAAAAATGGTCTCACAGTTTCAGAGTGCGAATACATTGCCAGATTTGTCACAGAAAAGCTTCAGTACATTGAGATCTATCAAAAACGTGATGGTCTGGTCAATCTTCTGAGAAAGATAGATGACACGGCAGATTACAACGTATCCTATTACGAAACGATCCAATCTATAAAAGAAGCCATGAGCGAGCTTCTAGCATCTTTGCAGAATTCCGATCAGAATCAAGGGCTGTTACAGGATTTTGCTTTTACGTCTGCAGATGCCGCAAAGATACTGACCAATGTAATCAGCAAAATGAAGCAGCCAACCGCAATTCTTCAGACGGGTATACGACAGCTTAATGCCATACTTGCACCAGGATTTCAAAGTGGTCGTTTATATACAATTCTCGGTGGATCTGGTAAGTTCAAATCGGGCACACTACTTAACATAGCTGACCAGATTAGAAGGTTTAATCCACAGATTACTCCCTATGAGAATGGACTTCGAAAATGTGTTCTATTTGTCACACTTGAGAATTCTATCGAGGAGAGTATTGAACGTATTTACGACATGTACTCTGGTATGGATGCTGATATACGAAGCACTCCTCCTGAAGAGGTCATTCGAGTTTTGAAAGAAGAGGGTGGATTTGGACTGACCGCCGGCGTTGGTGGGATAGACATCTATTTCAAATATGCTGGTAATCTTGAGATATCTACCGCAGACATATATGCATATGTGACCGACCTTAATAATAGAGGGTATCAGCCAATATGCATTGTGGTAGACTATATTAAGAGAATCGATTCTGCTCATAACTCAAATGGCGATGAACGGGTTCGCATGTCCTTCGTTGCCAAGGAACTTAAATCCATTGCTCAGTTCTATGAGATTCCAGTGATTACTGCCATGCAGCTTAATCGTGAAGGTAACAGTATCATCGATGCCGCAATGAGAGATAACAAGCAGGATGTCGCTCGTTTTGTTGGCTCAAGCTCTATTGGTAATGCCTGGGATATTATAGAAGATTCTGACTGGGTAGCTCTAATCAATCTGGAGCTACAGAAGTCTACCCAGAGACTATTCCTAACCATTAAACGGTTAAAAATCAGAGGTAGGCAACTTCCGTTTACGGTTGACTATTTCAACCATCCGTTTGCGAATGCAAAGAACATTCGACTTGAGTCGGATGTGGATAAACCCGAACCCATCAGCATCATTTCACTGGCCAATGATCTGGAATCCATTAACGAGGAAACCAATGAACGAAAGGCCTATGAAAATCTTCAAACAAAAGCGAGAGAAAGAAAGAGTTCAGCTTCCATTGTCGCGTCCCTTAAAGGAACCGTTGCATCTAACATGACCATGGCGTCATAGAAAGCATGGAACCGAGATTCTCGGTTCCATGCTAATTTCATTATGAGAGAAGCGCTGTAGATACCTCTTCTGCATTATAGTCCTGATTGTTCTTTTCGAGATTCAACATTCTTTGGATCCGATCTACGATATAGGGAGGAAACACATAGAGGGTTTTGAGGTCAAACTGAACGGTGGAACTCAGTTCATTTAGACTGAGCAATACGCCCCATAGTTCAGTTGTTCCATAGAGATCATACGAAAGTTTCTTCGGATTAAATCGATATTTGCGATATTCGAGATCGGTGAACGTGTATCTGATTCGTGTTGTTAGGAATTCGGAAGCATAGCGAAGAAATAGACTTTTATCGTTTATCAGAATCTTTTTCTGACCTTTATCTTCAATCACCTGTTGAAAATAGAGCTTGTTGTGGGTAAGATCATCCGTAGAGTAGTTTTCAATATATTCTCTAATGGTAGAATCCTCACCCATCTGCATGATGTTTGCCATCTACTCATCTCCATTTCTATTCTATTATAGGATCCCAAGATGGATCCAGTTCCTCAGATACGAGTTTAAAATCAAGTCCGGACTTGTTTACGATAGCTTTCACTTTTAGCTTTGCTCCATAGCTGATTAGGCTGCATTTGTATGGAAAGTTTGGTGCTTTTGCAATTACCCATTCTCGTGTTTCCACCCGTTTTGCAACCGCAGGCTTACACTCTGAAGTATTGCTAAAACATGAACTATCTATATACATGGGCTTGGATTGAAGATTGGAAGGCTGCGTCAGTTGAGTCTCCAGCATTGGAATGTAAACTGCTAGACTTCCACTCGAGGTTCCATATGGTCTCGATTGTACATAGATCGCATCTATAACCTGACCATCTCGGAACATTCCTCCTGAATACGCACCCATTAATAATCACTTCCTTTTCATTAAGATCTAGATTTAATAGATTGTCGGAAACTGAAAAAATCATTCGAGCGGAGGTGTTCGGATGCTTGAACTAACCCAGGGTCAGGCGGAACTACTTGATCGAATCTCAAGATGGTTTCGTGACAATATACGTGGAACCACGTCAGCTTATAGACATCCACAATGGTTTGCCTATTCAGGAGCAGCCGGTTGTGGAAAAACCACAGTTATTAAAGAATTGATACGAACTCTTGGCCTGAGAGATTCATATATTGGATGCGCCTTTACAGGGAAAGCGGTTCTTAACATGTTGAAACAGGGTTTGGATGCTAAGACAATTCACTCCCTGATATACAACGTGGTCACAAAATATAAACTGGATCCGTTCAGTAATAAAAAGTCGGTTGGGTTTGAATTTGAACTTAAAAAGAAACTTGATCGGGACTATGATCTTATCATCGTGGACGAAGCGCCGATGGTGAATGATGAGATGTGTAAGGAAATTCTTTCATTCGGAATTCCAACGATCTTTGTTGGAGATATGAATCAGCTTCCTCCTGTATTTGGAAGATCGTCCATAATGGAAAACCCAGATTTTATCCTAACTCAGATTATGCGACAGAGTGCAGACAATCCTATCGTAAGACTATCTCAGATGGTTCTTAAAGATATTCCTTTGATTGAAGGAAAATATGGAGAGTCTGAAGTTGTGCGTGAATTTGTTCTGGACAAGAGACTGATTACACACTATGATCAGATACTCTGCTTTACAAACCAGCTGAGATATGAGATCAATAACTTCTGTCGTGGAAAAATACTGGGATATGATTCTCCTATTCCTAGATTGAATGATAAGGTGATCTGTAGACAGAATAACTGGGAGCTTGAGAAAGATGGCTTTTACCTAACGAACGGAACCTCCGGTTTCATTGTCGATATCGATCGAAGTGAGCTTGGGAAAGGTTATTACCTAATGGACTTTCATCCAGACTATTTTCCAGAAGGAGTTAATTTCGAGAAGCTCAAGGTAGACGCCAGATATATGAAAATGCTCCCGGAAGACCAGCGTAACGTTATGCGTACCCAACATGAAAAGTTTGAATACGCATATGCAATTACAGCGCACCTCAGTCAGGGGTCGGAATACAATCGTGTATTATTCATAGATTCATTCTTTAACACTCCCGAACTAACAAAAAAGGCGAGATACACCGCAATTACCAGGGCAGTTGAAAAAATAACCATAGTGTCCGTAATTGGACCAAAAAGAGGAGGAGAATTCTAATGAAGTTCTGTGATCTTTCGAAGGTTCGTGAAAAATTCACTAAAGTAAACGTTGTTAGTACAACGGATCTTGATGGCCATGGAAGCGCTGCCATTATCTATAGGATGCTGACGAATCTCATCGGCTACTATCCCAGAGCCATTGGCATTCAGCACATTGATCAGGGAGAGGAGATTTCTCTGATCGATGGGTTCAATATCATTCTCAATCATACCTTTTCGGCCGATTCTAACAATTTCCAGAAAATTATCGAAGCTACTTCTAAACCCTGGAATCTTGTTCTCTGGGTTGACTCTCATTCCGAGTCTCTTACCCTTCTTGGAAAAGAGGTTGGTCTTAGGAAAATTCCTCACGTTGTGAGCGATGAACATTCCTCTACCTATCTCTGCTGGAAGATTTACGAATACATGGCCTATGACCTCTATGCATTCAAAACGCTTCGCTATGAGCCCAGGCAGTATTTTGATACGAAGAAAATTCTGGCAAATGAGAAATTTAACCTTTTCGATTTTCTGTATCTCTGCAATTTCGAGAATCGAGAGTTTAATCCTGGAAGTACTCCTGTGATAGCTTTTGAAGAATATAGGAAAGACAAACCAGCTCTTAAGGACTACTGGGAAAACCGCTTTATTGAGTCCACCATCGGTAATGTAAAACTTCCCACTCCTGTCTATAGAATTGAGAGGAAAACTCTTCTTTACAGCTTCTATTACAGGTTTATCTTTGAAGAAACCGGATACTTCCCCAGAGATGTGAGAGATCCCTACTACAACGGATTTATTCAGCCTCCCTATTCTGTTAGCAGTGGGTTCGTCCACAGGCCGTCGGATGTGTCCGTTTCCAGTCAAAAGACTCCTCAACAGATTGGAACTGATAATCTTTGTATAATGGCAGCCCACATGTGCGATGTGAAAATGCATACCTTCTTCAGAAATTTACTGAAACATGGCTATGTCACGAAAATTATTCCCGATGATCAGGCTGTGTTTGCAAATGATAGCTATTATGAGCTAAAGGACATTGCTTTCCTCACGCTGAATACCTGTGAGATTGATCCGCTGGTGATATCTTCGGATTTTACCTGGAACTATCCTTGGATTCTTACCTATTGCTCTTCGGATAAAGGTGTTAAATATGATCTTTACTGTGGGCGCATGATCGGCTCTAGCACTGGAGCGCGTGCCCTCTATGCCAATGACATTGCCGAGATCTTTGGTGGCTCTGGGGATCTTCAGAATGCCAGTTTCTGGCAGTCTGTGGCCTTTGATCTAACAGGTGAATATCATCATCCTTCTGGAGGAACGTTTAGAATTGTTGAGGAAGAGCTATCATCTGAGACTATCAAAGATATTCAATTTGCCATTCGAAACTGTGAAAAGAACATGAACGATCCAGCTCTTCGGATGGACGGTAACTGTATCATTCCTCCTTGTACCGAGCTTCCTTGGCCGGCAACATCTGGGGCATTTCGTGAAGAGTACAGAAATATCACTTTGAACCAGTATAAGTAGAAAGAGAGATAGATATGAAAAAGATTTCTTTGCACGTACTGAGAGAGCATTTCCCGAAGGTAAATCTTATCACACATACCGATCTGGATGGATATGGAAGCGCGGCAATCATGATTCGAATCCTTAGGGATTTCTTCGGATATGACTTTAACGATGTTCGAGTGTTTCATGTTGACTACGACAGGACATATCCCATTGGTTCCGGTTTTACCATTATCACAGATCTTTCCATTGACGCTAAATACAATAATCTCGAAAACATGATCAGGTTTAGTGAGGATGATAATAACATTCTCTGGTGGATAGATCATCATCAGACCTCATTAGATATGATCGAGAAAAACCCCGAACTTAAAAAGATCCCCCGTATTATCACCACAAGTGCTTCTGCAACCTATCTCTGTTGGAAGTTGTATGAGTATTTCGCGTTTGAGTATGTTGCTCGTAAAACCTATGTCCATCAGAGCGGTGATCTTACCGAGTTCATAGAATCTCTCTATGGATGGAGTCTTTTTGAGTTCCTTAAGTTCCACGACGAAGATGATCTGTTGTTTTCTGGACAATTTTTCGGTGAACCCAGAGAAGCAATGAGATTGATAAGCTCCATCCCAGGTCAATGTCCTCATGTTGAAGAAGGTCCTGTCGATAGAGACAGTGATGATTTCTACTATAAGGTACCGGACGCGGTGCGATATACCGATGATTGGGACACGTTTTCTCTCAAAGACAATAATTCGATATATTACAACACCGCATTTGGATGCTGTCCGATGTTTCCTAGGGATATAAAACACCCATACTACGCTGTATTCATTGCGCCTCCTATGGATTTTGTATCAGGTGAGTATTATATTCCGATAGTCACTCAGCGTGCAGTTACTCGCAATCTCATTCACTACGGAGAAGAGGCTTTCTCCATGCGAAACTACAACTTCGTATCCAAGGTCCTGAAGGATGGTTATGTGACAAAGTTCCATCCGACGAAAAGATTTCTTCAGGATAGAGAATATGAGTCTGAGCGTAGAAAATTTGAAAACCTTTTTGACGTCGATTTTATCACCGTTAATGACCGCTCGATAAACGCTGCTCTGGCTTTGCAAGATTTCGTTGATGAATACCCATTTTTCCTTGCGTTTGATGTCCGTCGTACAAACATCATCTATACCGTATATGCAGAAAGTTTGGACAAATATCCTTTCAATGCAAAGGATGTTGCAGCTCTGTTTGGTGGAGGAGGGCATCCAGGCTGTGCCGGATTCACTCTTAGGACTCCGTTAACAGAGATACATTGTAGAGAAAATTTTACGATCGGTATGCATCGTGACGCGGATATCATTGTGCAATATGAACCTTTTTCTGAGTATGCGTTTGCTGGATTGCAGGTTATGCGCGATCGGTGGGCTGAGAAGATCTATTATGACTTTAGATCGAGAAATTACACCGATCCGAGCTCATGTCGTGAACTAGAGGGATGGACTTCTTCGAAGCGCTTTAGAAATTCTTTCCGTATGGCTCTGGAGTAATACTATGGACATCTATACCGATGGCAGTTTTCAGAAAAAGCTAACGAGTGAGGCTTCTGGTTGGGCAGCTATTGTTGTAAAGGAGGCTAGACCAGATTCCTATCTTGTGGATGTGTACTATGGCGTAATTACCGAACCGGATTATACGAAGATGTGGAACGTTGGTGGTGAGGTATATGCAGCGATAGTTGCAATTGATCTGGCAAAGAACTTTTACAATCCATCTTCTCTTCATATCTATCACGACTACGTTGGACTCTTTGGATGGGCTAACGGTAAATGGCAGCCAAAGAATATCATCACAAGAGGATTTCGAGAGTTTGTCAGAAAAGAGCGTGGAAATAGGCCAATAGACTTTCATTGCGTAAAAGGCCACCGTGGTCTTTTGCTTAACGAGGTTGCCGATTTCTATGCCGGCCTCGGAGTGAAGGAATATAAAGTTATTGGACAGACTCAGAAGACGATTCGGGATAAGATCATCATGAAAAACCAGCATTTCTCGGGATAAATAAATCCGGAGAATAGGAGAATCCAGAATGGAACAAAAACCATTCTGGATTCTTCTTTTTAACTGTAAATCTCTGAAAAATGAGATGAATATATTCCATCAACAGGTTCGTAATCAGATTAAAGATGGAGGTATAACATATGCAAAACATAACCCTGTTTACTTTACCTACCTGCCCAAAATGTAGGGTAATTAAGATGAAACTTACCTCTGCTGGAGTCGATTTTGAAGAGTGTCAGGACGTTGTTAAAATGCAGAATCTTGGAATTGAAACAACGCCCGCACTCCTCGTTGGCCCTGATAGGAGTAAGGGATCTCATCTGATCAAAAACTTTGCCGAGATCAACGAATTCGTTACCGTTATGCTCAATGGACAGCTAGAGAGGAGACACTACGCATGATATCCGTACGTGAAGATGGACAGAAAGTATTCACCATTGAAATGGATCGGTTAGATCCAGATTTTGTCAATGAGCTGGATAATTTATCAAAAGAATACGGCGAAGAACTCCAGTTGATGAACGGCGTACATAATACAAATCTGAATTTTTCCGAATTCATAGACGCGTTCATCGATGCGGCTGTTCCTGCAGATGTGTCTCCCGATGCAAATGCAAATAGTAGCTCTAAAGATGTGTGCACTCTGATGCGGGATATGATCAAACCCCATACAGCACTTCTTTCCAATAATAAAATCTTCTATGAAATGAAGAAGTTTTATGGTAAGAAAGATGCTAGATCCTGGTTGCGTGCAGACTTTTCTGGAGCTCTCTATATGCATGACAGGTCATCGACAAGCTTTTATCCGTATTGCTTCGCATATGATCTGGATGCTCTTGTGGAAAGAGGTCTGTTTTTCATAGGCAGATATGGAGCTGGTCCTGCTAAGCATCTTACCACATTCAACGATCACGTTTTGGAATTTATCTCCTGGAACTGCAATAGAACCAGCGGAGCTAAACTAAGCCCATGGCTCCTTTGTACAGCAATGTACTCAAAATAAAGACGGTGAACCATCTTTGATGGGTGTGCGTAGTTCTACGTGCTAACGAGGAAAGCGAGAAAACGTAACCTCGTGCCAAGTCGTTTAAATTGTGTAAGAAAGTAGATAGATCACAGTTTAAACGGAAGGTGTAACGACTATCGAAAGGATAGCTATGAAGAAATCTCATAGTGAGTAACCGAGTAGAGTAGAAATCAAATGATTTCGAAGTGCCGTCCATCCCATTTCTGGTAATAGGTGATGGGATGAAGAAATAGTCTATCAAATCACATTGATTAATAATGGTGGGTTTGCCTAGCTATCTTGTATATAGCTGGTGGTTCTGGTGGAAAGACGTACAAAATGGTTTTTACCTCAAAGATCCGGAATATTATCGGAGACAATGTTTTCAAAAATTTGTGTTCGACTGTAACCAGCCCTATCTGAGGCAGTCGATCGAAAGTGCTTTTATCAACATATCGGTTATGGATCGGCCGTATCTTACCGAACTATTCGGTGGCCGTATGTTCCCCGATGGAACGTTTGCCATCGATCACATCGATGAGATTCTAGAGCATCAGAAGGTGTTCATGGAAGTTGTCTCTGACATCCGCAGTTCGGTAATGTTTACATTCCCGGTTCTTTCCTATGCTCTACTATACCAGAATGGAAAATTCGTTGATGAGGAGTTTGCTCGATGGTGTAGTGATCATAACTGTAAATGGTATGATTCCAACTTCTATGTTGGAGAAAGTGTAACAACTCTGAGCAACTGTTGCTTTGATGCAACTCAGGAAGTTACCATTAGGGTGAATAGTAATATCTATCGTGGAGCGTTCAAGATCATGTATCAGACATTCCACGATAAGACCATACAGGTCTATTACAACGGAGAGTGGAAGAATGCCAAACTAACCGCTCTTCAGGAAAAACATCCAATCTTTGAGATCGTGACCGAAGATGGCCGTGTTCTCAGAGCCACCGATGATCACATTCATCTCACAACGACTGGCGAGTATAAGAGCTGGCAGCTTGAGGTTGGAATGAAACTCATGGTGGAAACCAACGATATGGACAAAATCAACACCAATCTCTATGGATACGATAAGATCATCTCTATTAATCGAGTTGATCAGGTAGAAGATTGGGTTTTCTGTGTAGAAATGGAAGACAAGGATCATCCCTACTTCACTTTGACAAATGGGATTCAGACTCATAACTGTAGACTCTTGTCTGACACATCTAAACTTGATGCGTTTATCAATTCAATTGGCGGAACCTCTCTTTCGATCGGATCGATCAAGGTTAATGATATTAACCTTCGAAGAATTTCTCTTGAGTCTAATGGTGACGAAGAGAAGTTTATGGAGATTCTTAAAGAAAGGATTGACATATGCGTTAAGTCTCTTGACTGCGTACGCCACATCATCAAGCGTAATGTGGAAAAAGGTCTTCTTCCGAACTATAAGTTTGGACTTATCGATCTGGCAAAACAGTACAACACGATCGGTATTACTGCGATGTATGAGGTGATGCTCGATTTCGATTATATCGGAATTGACGAATTCGGAAACCACTACTATACGGATAGGGCTCTGAAGTTTGCAAAACGCATCATGAAGCAGATTAATGAGCAGAAAGAATCCTATGGATTTGACTACTCTCTGAACATTGAAAACTCGCCTAAACTTAAAGTTTCGTAATGTTACTACGTAACTGTGGGCGAAATGTGGGATAATCCATAATCCACATTAGTAAAATTCCTACTAATTGACTTGGAAATCCAGAGATGGATGACAGGGGGCAAGTTTAAATACAGCCTGAACGACTAAGTGTAGGAAACTCATAGGAAATTAGATGAGTATGCGATAGTCTGAACCTCTGGTATAATCGAACTGAAGCCAGAGAGTGAAGGTCGAGCGTAATTGTTCTGTAAGACGCTCATTGAAGAACCTTTACCGCCATCTAATATAGATGGTCATAAAAGTAACAGGATTGTCAGAACGTAGTAATATCATTCTATGTAAAAAGGATAGACTTCTCTATCCAGATTCTCCAACCTATCTACTGTATTCAAACCAGTGGATTTCTCTAATGGAAAAATGCACAATTCAGGAAAAACTCCGTCTCGGCTCCGAGCTTGATCGTGAATGTGGTGGTGGGCAAATTCTTCATGCAAATATTGAATCCGGTTTTTCTAACACGGATCAGGCATGGGATATGCTGAATTACATCGCTTCGCAAGGAGTTATCTATTTTGCATTTAATGCTAAGATTTCAGTTTGTGAGCACAATCACGCTTTTTATGGGGAAATCTGTCCAAAATGCGGTGAGCATAAGGCTGATACGTTCACCAGAGTAGTTGGATTTTATACCCCGGTATCCGCCTGGGCACCTGAAAGGCGTGAAGAATTTACCAAACGCCAATGGTTTAAGAGAGAAGATTGGATTGCTCTGAAGGACGATTCAATCTTTTAACCAATAAGCATTGTAGCGTGGTCTGATGATATCAGACCACGCTATTTTGTATAATA
>Ga0265300_10002211_pt1 | contig 17094 bp, 16 predicted proteins | sample AusTroGonzalo_MG_FD_193482 | JGI IMG/M metagenome (GOLD analysis project Ga0265300, IMG submission 193482) | Bovine rumen microbial communities from tropical cattle in Woodstock, Queensland, Australia - Gonzalo_03 | ecosystem: Host-associated > Mammals > Digestive system > Stomach > Rumen ...
CCTGTCCGATTTTCAAGGCACCCGATCCGAGTACCAACACCTTCTTCAGTTCTTTCTTCATATTATTTTTAGTTGTTTGACGATTGATTTCTGTTTTGTCGCGTGCAAAGGTACAAAGAAAACAGGAAAAATAGCTCAAAAAAGAAAGAAATCTGCAAAAGAAATTTGAAGTTTAAAATTTATTGTATAATTTTGCATTATGAACATAATTATTGCTATTGATTCCTTCAAAGGCTGCCTCTCGTCCGCCCTTGCCAACCAGTCGGCAGCCGATGGCGTTCTGTCGGTGTCGGCAGATGCCAAAGTGGTTCAGATGCCCGTCAGCGATGGGGGAGAAGGGTGGCTTTCAGCCTATCATGCCGCTATTGGTGGCGAGTTGATCACCAAGTCCGTCCGCGATCCACTGATGCGCTGGATCGAGGCCCAGTATCTCGTCAAGGATCAGACCGCCGTCGTGGAGATCGCCCAGGCCAGCGGACTTCCGCTGCTCACGGCTGAGGAGCGCAATCCGATGGTAGCCACCAGCTACGGCACGGGGCAGCTCATTGTCGATGCCGTGCGCCGTGGGTGTAAGGAAATCATCGTCGGTCTCGGCGGCAGTGCCACGAGCGACTGCGGTAAGGGTATGTTGCGTGCCATCATCGATGCCTTTGCCCAACAGGGCACATGGGATGACATCACCGAGCTTCAGGATGTGCGTTTCACCATTGCCACCGATGTCACCAATTCCCTCTGCGGTCCAGAGGGCGCAGCCCATGTCTTTGCCCCTCAGAAAGGAGCCACCCCCGAGATGGTGCAACAGCTCGACGCCATCGCCCAGCGCTTTGCCGATCTCTCTGCCAGGCATTTCGGCTTCGATCGCCAGAACGAGCCCGGTGCAGGAGCCGCAGGTGGTCTCGGCTATGCCTTCCTGCAATACATGAATGCCGGTTGTCGTTCAGGCATCGAACTGCTGTTAGAGGCCGTCGGCTTCGAGTCGCTGTTACAGGATGCCTCACTCGTCATTACAGGCGAGGGCTCTGCCGATCGTCAGACGTTAATGGGTAAGTTACCCTTCGGCATCCTTCAGAGTGCCAAGCGCCATCAGGTGCCTGTGGCCCTCATCGCAGGTCGTATCGGCGATCGTCAGCAGTTGCTCGATGCAGGCTTCGCCCATGTGGAATGCATCAATCCCCCAGGATTGCCCTTAGAGGAAGCCATGAAGCCAGAAGTCGCCCAGCAGAACATCAAATCCACTGTCCAGCGCCTGCTCAAATAAAAAAAGGGTTCTCCGTGAACCCTTTTTCTTACTCTTTACAATCATTGTGAGGATGGTGCCCGTCTTTATGATGGGGACCGCCTTTGCCATGATGACCTCTCATGCCGTGCTTCTGGCTATCGGCCTTGTACTGCTCGAACTGCTCTGGCGTCATGATCTTCTGGAGATCCGTCTCGTAGTTCTTTCTCATGTCAGCGTACTTCTGATTGAGGTCGAGCAGCTTGGCAGCCTGCTTCTCGTCGAGATTATAGCGCTTCACTGTCATCTCGGTCTGCATCTTCACGAAATCCTTCTTGTCGAACTTCTTGTCGCAGTCTTTCTTGTCGCCACACTTCTTTTCACAGCACTTGCACTGCTCGCACTTCTGCTCACAGCACTTACCCTGTTCTTTGTTCTCCTGTGCGAAAGCTGCTGAACTGATAAAGAGGGCAGCCATCATTGTCATTATAACCTTTTTCATTGTCTTCTTTCTTTTTTAATGTTAAACTTCTGTTACTTAGTCTCAGTTGCAACTGCACCTTTGACGACAGGTCGAAACAATGGTTTAATCCGTTTTCGGAAAAATCACATCTCTTAATGTTAGTAAACAGAAAGCCCTAAAAAACCTTTTAAAATCAAGTCTGTTTCGAATTCGTTGAAGAAAAAGACCGATTCGTTGAAGTAATTTTGACGGGTCGGTCTTTCTTCATACCTTTGCACCGTCAAAACAGAGTTAAGTAGTTTTTTCATACGCATATAGTTAGTTTTTATAGGTTAGGTTTAAGTTAGTTTTAATTTGGTTAGTAAGATTACGGGGCGCAGTGATGCGCCTCGTAGTCTTTTCTCCCTGCCGAGGAGTCTATCATTTTCTCAATTATATCATAGATAATTTGGAAGAATGGATTGTTTGTTTTATCTTTGCAACATAAAACCGTATAACAAAGAGTAGATGTATTAAAGTTTTTAGTATGGGACAGATGATTGCAACACCTTCGCTTACATTCTCAGAAGCGACCAACAAGGCTACCAACGATATTTTTAAGATTTCTGGACGTTCACGTCGTTCAGAGTTTTGGTGGACTATGGGAGTAGTTTATCTGGTTAATGTATTTCTTACGCCATTTATCGGCACCATATTGAGCCTGCTTGCTATCCCTCTCAAGATTCGTCGTCTTCATGACGTAGGAAAGAGTGGATGGTGGTGGGGAATATGTGCCATTCTGCAAACTATTGTCGTTTCGTTCTTTTTATATGATTTGATCATACTTGTCATCAACGACTCCAGCAGTCAGGCACAATCAGTCATATGGGGATTTATAATTAAGTACTTGGCATTATGGGTCTTCATATTGATCTATAAGTTAATCTTGTTTATATTCTATTGTATGGATAGTGAGCCATATGCCAACAAATATGGCGATTCGCCAAAGTATGAAATGAATGAGTAATATTTATCGATTATGAAGAGATTTGTAAGTACATTATTGATGGCGCTCGCCATGACAACGGGTTTTGCCCAGACTGTAAAGACACCAGCCCAACCTACGCAAATAGAGGTGAGGGAACGTACTGTTAGCGATCTGCTCTTTTTCCCTTTCTCGTGTATCGAAGCGCCTATGACCACTAAAGATCAGGCCTGGCAGGCGGTGAAAGACACGTTTGGAAACTGCGAAAGTGTTAATCTCTGCCCAGGTCTCCATGCTGGTGCGACTTTTGATTTCACTTATAGAGGGACACCCATCAGCATCTGTTATTATGACTGGTATGACAAGAGAACTTGGTATGACTTCTTTTTTGAAACGAAAAAGGAAGCCGATGAGTTCTATAGCAATCTCGTGAATGACATCCGTGATGCAGGCATCCCGCTTGTGAAAGACAATATATATGGTGGTATGTCAACCCGCAAGAAGCCTGTTTCCATCTTTAAATGGGTGAGTGTGGATGTGCCTGTGAAGGTGAAAGAGGTCAGCCCGTCGAACATTGAGACTGGCGATCACGTAGGAAAGTATAAAGTGGAATTAGGCGTGATGAAGAAATAAACGAAAACTCTCTACCGTTGGTGGTAGAGAGTTTTTTTAGCTCATTAGATCAGCGAGAAGGCAACGTCCATCATGTGGGTGAAGTTGTTCTGGCGCTCTTCGGCGGTGGTGACTTCTCCCGTGAGGATGTGGTCGGAGATGGTGCAGATGCCCAAGGCTCGATTGCCTGAACGGGCGGCATTCATGTAGAGGGCCGCAATCTCCATCTCTACTGCCAGCACTCCCATGTTGATCCACTTCTCATTGTGGGCATTCTCATTGTAGAACACATCTGACGAGAACACGTTGCCCACCTTGTAGTGATAGCCCATCTGCTCGCAGGCTTCTACGGCCTTGCGGATGAGCCCGAAGTCGGCGATGGGTGCAAAGGTGCCAGGCAACTCATACTGGTCGGCATAGCGGCTGTTGGTGCAGGCACCCATGGCGATGGCGAGATCGCCGATGTGGAGATCGTTGTTGATGGAACCTGCGGAGCCCACACGGATGATGGTCTTCACGCCGTAGAAGTTGTAGAGCTCGTAGGTATAGATGCCGATAGAGGGCATTCCCATACCGTGACCCATCACGCTGACACGCTTTCCCTTGTAGGTGCCGGTATAGCCCAGCATGCCACGAACATTATTAAACTGCACTGCATCGTCGAGAAACTTCTCGGCCATCAGTTTCACACGCAGCGGATCGCCCGCCATGATTACGGTCTCGGCAATGTCGCCAAGTTTTGCCCCAATATGGGGCGTTGGAGTATTACTCATACGCTTGTTGGTTATTAGAAAACTTAAACTTTGTTGCAAAGATAGTAAATTCTGTGGATATTTGGCAATTAATTTGTATTTTTGTGGCAGAATTATGTATTTATATGGCATTATGATCGAAAATATGAGGAAAATTGTAAAGCTACAGTTGCTATTGGCATCCGTGTTACTGTCGGCATGTTCGGAGATCGTTGAAAGTTCTTATGAAGACCCTGAGTGGGAAGATGATGGCCCGTCGTGTGTTGACAAAGGACCGTCATATACTGATAAAATGGTGGATGTGAACCGCGACGGAAAGCCCTACGGACAGGTGTCGCTACGCTTCTACAGCGATATGCCCAGTGTGGCCTATATCTCTGTGGCGGACTTCCACTGGATCATGACAGGGGGTGGTGATAAGATGAAGGTGGTGCGTGAGGGCAACCTCTATGAACTGACCACTAAGGGCGGTGTGGCTACGGTGGATGTAAAGGCTGACTACCTCAACTCTATGACCTATGCCGGCTTCGTGGATCTGTTGTGGATGACGGCTTCGGATCTGGCCCCCAATGCGATGTACGACGGCAACAAATTTATCAAGTTCGTCAAGTTGGAAAATGTATCGACATTCAAGCCTGTCAGCGACGTCAGCCTGGATTTCAGTAAGTATGACATCGACTTGCACGATGATGGCACCAACGTTTATTTCCCCTTTGCGACATTGGCCGACATCTATTCCGACTGCAACTTTCACAATGCTTCCTATCACGATGATCTTGTGATTGTGAGCACCAAGTTGGATACCTATTCCATCAATACCATAGATCCGGAATATGCCGCCAAGCCTTATCAGCGGGCTGAGGTGACAGCCGACATGGCTAAGTTCCGCTATCAGGAACTGTGCTTCATGTTCGACAACCTCTTCGGCTACCCGGGACGTACTATCATGGAGCAGAACGGGATGGCTGAGATGGGGTTCGACGCCACGTTGGACGTGGTGAAGAATGGCCCGATAGTGAAGAAGTTGCTGCAATCGACCGACAATATGGACTTTGCCTGGGGCAGGATGGCGATGCAATACCTGATGTACGATGGTGGTCACACCAATGTCAGAGCAACGGTAGGCGTGCCTGAGAACATCGAGGATGATTACGTGGATCGCGTGTTGGCAGCCGCTGGCAGCTATCCTGAGGCATCAGCCATGTATGAGGAATGGAAGAAGGTGAGTTCGGAAAAGAATGAATTGACCATGAAACTGGAAAAGATGCGTCAGCAGGCTTACGGCGACGTGCTCTATTATAAGGCCAACAACGACAAGACCTTGGGTGTGATCATCATCAACACATTTGGTGATCAGGATGAGGAAGCCTGGAACAAATATTATGCCAGCCAGAAGACCGATGCCGACTGGCAGGAACTGATGAAGAGCTACAAGAAGGATTGCTTCGTAAGCTTTCTCTATGGACTGCAACAGGCAATGGCTGACGGTGTGAAGAACCTTGTGCTGGACATCTCTATCAATGGTGGTGGCTCTACTGACAATGTAGGTGCCGAAATAGCTCTGTTACGCAAGAACCGAACGGTACAGTACTGGTCGCAGGACGTTCTGGAAGGCTATAACAAGATTGCGACCTACTATGTGGACAGCAATTTCGACGGTGTGTTCGACGAGAAGGACGATACCAATCCCAAGTTTGACTGTAGCGGCATGAACATCGGTGTGCTCTCCAGTCCATTGTCATTCTCGTGTGGTAACCAGTTCCTAACGCTGATGAAGGATTACGGATTCCCCATCATGGGGCAGCGTTCGGGTGGGGGAGCCTGCTGTATTCAGGTGATGCAGACGGCCGACGGTCAGAATTTCGCCATCTCAACCTATCGCGACCGTTCCACCACCAAGGATTTCATTAATAATGATCCCGGCGTAGAACCTACCGAGGGGTATGCCTTTGATTACAACCACTTCTACGATCTTGATTTCCTGAACAAGATTTTGAATTCTAACTAATATTTTCATATAAACATGAAGAAAATCGTATTGATGAGTATGGCAATGATGGCCACTTCGATGATGCAGGCTCAGGGGCTGCAGTACCCCAAGGCCGAGAAAGACGGCACCGTGGATGAATACTTCGGTGTGAAGGTGAGCGACCCCTACCGATGGCTGGAGAACGACACCAGTGCGCAGACAACGGCGTGGGTAGAGGCTGAAAACAAGGTGACGAACGCGTATCTGCAGAAGATTCCCTTCAGGGAGAAGTTGCTGAAACGTCTCACCGAGTTGTCGAGTTATGAGAAGGTCGGTGCTCCCAGAAAGCATCACGGCAAGTGGTATTTTTCACGTAACAACGGCTTGCAGAACCAGAGTGTGATCTATGTGAAGGATCAGCTCGACGGCGAGGCACGCGTATTCCTGGATCCCAACCAGCTGAGCACCGATGGTACGGTGGCGCTGAAGGCTCTGAGTTTCTCGCACAACGGGCGATGGGCTGCCTATGGCATCTCTCGTAGCGGCTCCGACTGGCAGGAGTTTTTCGTGATCGACCAGCAGACGGGGCAGCTCACCAACGACCATATTGAGTGGGCGAAATTCTCGGGGGCCTCATGGCTGGGCGATGGCTTCTACTATAGTGCCTATGACAGACCTACGGAGGGCAAGGAGTTCTCGAATGTGAATGCTGGTATGAAGATCTACTATCACAAGATCGGTACGCCCCAGAGCGAGGATGTGTTGTTCTATCAGAACCCTGCCGAACCAATGCGTTTCTACAGCATAGATGTGAACGACGACGAGACGCTGATGTATCTCGTCGAATCTGGTGCCGGTGCGGGCAACAATCTCTATGTGAGAGACTTGCGGAAGAAGGATGCCGTATTTATCCAGATGACGAACAACATGGACTTCCAGTATGAGCCGCTCTATGCCGAGGGCGACTGTCTGTATCTCTATACTAACTTCGGTGCGCCGAAGGGCTGTATCATGACAGCCGACATCCATCAGCCTGGTGTGAATAACTGGCAGGTGCTGGTTCCTGAGCAGCAGAACGTGCTGAGTGGGGTGGCAGTGATCGGGCGCCAGTTGGTGCTGACGTATTCACAGGATGCCTGTGATCACGCTTTCGTCTATGGTCTCGACGGGAAAATGCGTCATGAAGTGAAGTTGCCGACGGTAGGTAGTGTCGGCTTTACGGGTGATGAGAAGGAGCCAGAGTGCTTCTATACCTTCACCTCGTTCACACAGCCTGGCACCGTGTATCGTTACGATATGGCTACCAACAAGAGTACGCTCTATACGCAGCCCAGTGTGAAGTTCCGCTTGCAGGACTATGAGAGTCGTCAGCTGTTCTTTGAGAGTAAGGACGGCACGCGTATCCCGATGTTCATTACTTATAAGAAAGGTATGAAGCTTAACGGCAAGAACCCCGTGTATCTCTATGGCTACGGCGGTTTCAATATCTCAATGGTGCCTTATTTCTCTGCCAATCGTATCCCATTCCTTGAAAAAGGCGGCATCTATGCCCAGGTGAACCTGCGTGGTGGTAATGAGTATGGTGAGGAGTGGCATCTGGCTGGTACGAAGATGCAGAAGCAGAACGTGTTTGACGACTTTATCGGTGCGGCAGAATATCTGATCCGTGAGGGTTATACCAGCAAGGAGAAACTGGCGATTGTGGGCGGCTCTAATGGTGGTTTGCTGGTGGGTGCCTGCATGACGCAGCGTCCTGAGCTTTTCAAGGTGGCGATTCCTCAGGTGGGTGTGATGGATATGCTGCGCTATCATAAGTTCACCATCGGCTGGAACTGGGCCAGCGACTACGGCACCAGCGACGACTCCAAGGAGATGTTTGAGTATCTGAAGGGTTACTCACCGCTCCACAACCTGAAGCCTGGTACGGCCTATCCGGCTACGCTTGTGACGACAGCCGATCATGACGATCGCGTGGTACCAGCTCATTCGTTTAAGTTTGCAGCTACTTTACAGGCCTGTCAGGCAGGACCTCAGCCCGTCCTCATCCGCATCGACACCAAGGCAGGTCATGGTGGCGGAAAGCCGCTTGCCAAGGTGCTGGAGGAGCAGGCTGACATCTACAGCTTCATCCTTTACAATATGGGTGTGAAGTATTGATAATTCACTTACCCACGCAAAAGTGTTTAAAGATATTTCCTAATACCTCGTTGGGGGTTATCTGACCTCCTGTTATTTCGGAAATGGTGTTTATGGCTTGGCGGAGATCTTCAGAGAGGAAGTCTCCGCTAAGTTGCATCTGGAGGCCATCGATGACGCGTCCGATGCTGTCGTGGGCACGGACCAAAGCGTCGTAGTGGCGGGCATTGGTTACGATGATATCGTTCTCGGTAAGGGCGGGGATGTCGGCAGCTTCGTAGATCGCCTGTTCTAACGCCTCGATGTTCTCACCGTATTTGGCAGAGATTTTTAAGAGGTGAGAGGAGAGTGGAGAGAGGTGAGATAATTGCCACAAATCCGACTTATCGATTTTGTTCTGTATGATAATCAGCGACTTATCATGACATCGTTCTTGTATATCTTGAATGTCATTTTCGCTCGGTTCTGCATCAAGAAGCCAGAGTACAATGCGGGCTTTGTCGATGGCAGCATAGGTGCGCTCGATACCAATCTGCTCGATTTCGTCGGAGGTCTGTCGGATGCCGGCCGTATCGATAAAACGGAAAGTGATGCCCTTGATGTCAATGGTATCTTCAATGGTGTCGCGGGTTGTTCCATGTATGTCGGATACGATGGCGCGATCATCCTTCAACAGACGGTTGAGGAGAGTGGATTTTCCTACGTTTGTCTTACCGATAATGGCGACGGGGATACCATTCTTGAGGGCCTGTCCTGTCTCAAAACTGGTAGCGAGTCTTAGAATGTGATTGTCAATAGTTTTTGATAGTTCCAGCAGCTCACTTCTATCTGCAAACTCAAGATCCTCGTGGTCGGAGAAGTCGAGTTCCAGTTCTAATAAAGAGGTGAGTTTCAGCAGTTGTTCACGAAGGCGTGAGAGCTCCGAGGAGAAGTGTCCACGGAGCTGATTCAATGCGATATCGTGGGTGGCTTTGTTGGATGATGCTATCAGGTCGGCTACGGCTTCAGCCTGTGAAAGATCCATCTTGCCGTTGAGATAGGCACGCTGGGTAAACTCACCCGGTCCTGCCATCCGGCAACCATGCTGGATCAGGAGCTCTAACACCTTATTAATAATATAGCGTGAACCATGACAGGAGATCTCCGCACTATCTTCGCCCGTATAAGAGTGAGGGGCTTGGAAGATGCTTACCATGACTTCGTCGATAATCTCTTCGCCATCCTTGATGTGACCATAATGGATGGTATTCGGCTGCGCATTTGAGAGGTCTTTGGAGAAGACGCGGGAAAGAATCTCAAGCGTTTGGGGACCTGAGATTCTGATGATTCCGAGTGCTCCGCCAGGAGCCGTAGCCAAAGCGCAGATCGTCATTTCTTCTTTGCCCAGGTATTGGCGAGAATGATGAATAAAAAGGTTACTACTATGAAAGCGAATAATGCCCCCATCTGATTTTGGGGATCGCTAGCCAAGTATGGCTGGATACTTACATAACCTGCTGTGATCACAGAAAGGATCGCCATCAGGATGCGCAGGCGCTTGATATCGACTTTCTTCTTTTCTTCTTCGCTGGCGGTGTTATAGCCTGCAATGAGTTTGTCGCCTTTACCCATCAGAAAGATGACGGCAAAGACGAGAAACATAACGGCAAATACGATACTAACAATCATATTCTATCTAAAACTTTTTCAATGAGGGTGTCGATGGAGTTCTTATACTCGGTGTTCATCTCTGTGGTGTAGCGGTTGGCAATCACCATACAACAGGTCATGGCGCGATGGCCTAGGAGGGAGGCGAGACCTGCTACGGCCGATGACTCCATCTCGAAGTTACAGATCTTCATACCCTCGTACTCGAAGGCTTCAATCTTCTGATTCTGTTGGGGATCAGCAATGTCAGCACGGAGGATACGTCCCTGAGGACCATAGAAACCACCGCAAGAGATGGTGTAGCCGCGAACCATATCGTCGCCAGCAATCTGGTTGATGAGCTCTTCGTCGGCAATCGACACATAGGGAGCGCCTTTGATGGGATCCCACTGCATATGTTCTGTGAAAGCCTTCTCCATAGGGATATCGCAGACCACATTACGTCCTGCATAGTAGTTCAGCAGACCGTCGAAGCCGATGCTCTTGACGGAAGCCACGAAACAGCCCGTAGGTGTGAAGGGCTGCAGACCGCCACAGGTGCCGATGCGTACCATCGTCAGCGTGCGGTGCTCATCCTTTTCCTCACGGGTGTTATAATCGATATTCGCCAGTGTGTCGAGTTCGTTGACTACGATGTCGATGTTGTCACAGCCGATACCATGACTCTGACAGGTGATGCGCTTACCCTTATAGGTACCCGTGACGTTGTGAAACTCACGGCTGCTGACCTCGCACTCTTTCGTGTCGAAATGGGCTGCAACGGTATCTACTCGGGCAGGATCGCCCACAAGAATCACCTTGTCGGCCAGCTGTTCGGGCTTCAGATGAAGGTGAAAGCATGAACCGTCGGCATTGATAATCAGTTCTGATTCAGGAAAATGTTTCTTACTCATAGACTTATGTTTTTATTTGATGATTTTGATTTCTGCATTTCGTGTCTCTTTCTCAAGGGTCTGTATCTGGCTGTTGAGCTGTATGACTTCTGTCTCTGCCTGAAGGATCTCACGTCTGAGTGACTGTTTCTCGGCACCAGTGGCTTTTGAATAATAACTGCGCGACTTCTCGAGTTGTCCATTCAATGAACAGAGTTGTTGACGGGCCTCGATGAGTTGTTTGTAGAGCACAGCGGCCTCACGGGAACGGAAGTCCTTGGTACTGGAGTAGGTGAGGGCATCGTTGATGACGAGTTCCTGACTGGCTATCGTGTTGTCTTCAGGTTGCGAATTGGTGTTCGCGGCCTTCAGACTGTTGATGCTGATATCGTAGTAACGGGCTAAGGCGGCATTGCGCTCCTCACCGTTGCCCCAGGTGTCGGCGATGCTGCTGATGTCGGCATAGCCGCGAATCTCTGCCTCAGTATAGACAATGGGATCGTAGGTCTTCCGACTCTCCTTGGGAATAAAGATATAGAGGCAGGCCTTACCTTCAGGCTGACGACGATCGCTGACGAAGTAGCCGATATGGGCGTATTCGTCGATAGCAAACAGATAGTCGTTGGCCTCAGAGTTGAAAGGCATACCGATGTTCTCTGGTTTCAGGAAGCTGTTGCTACGTGCGTCGTAGCGGGTCATGAAGATATCGTAGCCTCCGATGCTCTCTTCACCTTTCCCTGCAAAATAGAAGGTCGTTCCATCTGCCAGCATAAAAGGATAGGCCGCTTCAGAGATACCTTCGCTGATGCCCTTGAGTAGTTGCGGCTTACTCCACTCACCACCCAACAGATCGCTGGTGCAGAGCTGTTGATGCAGACTGTCATCGGGCTGACTGAGATAGGCCTTGTTGCCCATCTCGTTAATGAATACAGTGGTGCTGTCGCCTTCTCCAAAGAAATCCACGCTGCTGACAATACGGCCAGTCTCGTCAGAAAGACGCAGCTGTGAGAGCAGTTGATCCTTGTCGGCTACGATACTGTCGATGATGATGATCTGTTGTGTCATCTCACGCATGCTGGTGATGCGGGGATCCTCCTGTGGCTCTTCTACGACAGGCTTCTTCACCACATGTTTCTTCCGCTTCTGCGCACTCATAGAGAGTGACAGCAACAAGGCAATGGTTAGTATGACAGTCTTCTTTATATACATCATCTTATGATTCTTCTATCAGTTTATTGTCGGCCTCGAGCGCGCCCCAGATGTTATAGCGCACTTCAGGGTTCAGTTCCTTAAGGCGCTCATAGATCTGTTTCATATCCGTACGATGCGATCCTGTTTCGTAAGGACAAAGTTTCTGCTGTTTCTCGTAACCCTGCATCTCCGCGTAGGTTTTGATGTCACTCTCTGGAATCAGGCAGAGCGGACGGATGATGGTAAGCGGCATCTTGCGCATCTTCAGCCTGACGGGCATCGTGGCGAAGTGAGCCTGAAAGGTGAGATTCATCAGCGCCGTGTGGATGATATCATCCTGATGGTGGCCTAACGCGATCTTGTTGCAACCCAGTTCCTGCGCGAGGTTGAAAAGCTGCTTGCGACGGTTCCATGAACAGAGGAAGCAAGGCTGTTTCTGTTTGCGCGATGTGCCATCGACCTCGAAACGTGTTGTTCTCACGTGGAGCTTTACGCCCAGATGGTCGCAGAACTGTTGCAGATAACTGGTATCCGTCTCGTAATGGATGTTCTCCATCCGTACGTGGATCGCTTCGACGGTGAAACGTGGGTGCTGGATCCGGGCACGCTTGGCCAACAGTTCGGTCAGCAGTAGCGAGTCCTTGCCACCAGAGAGCCCCACGAGTATCTTGTCATCATCTTCTATCAGATGATAAGCAGCCATCGCCTTGACGAACCGCTCTTTCAAACGGTGTTCAAGGCGACGGCAATCTATCGATTGATTATTGCTCTCCACGCAGATGCTTGTCCATGTTCAGGGCAGCACGCCGACCATCGCCCATAGCGAGGATCACGGTAGCACCACCACGCACGATGTCACCACCAGCAAAAATCTCGCTGCGAGAAGACTGCATCTCCTCACTCACGGCAATCGTGTTCTTGCGGCCAAGCTCAAGCCCTGGGATAGACTTCGGAACCAATGGGTTGGGGGATACACCAACAGCCACAATCACCTGATCGACATCGAGTGTGACGGTCTTACCTTCCACGGGAACAGGACTACGACGACCTGATGCATCGGGCTCACCCAGCTCCATCACCTGCAGCACAGCCTGCTTCACGGCACCCTGCTCGTCGGCGATATACTCAATAGGATTGTGGAGCGTCAGGAAGTTGATACCTTCCTCCTTGGCATGCTTCACCTCCTCGAGACGGGCAGGCATCTCTACCTCTGAACGACGATATACGAGCGTTACCTCAGCACCCAGACGCTTAGCCGTACGACAAGAGTCCATTGCAGTGTTACCACCACCAACCACGAGTACGCTCTTGGCGGGGTTCAACGGGGTATCGGTTGTTGGGTTGGCTGCGTCCATCAGGTTCACACGGGTGAGGTACTCGTTCGACGACATGATGTTGATAGAGTTCTCACCAGGAATATTCATGAAGTTAGGCAGACCAGCGCCAGAGCCAACGAAGATTCCCTTGAAGCCCTGAGCCTCCAGCTGTTCTACGCTGATGGTCTTACCAACGATCACATCAGTCTGGAAGTGAACACCCATCTTGGCGAGGTTCTCGATCTCCACATCCACAATCTTATTGGGCAGACGGAACTCGGGGATACCATACTTCAGCACACCACCGATCTCGTGCAATGCCTCAAAAACATATACATCGTAACCCTTCTTCACCATATCGCCAGCGAAGCTCAGTCCGGCAGGACCAGAACCTACGACGGCAATCTTGATGCCATTGGAAGGTGCGATCTCTGGCAGAGAGATATTGCCACTCTCGCGCTCGAAGTCGGCTGCGAAACGCTCCAGATAACCGATAGCCACAGCGGGCTCATTCATCTTCAGGTGGATACACTTGCTCTCGCACTGTTTCTCCTGCGGACAGACACGACCACAGACTGCGGGGAGGGCAGAGGTGTTCTTCAGCACCTTTGCAGCAGCCAGGAACTGACCGCGCTCGATGTTCTTGATGAATGAAGGAATATTGATATTTACAGGACAGCCCTCGACACAAGAAGGTTTGGCGCAGTCGAGACAACGCTTAGCCTCTGTCATTGCCATCTCCTTGGTGAGACCGATATTTACTTCCTCCGTACGAGTGGTAGCACGATATATGGGGTCGAGCTCAGGCATGACGACACGCTCAATCTGTGTGCGCTCCTTCGGTTTCATGCTCTGCTGCAGCTCCTTACGCCAAGGGGCGTTGCGATCAGTGAGTACCTCGATACTATCATTGGTAGGATCGGCGTCCATCACCACATCAGCAGTCTTTGAGGCTTTGACGGAAATCTCGGAGTCGATAGAATCCAGATGCTCCTCGTAGTGGGCTAACTCTTCCTGCTCTTCGCGCTTGAAGGTTCCCATACGCTTGAACATCTCGTCCCAGTCAACGAGGGCGCCATCAAACTCAGGACCGTCGATGCAGACGAACTTCGTCTTGCCACCAATCGTGAGTCGGCAGGCACCACACATACCTGTACCATCCACCATGATGGTGTTCAGTGATACCTCGCAGGGGATATTGTGCTTCTGGGCAGTGAGGTTAGAGAACTTCATCATAATTGGAGGTCCGATGGCGAACACCTTGTCAACATGCTCCTGTTCGATAAACTTCTCGATACCAACGGTCACCACACCTTTCTCGCCGTAGCTTCCGTCATCCGTCATAATGATTACCTCGTCGGAACTCTCACGAACCTTATCCTCAAGGATAATCAGATCCTTCGAACGACCAGCCATCACACTCAGGATGCGGTTGCCGGCCGCCTTCAGTGCCTGGATGATAGGCAGCATTGGGGCAACGCCCAGACCACCACCGGCACAAACGACAGTACCATAGTTCTCAATCTTCGTGGGATTACCAAGCGGACCTACCACGTCGGTTACATAATCACCTGCATTCAGGGCACAGAGTTTCTTAGAAGAAAGACCTACCATCTGGACCACTAGTGTGATCGTACCTTTCTCGATGTCAGCACCAGCGATGGTCAGTGGCATACGCTCACCTTTCTTACCTACGCGTACGATGACGAAATTACCAGCCTTACGGCTCTTGGCAATCAGCGGAGCCTCAATCTCAAAAAGGAAAACCTTCTCAGAGAACTGCTCTTTTCTTACAATCTTGTTCATAATATTTGTTTAGCGTTGTTTAGTCAATGATATCACATCCCATATAGGGTACGAGGGCAGCTGGAATCTTGATGCCGTTCTCTGTCTGGTTGTTCTCCAACAAGGCTGCCACGATACGGGGCAATGCCAGAGCCGAACCATTCAGTGTGTGGCAAAGCTCTGTCTTCTTGGTAGCTGCATTACGATAGCGGCACTTCAGACGGTTGGCCTGATAGGTATCGAAGTTGGATACTGAAGAAACCTCCAGCCAACGCCCCTGAGCCTCAGAATAAACCTCGAAGTCGTAGCAGATAGAACTTGTGAAACTTTGGTCACCACCACAAAGCAACAGGATGCGGTAGGGCAGTTCCAGCTTCTTCAGCAGTCCCTCTACGTGCTCCAGCATCTCCTTGTGGCTTTCTTTAGAGTGCTCGGGCTTGTCGATGCGGACGATCTCAATCTTTGAGAACTCATGCAGACGGTTCAGACCACGCACATCTTTTCCGTATGAACCTGCCTCGCGACGGAAGCACTCGGTGTAAGCACAGTTCTTGATAGGCAGATCCTTCTCGTCGAGAATCACGTCACGATAAATATTCGTCACGGGCACCTCGGCGGTAGGAATCAGATAGAAATCATCTACCTCACAATGGTACATCTGACCTTCTTTATCAGGCAACTGGCCTGTACCATAGCCAGAAGCTGCGTTTACGACTGTCGGCGGCATGATCTCCGTGTAGCCACTCTTGCGGGCCTCGTCGAGGAAAAAGTTGATGAGGGCACGTTGCAAACGGGCTCCCTTGCCGATATACACGGGGAAACCTGCGCCTGTGATCTTCACACCCAGGTCGAAGTCGATGAGATTGTATTTCTTTGCGAGCTCCCAATGGGGCAGGGGATTCTCAATACCCAACTTAGGATTTACGTCCCAGTTGCCTACAGTATCATTCTCTGTACATTCCTTCAGGTTCGACTTCACCACGTGGTTGTCTTCAGCAGCCTTACCCTCTGGCACTTCGTCATAAGGGATGTTCGGAATCTGACAAAGCAACTGAGTCATCTCCTCCTGAGCCTTAGCCATTGTCTCGTCCATCTGCTTTGACTTCTCCTTGAGGTCAGCCACCTGAGCCTTCACCTGTTCGGCCTCGTCTTTCTTGCCTTCTTTCATCAGTCGGCCGATCTGACCCGACAGTTGTTTCTGCTCATTCAGACACTTGTCGAGTTCCTGCTGAGCCTCGCGGCGCTTCTTATCTACGGCCAATACTTCGTCGATGGCCTCCTTGGCATTTGGGAAATGTTTCTTCTCCAAACCTCGGATGACGCGATCGGTTTCCTCATTAATAAGTTTGAGTGTTAACATGTTAAATACGTATTTATTTGTTTGAATTCAATTTCTAAGGTGCAAAAGTACAAAATATCGTTCAAACTACAAAAGAATTGGGCATAAAAAAGCAGAAATCCCTCTCTCCATAGGAGAGAAGGACTCTGTTGTTTGTTTGGAATAAGTGTTTTTTTAATTTGACCTTAGGCCTCAGCTTTAGGAATCACTGATACAACGCTCTTGTTGTACTTGCCCTTGTGGAAGTTTACGGTACCATCTACGAGCGCGTAGAGGGTGTCATCCTTACCAATGGCAACGTTGTTACCAGGATTGTGCTTCGTACCACGCTGGCGAACGATGATGTTACCAGCTACGCACTGCTGACCGCCGAAAATCTTAATGCCGAGTCGCTGAGCTGCTGACTCACGGCCGTTCTTAGAACTACCTACACCTTTCTTATGTGCCATAATGTTGTTCCTCCTAAGTTTTTAAGCGATTACAGACTTGATTTCTACTTCAGTGAACTGCTCACGATGACCGTTGCGGCTACGAGAATCCTTACGGCGCTTCATCTTGAAGACGATGACCTTGTCACCCTTCACTAGCGGGTTCACTACTTCACATACTACCTTTGCTCCCTCTACGGTCGGAGCACCTACCTTCACTGCACCGTCAGCATCTACGAGCAGCACCTTGTCAAATTCAACAGTCTTACCAGCCTCGGCATCCTTGATGTGGTGCACGAAGAGCTTCTTGCCCTGCTCGGCCTTGAACTGCTGACCCTGAATTTCTACAATTGCGTACATTGTTTATTTTATTGTATTTAAAGGGATTTTTCCGCGAGGCGGCG
>Ga0265300_10002225_pt1 | contig 17037 bp, 9 predicted proteins | sample AusTroGonzalo_MG_FD_193482 | JGI IMG/M metagenome (GOLD analysis project Ga0265300, IMG submission 193482) | Bovine rumen microbial communities from tropical cattle in Woodstock, Queensland, Australia - Gonzalo_03 | ecosystem: Host-associated > Mammals > Digestive system > Stomach > Rumen ...
TGGCAGTTCGTAGTTCTCCTGCTTCATCGTCTCATAGACGGCATTGGGCAGGTTATAAAGAGTCCACATACCCTCGTCGGCCTTGGAAGGAAGGGAGAGGGTGAGTAGGGATAGTAGGGACGTTAGAGCAATTAGGGATTTTTTCATACGATATTATTTTTTGAATTTCTTTCCAATGATGGGGAGACTCGACAGCGGCAAGTCATTGTGGATGATATAACTGACAAAGCAGCTAATGCAGAGGGTATTGAAGATAAGCGTGATGACGGTACCAAAGCCATATCTGGCAGGCACATAATCCATCGTCATCGTCAGCAGCACCGTCAGGATGACATAATAGGCCATACTCTGCAGAGGATAGGGAATAGGATTCTTCTTCTGACCAATGACATAACTCAGCACCATCGCCGTACCGTAACCGGCCACACCGCCCCAGGCACAGGCCCAGTAACCATAATAAGGTATCAGCAGGATATTTACAGCAAAGAGCACAGCACAGCCTGTCAGCGAGAACCAAGCGCCATAAATGGTCTTATCGATGAGTTTATACCAGAACGACAGGTTGAAGTAGATACCCATCATGATCTCTGCCGCCATCACAATAGGCACCACACCCAATCCCTCGCGGTAGTTGGCACCAATGATATACTGCAACAGCGGCATCCAGCCCACCACGCAGAGGAAAGCCAACAGCGTGAAGATAAGGAAATACTTCATCGCCGAGGCATAGTATTCTTTCTTGTCGGCATCCTTGCTCTTGGCAAAGACAATGGGCTCATAGGCATAACGGAAGGCCTGTGTGATCATCGCCATAATCATCGCAATCTTCACACAAGAGCCATAGACACCTAACTGAACGTTAGCATCAGCCTTATCAGGATACACCAGCGGGAAAATGATCTTATCAGCCACCTGATTCAGGATACCGGCGATACCGAGAATCAAAATAGGCCAAGAATAGCTGAGCATCTTCTTCAGCAACACCCCGTCGAAATGCCAATGGATACGGAAGAGGTCTGGCAGGAAGAAGAACGTGATGAATCCAGTACAAAGCAGGTTGATGAAGAACACATAGAACACAGAGGTCTTGCCCAAAAGTACGAACCAGATGACGTTCAGGGTGATGTTCAGAATAATAAACAACATCTTCAGCGAAGCGAAACGGATAGCCCGCTTCTGGAACCGCAGATAACTGAAGGGAATAGCCTGCAGGGCATCGAGCGCCACCACCACTGCCATCATCAGCAGATAATCAGGATGAGCCTCATAGCCTAACGCGCTGCTGATAGGACCGATGAAACCGAAGACAAGCAACAAGAAGACGGCTGTCAAGACACCGATGACCGCCATCGCCGTCGAGAAGACGCTGTCGCTATGACGTGTCCTGCCGTCGGCAGCCAACTGTGGCTCCGGGGCATCATTAGCAAATCGGAAGAGCGTCGTCTCCATACCGAAGGTCAACAGCACCAGAATGAGCGCCGTATAGGCATAGATGTTTGTGCTGATGCCATAGTCGCCCGACTCCTTAGGCATATAATTAGTATAGAGCGGCACGAGCAGATAATTCAGGAATCTACCTACGATACTGCTCAGGCCATAGATGGCCGTATCCTTTGCGAGTGATTTCAGATTTGCCATAGACTACTAACCAAAGAACATATATGCAATTGCTATCGCCGCAATAATTCCCGCGAGGTCTGCCAGAAGACCACAGGCGACGGCATGACGGGTCTTTCGGATGCCCACGCTGCCGAAGTAGACGGCAAGGATATAGAACGTCGTATCCGTCGATCCCTGGAAGATGCAACTCAGACGGCCAATGAACGAATCAGCTCCATAGGTGGTCATCGCATCGACCATCATGCCTCTGGCCCCACTGCCTGACAAGGGTTTCATCAGCGCCGTCGGCAGGGCTCCCACGAAGTCACTGTTACCGCCGCAAGCCTCCACCGTCCAGCCAATGCCGTTGATGAGCATATCCATTGCGCCACTCGCCCTGAACACGCCAATAGCCACGAGGATTGCCACCAGATAGGGGATGATGCGGACGGCCGTCGTAAAGCCCTCCTTCGCTCCCTCAATGAAGGCTTCGTAGACATTCACCTTCTTTCGCATACCGGCTAAGATAAAGGCAATGATAATCAGCATTAGCAGGATGTTCGCCGTCGAGGTGCTCACCTTGTTCATCAGCACCGAGTCGAGCTGTCCGAAGCCCCAAATAACAGCAGCCACCACTACAGCGGCACCACCCAATGTCAGGAGAATGGTACGGTTCAGGAGGTTGATCTTCTGATAGAGGCTGGTGATGATGATGCCCGCCAACGTCGAGAAGAACGTCGCCAGCAGGATGGGAATAAACACATCCGTAGGCTGGGCGGCGCCCATCTGGGCCCGATATACTAATATAGAAATAGGTATAAGCGTCAGACCGCTGGTATTCAGCACGAGGAACATGATCATCGGGTTCGAAGCCGTCACCTTCAGGTCTTGGAACTGGCTCTCACTGATCTCGCCAGCCTCCTTTCTCACTTTTAACTTCTCACTTTTCACTTCCTCTAACTGCTCCATCGCCTTCAGACCTAAGGGCGTGGCGGCATTGTCAAGTCCCAACATGTTCGCGGCGATATTCATAAAGATGCTGCCTGTCACAGGATGGCCCTTGGGGATATCGGGAAAGAGCTTTGCAAACACGGGCGACAGCAGTCGTGCCAGCACATTCACCACCCCACCCTTTTCGCCGATCTTCATGATGCCCAGCCAGAGCGACAACACACCTGTCAGACCCAACGAGATCTCAAACGCGGTCTTCGACGACGAGAACGTCGAATCCATCATGGCGGGGAACACATCATAGTCTCCCAGGAACACCAACTTCACCACCGCAATAACGAATGCGACAATGAAAAACGCTATCCAAATATAATTCAGTACCATACAGAGTGCAAAGATAGTGCAAAATTTCGAGTTAGCGAAGAGAAAGCGAATATATTTGCTTTCTTGAGCGTGAGAAATTTATTCAAATTGAGCGAAATGCCAAATAATAATGCAAAAAAAGGGCACCTGCCTTAGCAGATGCCCCTCCGGGTTAGTATTTAAGTACTTTGATGAAAAGAAATTCTTCTAATCATTTGGAAGCTCTTTGCCCCTATACTGATACCAGGCTTTATTGCCATCCCAGTCATCACCGAGCTTGCCAATAACGTATTGCTGGAACAACTTCGTACCGTCCTTAGCGCGGAACTTCTTGTCGATATCCGTACGTTCATCGCACCACTCGTAGTCAAGACCTACTGCCACCATACTGGCCACCTTACCCTGGTCTGCCTTCAGTTGGATATTCTCACCCTTCTTCGTCACATAGACGGGAATGTTCTTACATGCTGCACGATTAGAGTATGTACCAGAAATCGTTAACCATACCGGTTCAGCGGTCTTGCCTTCCTTCCAGTTCGTATTGATCAGCGGATAAGAATTGGGGAAGCCGAGCAGGTTATGCACCTCATGGGCAGCATCCACCGAACCTATGTACAAAGGCAGTTCACCACCAGCAGCCAGCAGATGAATCTTCGTCGCACCATCTATCCAATACACGTCGAACACCACATCGTTGAAGTCAAAGTCGCTGTTCTCACCGACTGTCAGATCCTCAGCAATGATACGACATACGAAGCCCTCAGGATCATTGGGAACCTCAATAATCACAGGAGGCTGCTCTACTTCAGGCTCTGCACCCGTGACGGCAAAGATGACATCATTGAAGTCAAGGTCTGTCCAGTCCTCAAAACCAATAAGACTCACTTTGACCTTTTTGCCATCCTCGTCCGTTAACTCTGTATTGAACACGGCGGCATGGGGTGTCGTAGAAGGACTGACGGACCACCCAAGTCCACTGGTATGGATGGCTGAATTATAATTACCGTCGCCATAGAACTCCGGATGGTTTTCAACCCTCTTCGTGGAACCAGCAGAAGTGTTTTTGGTCAAGAACTCACAGCCATAGAATCCTAGTTTAGAGCCTTCTGCATAGACAGCATAAACATGATTAGCCTCAACATCAAAATCGTAGGTTCCATAAATTGATTCTGTGGAATTGTTGGTTTCGCTTAATAATTCATTTCCACTTGTGTTGTACCAACCCCATTCACCCAAGTCTATGACTTTCAGGGTCTTATAATTACCAGTATTATTCCCACTTAATTTGACTGCCGCCCTAATAACGCCATTCTGCTTTGGCCTGATAAAGTAGGTAGTAGCATCAGCACCGAAACCTCCATTATTTCCATTACCTTCCGTAAGATATGGGAAGTTTTCAATGGGATGATTTCCTGTGGCCTGATTAAAGTAAATAGGATTAGTAGCCTTACCTAATTTAAGATAGACCTTGTTATAAGTACTATAGGCGTTTTGATAAATTGTCCCACAATTATCAGGCCCCCAACCTCCTGGTACCGCATTACTCTCAAGTATTTGACTTTGGCCGTCATTAAGTAATGCATAACCGTAATAATGCAGTTGTTCATTTTCTGCATAGACAGCGTACACCTTACCTGGGCTTACTTTAATTTTGCAAACCCCCGTAGTATTATTTGAGGGCTTTTCTGCGGGGGTTACTACCTTGTTATCTGTGCTATCCCAATCATCACCTACTTCATATACTTTTAGGTTATTTACATCATTTACGCGAACAACTACCCACAAATATCCACTCTCAACGGCCTTTAAGTAATAACAAGTACTGCCAGCATTTAATGAGCCATTCACGCCATTACCTTTGTAATAACTATTAAATCGATTCCCCCAAATGTTGAAATAATTGTCTTCCTCAGTTTCTGTCCTATCAAATTGCGGACTGAGAGTCGAATTTCCAAACTTGACTCTTACCTTTCCGTCAATGACATCTTTTTCCGTTCCACTAAGGATGGTCTCTCCTGCTTCAAGAGCATACCTGCCCACTAAATTCAAATTAGTAGCGCCTGGCTCGTAGACATCCACCGGAGTACTGGGGTACAAATAATCGACATTTGACACTATGAAGCTAATCACCATGTCAGCTGGGAAATCATAAGACGCATTCCCACTCTCATCTTCATAGACGAGGCTATAAGTGTTTTCGTTCAGGGCATTGATATTACCCTTACACACATTCGGATCAGCCATATAACCAATGGAATACTTCTTCAACTTCTTCACGTCAGGGTTGGTGCCTTTCGGATAATAGTAATAGTAGATCGGGTCACCAGAGCTCGACTGGTGATAAACAGGCGTCAACGTGACAGGACCGCGTTCTGTAGTGACAACTGAATAACCTAAACTATTGGCTTTCCCCAAGTTGTTCGAACCCTCAGGAATCAACCCCGGGTTTGCATCAGTTCCTACAATCTTATTTACAATAGCAGCCTTCAGCTTACTGGAAATGTTTGAGGCATCGACGGTGCCGTTCACCTGATAGACCTCGTCTTCCCATCCCGAAGCAGCCCAAATGGAATAAGAACCTGCATCTAATCCTGCTGCTGAGGCAGCATTAGCCCCCATAGTCATCGTGGCATTAAACGAGTAGCCAATCTTTGAAACAGAAGGCTGAGGCACCACACCACGTGTGCCAACGGATGCTGCAGGGCCGAAACCCCATGTCTGGTTGGCGGCGGGCTGGCCAAAACGCGTCACGAAAGCGTTCTCATAATTCTGCACGACATTGAACTCAGCAGAGTCGTTTCCTCCGTTGACATCGGCATCTACGCTGTTGCAGCCTGTGAACAACCCACCAAGGGCTACGGCTGCCAATACGGTCATCAAATACTTCTTCATATTAATCCTTCAATAAGCTTATTCGATAATACATTGCAATATTTGTGCAAAAATACGAATAATTTCTATACCAACCAACAAAAGCCCCCATTATTTAACAGAGTTTCACAGACAGCCCACCTTATTATTATAAAGAGGCGCCTGCTCACGCAGACGCCCCCTCCAAAGATAATTTAGTTTTTTTAAGTATTTGATGTGTATATTAATCCGGGTTATACCATACGAGGTCACCAGCAGTTTGTACCCATTGTCCAAACATATTATACTTATTAGAAATGTGCTGACGCTCATTACAATAATCAACCGTTGGCTTAACAGCGAACTTAGCTGCAGGCACACCTGTGGTAGCCGTCATCTCAACCCAATCCTCATCACCATTACTCAGCTTCTTATAAACCTCAAGTTTAATAGTCTTACCTTTGGCAGCCTTAACACCTGAGATGGTACGTGTGAATTCAGGATAGGTGCTTGAGTTATAGTGGTTCGGATGCTTCTGCTGGAGAGCCGCAGTACGACAGGTATTAATCATGATGCCTGTAGCCTGGCCGTAGAGTCCATGAACCTCCAAAGAACCTTCACCATTGATGCGCAGAGGCAGTGTACCACCAGCAGCCACAACGCGAACCTTAACCTCGTTATCACCAAGGAACTTAACGTCGAGTACGACATCATTGAAGTCCCAGTCAGAGTCGTCAGAACCACCATTGTCAGCCTTAGCATTCAGGTCTTCAGCCATGATACGGAGATCCCAATCAGTAGTAATAGTATTCTCCTTTGCAGGAGCAAGTGTCACAATCCAGTCTGAGAACACATAGTCACGACCACCGATATTCTTAATGAACTCCATATTGTTCAATTTGGGATAAGCGCCTTGATTAATATAAGAATACAAAGCATCCAAATCAAAGTAGTCTTCAGAACCATTGGTTACATCAACATTATAGTTCGTCTTAAACCACTCCTTAGTGCCTTGTTTATTAAAGGTGTTCTGAGTAGTTCCGAGATTTTCACCTAAGAATTGATTAGTATTATCATCAATCCAACGAACTTTTTCATTATTGGGGAAACGAAGATCGGCATCAATGTCTATAGTATTGGCAGCTACCATTCGTCCGTTGTAAAGAATCCAATTCATTGACTTTGACATAAAGTCCTTAATACGTGCATAGTCACTACCGTTCTTCTGTTTATAAAGGGTTTCGATAGTCTTCTGTTCATAATCAAGACCTACGAACGAGCGCTCCCAAAAACTATTGTCATAACCATATTGGTCTTTACCATACCACACATCCTCACCAATAGGAGTATCCAAAGATCTTGCCCAGTCATCAATCACCTTTGCACTAACGAGTGCGCAGCAGTCATTGTGCTGAAGGCTAGCTTCAGAAGTCTGATAACCTACACAGGTGGGCTGTATGCCAATCATCAGGGTAATTTGGTCTGAATGGAATTTATTGCTATTTGTCAATTCGCCATTGTTAAGGACGTCTGTAGCAATATTAGGATTGTCTGCTCCATTAAAGTCATTTACATGTACATTATTACCTGTAACAGTCAACTGATCCATGTGTGCAGCACCGACAACAGGCGTATTGTTGGCTTCTCTATACTGTTCAGTAGAAAGGCTACCAGCAGTATTGGTACCTCCAGTATAGACCTGCTGAACAAAATAGTTCGTCATGTCAGGAGTCTCCCAAGTAAGGTAGCGATGTGTCTGGAAATAAGCTCTTACTCGATTACACTGTTCTGCTGTCAATGGCGTAGGAACCAACAAATTGAATTTCCCGTCCGTTGCAGCCCACAAATTACGATTCTTGTTTGCTTTTCCTTGCTCAATCGTAGGATCATCATTAAGTCCACGAGTGCCTGCTCTTGTACCGAAGCCCCAGTCCTGATTAGCAGCGGGTTGGCCAAATGTCTGAATAAAAGCCTGATTGTAACTGTTGTATACATTTGCAACAGCTTGTTCTTTTGAGATTCCCTTGGCCACATCTTGGTCGTAGAGTTCTTCACTCTTTGAACAGCTTGTGAATGCAGCGCAGATAGCGAGGGCTGCAACACCTGTCATCAAATACTTCTTCATAATCATAAAAATTTTAATGTTATTAATAAATTGGTTTTAAAGATATAATTTTGACCTAATCATGAAATTCGGTTGCAAAGTTACATCTTTTATTTATATGATGCAAGCATTTGCCTGTTAAAAAATCATAATGAATGCGCAAACATTTGAAAGTTGTTACATTTCGTATAGGAAAAAGACACTTTTCATAAAGTCGGATTACTTCAGCAAGATTGCTTACTAAACCGTCGTTTTATTATTATAATTATATATTTATTTAATTAATTAATTTAAGCCCCCTTATGGGGGCTATTAATTTAATATTTAATTAATCAATAATTAATATATCGTTCCGATGCCGTAAACCTCGAGAAACTACGGCATTTTCTACCAGAATAATGCCTAGTTTCCCAGGGAATAATGCCTAGTTTCTATTAGACCATATTCATATCAGAATTTTACAAAAAAAGGCGGCTACTCACGCAGCCGCCCCCGGATTATGCAATAATTGTATTTGATTAAGTGATTGCCTACTGGAAGAGCGTTCGGCTGATTTGAGTGAGGGTGAAGTTCCGGCCCATAACCTGCAAGGTAGGTCTGCCATCCCGCTTACTGCTATTCATTTTCTTGGCATTGGCCTCGTCGAGTTCCACCTCAATGACACCGCTTGTCTTACCCGTATTGATCTTATTGCCCTGGGCGTCAAGATCATAGTTTGGTATCACCGTGTCGATGAAGTACGGCTTGTTGCCATCAGCAAAGACGACGGTCATATAGGAGTCATCCGTCAAATTCTCAACATAGAATGTGATATGGTCACCGGGATAGTACAAGTCAAAATCCAACGGCAAGAAATCCATACTCCAATCTGTATATGGCTTAACAGAACTTGTGCCAGCCGAAGGCCACATGATATCCTGAGATGCTGAAGGATAGGTGATGCGAGTGATGACGATAGGAGGCGTTATCCGCCCTGAGTATGTGGCGTTGCCGTAACGATAGTAACCGACACTCGCCTTTTCAGCGTCCGTCAACAGATTATCATCCCACCACTGAATATCCTTATCTCCTACATAATCAGCAAACCTCGGATAAGCGACTGTCAGCGGCTTGCGCTCAACCGTCCACTTCGTAGTGTGATTAGGTACGAAGATCTTGGCAGGGGCACCACCTAAAGAAGAACCCAGAACGGCCACGTCATTACCCCATTGCACGGCGATAGGAATCTCATGGGCATAGACAGGATCTGTATCTGCCCTGCCCGGGAACAGCTGTGACGGTGTGAAGGAACCCAAATAGACGGAATTACGATCCTCTACGCTGCCAAAGACCGTGGAGTTCTCATTATAAGTGTTGACCATCGTTGTGATGCCTACATTAAATTTATTATGTACCTCCATGCCAGCCACAGTGAGAGGGATCGTACCACCAGCAGCCAAAAGCGTCATTTCTACAGAGAAGGTTGGATTATTCCTCGTGGAATAATTTTCCTCTCTTATGAATTCCTTTCGGCCATCAGAATAAACCCAATAGTACTTCTTGACACCTTCTTCAAAGTTCTGGTAGATATCCACATCTAGCACGACATCGTTGAAGTCAAGGTCTTCACGTGAAGAGACGCCAAGATCCTCGCAGAAGATACGTCCGCATTGACCTGGGAAAGGAGTCTTCTCTTCCGTACCGTATTTCTCCATTTTCTGTCTCCTGGTGATTTCCTTCGGATTAGCCTCCACGATACAGACAATCCAGTCGGAATAATATCCGTCGGCACAACCGACTTTCACCCACACATTACCCTGGGACTGGTCACCGTTCACATAACGCTCCCAAACAGGATAAGCACCAGATGTTCCAGCAGGCACAACCGTCACGGAAGCCTGATTGTCGTAAGCATTGGTAGAGATATAGGGAATACCATCCTCATTCTTACGAGGACCGTCGTGATGTTCAAATATATCCTCTTGTGTTTCTTCATCCTTACCAACCCATTCATCCCATCCGTTGGGATTCTGGAAGATGTCGCTGGCATCAACCCTTGCCTCGTAGTCGAAACCTACAAAGCCACGGCCTGACACAGAGGAACCCAAATCCATGCCGGGATGTTGCGAGGCGAATGTAGTAGCCCATGAATCAATCGTCGATCCGCTGATAATCACATATTGGTCATTATGCTGGATGCTACCCTGACTTTCATGCCAGCCGAAACAAGCGGTACTGGAACCAACCATGAGCATGATTTCATCTTGATGGTAAACGACATGGTTGTAGTTTTCAGCTTCCCAGTCGCCGATGCCCAGCGCTGCAGCAGATGCCTCGTCTAAGGGGTAACCTGCCTGATAGGTACGACCGTCCCAGACAGTATAGTTTGTTGAGCATTGAGCATTATTGTAGTTGTTGATGTGATCATTTGAATAGCCAGCAGTCAGCTTGTCCATGTGGTTACTGCCAATCTCCAGCTGTCCACCAAAGAGGTAAGCTTCCTTACTGTAGCCTCTGTATCCGTCCTCATCCCTCCACAGAGGACTACCACCGCCTTTATAGACATCCTGCACGAAGAAATTCGTATAAGAGACAGGCTCGTTACTTGGATATTGGTTGTACTGGAAATACAAACGCACACGCAGCTTCTGGCCAGTCGTCAACGGATCAGGCACATTGCTATAAGAGCGTCCCCACTCATTGGCATTGGCATTATGGCCACGGGTACCGGCTCTACTACCGGCGAGTTCTGATTCTGTAACCAAAGAGTCTTTATATATGACTTCAGTTGTACTGGAGTCAGCCAAAGACAAGTCGTTAGTGAAACCCCAGTTCTGATAGGGGTCGATCTCTCCATAAACCTCATTGAAGACTTCTTCGTAAGTCTTCACCTTCTGCTGTACGATAGGCACATAGTCAGTTTCCTTCTCTGAGCAACTGAATAAGAATGCTCCTGCGAACAGAGCCAATGTACCCTTAATCAAATACTTCTTCATTGCAATAATACACTTAATAGACGTTACGTAACTTTAAACTTAATCGATTTGGGTGCAAAATTAATCAAAATATCGATAACTTGTATCACTTTTTCTGTTAAATTCTGTAAAAGGCGCGCAAATATGTTGCTTGTATGCAATTATTTTTGTAATTTTGCCCACATAATTAAAGAATTAAGGAGAAAGTTATGAAACATCTTAGATGGATAATTCCACTGATAGTGACCGTCATCTTGGTAGTGAACAGCTCTTGCAGCCCTAACCATGAACTGTTTGATGCGAAGGCCACACAGGCCATCAGCGACAGTCTGTCGCCTGTGGATTCTATAGACAGGAACCACAACTGGATGCTGACAGACACCAGAAGCATCACGGTGAAGGCCAATGCCGACGTGAATGCCCGGTGGCTGAAGATCTTGACGGCCGACCCACGTAGAGATCCGAATGCCGAGGTGGCCACCCAGGTGATGATTGCAGACGGCGAATCAGCCTTTTTGAGCTTTTGCTATCCCAAGACCATCACCACGCTCTATGCCGCATTGATCGACGACGAGGGGCGTTTTACTGTAACGGAATTCACGCCCAGCGATACGAAGGTGGATTTCTCAGAGCCTCTTTATACCAAGCAGCTCATTTCATACATCCCCCAGCCGCAGACATTCGTCTACTGCTATGAACAAGAGATGCCTGACTATACGAACCTGGATTTCGACTATAACGACGTCGTCCTGGGTATTGCCTACGAACGGACTGGCGAACGGGAGATTCGCTTCCATGTGACGTTGAATGCCGTAGGCACAAACCGTCCCATGAGCGCCGCTCTTCATCTGAAGAACTTCAAGTACGACGAGATTGAGAGCGTCACCACTGAAGGAGGTGCTTCGTTCAACGTGAATAGTCAGGGGACAGAGATTGCCGAGCAAGACGTTTCAGCCAATCTGCTCAGGACTAGGGAATTGCTGCTGAAGAGCCAAAGCCAACCCAAGGAAGAAGACAAGGAAGCGGTGATCAACCTTTTCTGTGATGCCCACTGGGCTACAGGAGACCTGTTGAAACCTAATGAACAATACGTGATCAATCACTGGTACTATAACGTGAGTAAGACCAGCAGCCAGGACATGACATATCGGACAATTGTGCCCAGAGAGGTGACTTTCATCGTGACCTTCAAGGAAGCGAAAGGATTGGAATATCTGAACTTCGACCTGATCGATCCATTCATCATCAAGGAGTATCTTGGCGGCACCTTCGAGGTACACCAATTTGCCTATCGTAATGACTGGGTATTAAAAGAATATAAGATTGCAGAAGAGATTGTAAAACTGCCCTGGGCGCTGGTCATCCCCTACAAGAAATTCCGCCACCCATTGGAAGGTGTGAATATCGGCTTCAAGAAAAAGGGTGCGATGGGCTTTGGCGCATACAGTTACAGAGGACATTCCTTAGGAGAATGGTCAATGAATTGCAACCTCGCTCATGACTGGTATCTGAACGAATACGCTACAGAAAACCAGGTGTACTAAACAACAGATTGAACGGATTAATCGGATTCTCTATTCGTCATCTCTTGCCCAGGTGACGACTTTACCGTCGGCTGCATTCTGGGCGGCATACCATTCGATGGCAGTATGCATGTTTGAGGCCCAGGTGCTGAACTGCGGATAAGCCACACCGATGTTGATGCCTTCTTTTGACCAGAACCAACGACAATCCGAACTGCCATTGATGACAAAGTAGAGCGGTGTATCGCCCGTCTCCTGAAGTTTGGTATTGCCGTTAGAGTCTTCTGTGCGCAAAGAGAAGGGCAGTTGGTCGATACGGACATTACCATTGGGGAAACTGATCTGGCCTAGTCTGGAGAACACACGGTTGATGGTCGACACATTGGCAGTCTTATCTGAAGCTACACCGATGAGACTATGCACCTCTTCACCAAAGTCTTGACCATCGTAGACGACATTGGTCTTCATCGTATTGCCGACACACATCACCAGAATATTGGAGACATAGCTGCCATCACCCTTATCTTCAGGCACACCCACGCGCAAGACCACATCGTTATAGTCGTAGTCCTTTATCGCCGACTGCAGGGTCTCAAAAGCATAGAACACGGCATTGGGCTCCGGCGCCGCCGTGGAAGACTTCGGCAGATAGGTGGTGGTAAACGAGGCGGAAGTGCTGTAAGTACAGGTCTGACGGGTATCGTCGCCACAGGCATTGGCACTAATGTCATCGTTCCAGACGAGGGCATCCTTGTTACCCACCAGCGTCCAGCAATAGTTGTTTTCATTGATGAGCCGTCCTCCACAGGCATTGAGCCAGAAGTAGAACAGGCGGTTGTTGTCGGTAATCAGCTCGAAGTCATAATCGACAGGGAACGTATCCGGCAGTATCAGCTCCACATGGTCGAGCAGATAGGTACCTGCCTGGCCTTCGATGGTGACGCAGCCATTGCAGTTATCGACCTTCAGGAAGGCATTGGCAGTGAAGTTATTGCCCACAGGTCCCCAGACACCGAAATTGTCGATGGTGATGTCGGCGGTCTCAATGACTGCGGCGTTACCCATATAGACGATCTTGTCGCCCTCGGCACTGCCGTTGAGCACCAGCGAGGGACATTGTAAGTAGCTATAGTCGTCGAGACAACTGCTCTCCGAGAGAACCACCTCATTGTTAACCTGCATGGAAGAGGCATTCCGCAATGAGAGGTTATCGCCACTGATCTGGTCCAGCCAGGCTCCTCCACGATTAATCAATACACCTTGTCCACCAGCTGTATTGGCTTCACAAACCACAGAAGTAGGCGAATCTGTTTCCACACCGAGGGTGCCGCTATTATAGAGGCCACAGCCATTCAAACGAATTGCCTTGGAGGATATAATACCCGCATTATAATTATAGGTGTCGCTGCCTGTGTTATACTCCAGCGTGCCGTCACCCGTTATCTTTCCACCGGGGAGAACATAGATCTGTCCCGTCGTGCCACTGGCGGAAGGCTTGGCACTGAGTGTCATTCCCTCTGGGATAATCACGTTACCACCACTGCCGACAACGATGACATTACCATTAGACACGCGCTGGTTGAAACTGAGTGTCCAGGTGCCAGTCACATAGACCGACATATTTCCACGGATGCCGAGGGAGGGTACATAGCCCGTATAGTCGTCGCTGATACTGAGGCGAAGACGATCGTCGCCTTCCGGTTCCGCATCCATCGATGACACCTCGACGAAAGAGCCTGTGATATAGTCGCTCAAGTCAGGCAACTGCATGATGGGCACACTCCAACGGTCATCCAATCCTCCCGTAGGCTGCACAGGATATATCCGCTCTTCCAGCTGTTTGCCGCTAAAGACCACCTCACTGCCAGAAGCTTTTGCCGGAAACGCCTTACAGACAGCATGTCCGTCGCTGTCGAAGCAAGCGGCATAGAGCAGAGCATCATGGGCAGGACGGCACACCGTGATGGTCTTCGACTCGCCGGAGTTCAGACGGACCATTCCCAGATGGCAGGCAGAAGCATCATACAAAGCCGGCGTGGGGAGGATATACACACGATATTCCATCGAATTGCCATAATCGACAGATATCTTGACAGACAAACCCGTAGAGGTACTCCAGTCCTGGAGTGAATCCACCTGCTTGCCACCCATGACAAGGGCGATGAAATTTTCCTTGAATTCCTGTTCCGGGGTTGATCCGGATTCCTTTGTACACCCTACTGCCGTTAAACAAAGCGCAACAGCAGCTGTCAAAACCTTAATCCAGCTCTTTTTCTTCATCATAATGCGGATGGTTGAATTAGCGTTGTGGACCAGCCAGGGCTTGAACCTGGGACCTCCAGATTATGAGTCTGTTGCTCTAACCAACTGAGCTACAAGTCCGCGTTTTGCGATGCAAAGGTATAGGAAAATCTTTAATTATCCAAATTTTTAAGGCGAAAACACACAAAATAAGTGGAAATTAAGTACCTTTGCACCCCAATGGAGATAATTCGCAACATAGAAAAGACGAGAATGGTGGTAAAATGCGCTGCCACCATCGGTGTGTTTGATGGTGTCCATGCTGGGCATCGGCAGGTGATCAAACATCTGGTTGCTACCGCCCAATTCCCTCATCTGGCATCGATGGTCATCACTTTTGACCGTCAGCCCCGCCAACTGTTCGATCCCGAGTTCCGCCCTCAGTTGCTGACGACACAGGAGGAAAAAGAACGGGAAATAGAGCGATTGGGCGTTGATTTCCTGGTGGTGTTGCCTTTCACCAAAGAGATGGCGCAACTCTCTGCCCATGACTTTATGGCGCAGATCCTCAAGGAGAAGCTGAACGTGAAAAGTCTCCATATAGGCTATGACAACCGCTTCGGACGTGACAGGACTGAGGGTTTCGATGATTACAGGCGCTATGGTCAGGAACTGGGCATCAATGTGTATCAAGGCATCAGGTTGTCGTTTCAGGATTATAACTTTGCCATCTGCTCGTCGAACATCCGCAGTCTGCTCGCTGATGACGGTGACATAGAAACGGCTACGGTTATGTTAGAACATCCTTACCAGCTCTCCGGCAAGGTCATGCCGGGCGAGCATATAGGCCACCAACTGGGATTCCCCACGGCCAACCTACAGCCCGACAATCCTTTCAAACTGATTCCTGCCAGTGGGGTGTATGCCGTGTGGGCTGAGATTATTAATCAGACCACCCCTGGCAGAAGATTGCTCCATGAAGACGCAATCGCCTACTCAGGAGGGGAACTGCCTGCGATGATGAACATCGGCACACGGCCTACCTTCGACGGCAGGAACCGTACGCTGGAGGTAAATATCTTCGACTTCGACGGCGACCTCTACGGGCAGACGGTGATCATCACGTTTGTAGCAAGGCTGCGTGAGGAAAGGAAATTCGAATCGCCCGAGGCACTGATCCGGCAGTTAAAGGATGACCGGGAGAGGGTTATTAGGGTTATTAGGGAGAGTAGGGAGAGTAGGGAAGATTAAATGATAACATGATATGAAGAATGCAATTATTTATACGTTTGTATTCCTCGCCATTCAGGTGATGGCCAGCTTTATTGTTGACGGTGTCTGGCGCTGGACGTTTGGGAAAGGTGCCATCAACGATGCCACAGGTATCATCGTTACGACGATGGTGTTTACCGTGATATCTGTAGCCGTATTCCTATTGGCGAAATGGTGTGAGGTGTCGAGACACTGGATCCAGAAGCGTCCTTGGGTGATGCTGTTCTGGTGTGCCGTCGCAGCCATCGGCGCCATCATACCCTCCGTCTGGATTCAGGATCACATGCCCGAACTGCCCAATATCGCCGAAGACACATTCGACATCATCATGAGAGACCGCTGGGGGTATGTGGCCGTTGGACTGTTAGCGCCATTTGCCGAAGAACTGGTGTTCCGCGGAGCCGTCCTGCGGTCATTGTTGAGCTGGTGCAGCAAACCCTGGGTAGCCATCGCCATCTCGGCACTGCTCTTTGCCGCCGCCCATATGAACCCGGCACAACTGCCGCACGCCTTCGTGATTGGACTGTTGTTAGGCTGGCTGTATTATCGCACGGACAGCATCATACCCGGGATGGTGTATCACTGGGTGAACAACTCGGTGGCTTACGTGATGTATAACCTCTATCCCTACTCCGACTTCACGTTGAAAGACCTTTTCGGTTCAGAAAGGATGTCGCTGATGGCTGTGGGCTTCTCGCTCTGTATCTTCCTACCAGCGTTGTTCCAACTGAACATGAGGCTGAGGAAATAACAGAGCATTCAGATTCCCCGATAAAAAGCGAAGTGGGCTGCGACCTCCCGGTTGCAGCCCATAACTTCATTTAGTACTTAATAAATTTGAGAGAATCGAAACTTCACAGTTTCATTATAAATATAGAAAGCATAGAAAAAAATTATTCCAAGTAAGTCGTCTTCTCCTTGGCCGGAACCTGAGGCACCTGAATGGTGTCGCTGACGTTCTCCGCCTGTATCGTGGTCAACACGTTGACCGTATCTGCCAGTTCCTGTTGTGCCTTTACATAAGCACCTTTCGGATCTTCCCAGATATCCCACGGCGCCTGGGCAGCATTGCCCAGCGTCAGGATGATGGCCACGATGGCGGCGGCCTTGAACAGAGGCATCAGACGATTCCTCAGCGAGACGGTCTTAGCCACAGGGGCTTCACCTATCTGCTCGAGGA
>Ga0265300_10002229_pt1 | contig 17020 bp, 4 predicted proteins | sample AusTroGonzalo_MG_FD_193482 | JGI IMG/M metagenome (GOLD analysis project Ga0265300, IMG submission 193482) | Bovine rumen microbial communities from tropical cattle in Woodstock, Queensland, Australia - Gonzalo_03 | ecosystem: Host-associated > Mammals > Digestive system > Stomach > Rumen ...
GTAAGGCAAATTGTGGAAAAGATCTCAAAACTTTTACAAATTTATACTTTACAAAGAATGGTGAAACACAAATTTTGAGATACGCATATTCAGACAACGATGGTGGATCAACGTTTAGAGCCACAGTTTTGGATATTAAAGAAAAAGGGACTGCAAGTGCATCTTATTTAACCTTTATCACAAATTTGTTGACAGAAGGAGGGGTGTAAAATGAGAAAGAGAAGTTTGGTTTTAAGTTTTATACTTGCAATCTTTGCACTTTTATCAACAGTTGCTTTTGTTGGTTGTGATGTAAATCTTGACACTTTGAAGAGTAGTTTTGAATCGCTAGATAAAACATATCAAACATATTCGGAAGTGTTCAATCACGGCACCTTGGCTGGAACGATTGAAACAAATTATATAGTAAATTATGGTGATGCAGTAAACATTTATGTTGGAAAGAACAAAGAAAATTATGCAGAACTTCGAGATGAATACAACGTGATGCTTGCACTTTCACATTACTATATTGATACAAACAAAAGCTATGTTTTAAATTGTGACTACAAAAATTTGAGTAAGGAAGCAAAAAAATCTCTCAATACTGTAAACAAAAAAATAAAGGAATATGAAAAAGAAATAAAGAAGTTTGACGAAAACAGAAAGGCGATGATGGTTTTCTTTAATCAATATGCTGAAGCAGAGAGGGAACAATCCGCTGAAGAATATCATGTAAGGATGTTTAAAAGAGCTTATGGCAAACTTATAGACAAAAATATTGAATTGTCATCCGCGCTTGCAAAAAGTGTAGAATTGACAGAGATTTTTGATCTCATGAAAAACACGGCAATAACAAACAAAGATGTGTCAATAATAAAAGATTATGTTCAAACAAAGATGCTTCCAATTTACAATGAATTTATGATAAATCAGGTTGCAAACAAAATAAGTTGGAAGGTTTATGAAGGGTTGAATTCTAGACTTGACAATTTGATTGATAATGTTAAAAATTCATTCAATTCTTATAAATCACAAATTGTGAATGGAGCAACAAATGACAAAGAATTTACTGCAGAGCAAATAACTGTTTTGTTTAACAAAGTTGAAAACTTCTTGGCAGAGCAAAAAATTTATGACAGAGCACTTAAAGAATTTGATATTGCGACATTTGTTACAAATTACAATGGAAATCTTCAACAATACGAGAAGAAGAATTCTTTGGCTTCTCTAGACCTTGAAAAAATGGAACAGTTTATCCAAAAGACAGTTCCAAACTTTATTGAAGAAATGGGAGAATATTTATTTAATTAGGAGAAATTATGGACTACAATAGACTTGCAGAGTTGTTGTTTCCTGACAACAAACTTACCACAGAAGAAATAGAGGAAAAATATCCTAAGCGTCAGCTTAAGGAAGGTGCACATGTAACACGTTTTGCACCAAGTCCAACGGGATATATGCATTTGGGCGGATTTTTCCAAGCGCTTATTGATTACAACATTGCAAAACGCTCTGGTGGAGTTTTTATGCTTCGAATTGAGGATACTGACCAGAAAAGAGAGGTTGTTGGCGCAAGTGCAATTATCCTTGGAATTTTGACTTCATATGGTTTTTTGCCTGATGAATATGAGCTTAAGGGTGGAGTAACTGTTGGGGACTATGGTCCATATTATCAAAGCGAAAGAAAAGAAATTTACAAAGCGTATGCAAAAAAATTGGTTGCAGAAGGAAAGGCTTTCCCTTGTTTTTGTAGAAAAACAGAGGGTTTAAATGATGTTAAGGAAAACAGAGAAAAGAAGTTTGAAACAGGAATAAATGTAGATGTAGACCCTTGCAGAAATCTCACGATTGAGCAAATTGAGAGAAATTTGAAAGAGGGCAAGAAGTTTGCAATCCGCATCAAATCACATGGTAATGGTGTAGACAAAATCAAATTTAATGATTGTGCAAAAGGCGAAGTTGAGATGGTCGCAAACAGCATGGATGCAATTTTGCTTAAAAATGACCTGATGCCAACATATCACTTTGCACATGCTGTTGATGACACATTGATGGGAACGACGGTTGTTGTTCGTGGGGAAGAGTGGTTGCCTTCATATCCTTTGCATAAAGAGATTTTTGATGCGCTTGGTTTTAAACAACCGCTTTATATTCATTCACCTTTGATTTACAAATTGAATGAAAAGGGAAACAAGAACAAAATTTCAAAGCGTAAACATCCAGAGGCAGACATGCGCTTCTTTGACAAAGAGGGGTATGAAAAGCAGGCTGTTGTTGAATATCTTATGAATTTGATAAATTCAAATTTTGAGAACTGGCGTAAAGCCAATCCAACAGCAGATATTATGGATTTTCCATTCAATGGATTTAAAATTACGGCAAACACACCGATTTTTGATTTTGTAAAGCTTAATGATATTTCTAAAGAAATTATTTCAAAATATTCTGCAGACAAGTGCTATCAAGAGCTTTTGGCATGGGCAAGAGAAAATTCTGCAGAAAACCTTGATTATTTGGTAAAAGACAGAGAATATGTCACAAGAGTTTTAAACATCGACAGAGAAAAGCCAAAACCAAGAAAAGATATATACAAGTGGAGCATGTTTTTTGATGTGTTTGACTATATGTTTGGGGCTCCTGCTTCATACGAACTTGACGAGTCAGAAAAGAACGAGTTTGGCAGAGTTTTGAGAGAATATAAAAAATATCTCAATCTTTCATCAAAGGAAGTTTGGTTTGACAAAATAAAGGAAATGGCAGACGAACTTGGATATGCAACAAATAATGCAGAATACAAACAAAATCCTGAAAAATTCAAAGGGAATGTTGCAAAGGTTTGTGAGTATATCAGAATTGCCGTAACAGGAAGAAAAAACTCCCCAGACTTATTTGAGATTATGACACTTTTGGGAGAAAAAGAGGTTGTTGACAGATTGTCTCAATTTGCATAAAAATTGAATTCGAACTCAATTTTTGTGCTGTTTTTAGGAGAAAAAAATGAAAAATATAATTTTAACAGCAGATAGACCAACTGGAAATTTGCATATTGGACATTATGTTGGGTCATTGGCAAACAGAGTAAAACTTCAAAATCAAGGCAATTATGAGAAGTTTTATGTTATGATTGCAGACACGCAAGCGTTGACCGACAATGCGGACAATGTTGACAAAGTAAAAAACAATATTATACAAGTGGCTCTTGACTATCTGTCAATTGGTATTGATCCAGAGAAAGTAAACATTTTTATTCAGTCACAAGTGCCAGAGCTGTCTGAAATTACAATGTATTTTATGAATTTGGTTACAGTGGCAAGGCTAAATAGAAATCCTACAATCAAAGAAGAAATCAAGCAGAGAGGTTTTGCAAACCAGATGCCTGTTGGGTTTATGTGTTATCCAATCAGCCAAGCTGCGGATATTTTGGCGTTTAATGCAAATCTTATACCAGTTGGAGAAGATCAAGAACCGATGCTTGAGCAGGCGAGAGAAATTGCAAGAGCGTTTAACGCTACTTATGGAACAAATGTGTTTATTGAGCCAAAGTCTCTTTTGCCAGAAACGAAGACGCAAGCAAGACTTGTTGGTCTTGATGGAAAGCTTAAAATGAGCAAATCTGCGGGAAACTGCATTTATCTGAAAGATGAACCTGAAGTGATAAAACAAAAGGTTATGAGTGCTTATACTGACCCTGATCATATCAAAATTTCTGATCCAGGAAAGGTTGAAGGGAATGTTGTTTTTGAGTATTTGGATGCATTTGCAACAGAAGAAAGTTTTAAAAAATATCTTCCAGAATACAAAAATTTGGATGAACTCAAAACTCATTATCGCAAAGGTGGACTTGGTGATGTAAAGATAAAACTCTTTTTAAACAACGTTTTGCAAGAACTTTTATCTCCAATTAGAGAACGAAGGAAAAAACTCGAGCAAAACATAGATCAAATCTACAAAATGCTTTTCAAAAATGCGGAAAAGGCAAGAAAAGTAGCGCAAGATACCTTGTCAAAGATGAAAGAAGCAATGGGTATTGACTATTCAAAATTTTTAATATAAACATCAAATAAGATATGTAAAATAACTGCGTTTTACATATTTTTTTATAAAAAAATAATAAAAATTAATTTCGGAAACAATTTTTTGAAAAAAATAATAAAAAATTGTTTTTAATCCGACAAATACGAGTAAAAATCAATTATATATATATATTAAAAATATATATATTTTTTTATTTTTTGTTTGGTTGTTTCTGTTTTATTATTGTAAAATAATAATGACAAGTTTATGTCGAGGAGTTTGAAATGAGAAAGAAGGGGCTGCTATCATTATTCATTTTGATGTTTAGTTTGTGCAGCATTTTTGGTCTTGTAAATTTGAGGACTGAAAATGATCATATTGCGCAAGCATCTTTGGTGGGAGATAATGTTTGGGACGGGACATACCCAACAACCAAACCAAGCAGTGCGGATTTTTATGAAACTGAAAATGTTGTGTATATCTACACAGCAAATGGTCTTGCGTACTTTGCTTCACAAGTAAATGCAAATGCAGCAAACAATTATAACGGAAAAATAATCAAACTCGAAACAAACATCGACTTAAACGGAAAAAGTGGGAACCTTTGGATTCCAATAGGAAATCAACAAAGAAAATATTTTCAAGGCACATTTGATGGACAAGGACATTACATTTATGACATGAAAACAACAGGCGACTGTTATAACACTGGCTTCTTTGGCTCGGTTGGAAATGGTGGAATAATCAAAAATTTACATATTAGAAATGCTAATATCAACACAGGTAGCAATACATCTGTTGCAAATGTTGGTGGTGTTGTGGGACAAATTATAAACAACACATCAAATGTAAATCCGGTACCTGCTGTTATTGAAAACTGTTCTTTTTCTGGTTCAATTCAAACACGGGCAAAATATACTGGTGGTATTGTTGGTGTTGTTGCAACAGGAACTGGCTCTGGTTTTAACAATGTGTGCAGCAAGATAGAAAACGTTTTCTCATCTGCAGAGATAACTGTGCAAACCGCAGATAGTTATGTTGGTGGTGTTGTTGGTTACTACGCAGGGAGAGAGATTTTAAATGCTGGATTTGATGGGTCGATAAATGCAGAGCAGGGAGGACAACTTGGTGGTGTTGTAGGTTTTGCTGCATCAAATATATACTCAATCAATTTGAACAATGTTTATAGCACTGGAGCAATCAATGCAGGAAACAATTCATCGATTGCAAATGTTGGTGGACTGATTGGAAGAGCTGCAACAAATGTCTCTGGAAACACAATTACAAATGCATACAATTCAGGAGCTGTCACAGGCGGTGGATATGTGGCAGGACTTATTGGTTTTGTTGGTTCTGCAGACGGATGGACTTTGCAAGATTGTTTTAATGTTGGAAAAATAAATGACGGAGTAAATGTACAGGCAATTGTTGCTGCAAATGGTTCAAATGCAAAGGCAGAAATTTGTGTTTATCAAGGATCATCAGACAGATTGAATTTGAAAAACGTTTATTATCCAGGACAGACAAACAAACTTGTTTTGACAAATGGAAACAAGTATGGTACTTTGAAAGATTTTGCTGGCTGGGCAAAATCAAAAGGGCTTTACTCAAATGCTCGCGAAGATGAAAATGCAGAAGTGAGTTATGATGTGTGGAGCGCAAAATGGGATTTTGATAACACCTGGAGTATTTCCTCAATGATGAATGGAAGTTATCCTTATTTGCAAAGTAATGCAACAATGTTTACAAGTTATCAAAATAATTATCAAAATAACTATGCAAGGGATACATATTATGGAACAACCATGGATAATGGCCTGAAAGGGGACGGCACAGAGCTATCCCCATATCTCATTTACACGGCTGGCGATTTGTCTTATGTTGCGGAGCAGGTAAATGCTGGAAATGGGAATAACGCCTATTACTCTTTGCAAAACGATATTGACCTTTCAAACAGAACATGGATACCAATCGGAAAAAGTGGGAATGCTTTTACAGGTGTGTTTGACGGAAATGGACACACAATTTATGGACTTAACAGTTCTATGCAGAGTGCATTGTACGAACTGTACGGCGTGTTTGGTATGACATCTGGGAATGCTGTCATCAAAAATCTTAATGTTGAAGAGGTAAGATATCTTTCTTCAGGGGATGCCGGTGCTCTGATTGGGCATGTCTTTGGGGCAACATATCTTGTAAATTGTACAACGACATGGGCTAATCCAGTTGGAACTGGATACGCATCTCTGAATGTATATTTTGGTGAGGTAAATGTAAAAAACTCTGGCAGTGGGTTGAATGGATGGACTACGACATCTACTGGTACAAAAACAATAAAAGGTTATGATGTTGAAATTGACTTCAATGGAGGAAAAGCAATTTCAAAAACTGGTGAATTGATTGCTGGTGAGTATCATGTTTTGGTGGACAAAACAGGAAAACTTATAAACAATCAAGTTGCCACATATCAATCACAACTATTGCCATTAAGGTCAGACCATTTGACAGGATTTGTTCAAGGTGATAAAACAGCTGCAACTGTTACCGTAAGAGAAGGATATATGCTTGCAGGATTTGCTAGGGGAACCAGTGATTGGCCTTATAGTGAAGCTACAAATACGATTGGAAATTGTTCTGATGGAAATTTAATAGTAGTGGCAAACTATACCGAAACCGCGCCAACATTGACACTGTATTACAATGCGTATGAGAATGACAACTTTTCTGCAACAGAGAAGACGGAGACAAAGACTGTTGGATATGACAGTGTTTTGTATGAAGTATGGCCGGAGATTTTTGAAAAAACAAGGGCAGGTTTTGTGTGTGAAGGCGTTTATCAAACATACACATCAAACACATTTACAAACAAGCTTACTGTTGCTCAAGCACAAATGCTGGTTAATGATGATATGAATTTTTATCTCAAGTGGATTGGGACAACAACTACGACTCACACATTTAAAGTGAGGGTGTCATATCCAGGATATTTTGATTCAAACATTGAAAGTTATGAAGACTATGCAGCAATGACAAATTTTGCATTTGATAATGCGGTTAAGAGTATAAATCTTGAGTCAACTGAAGCTGGGGCTGTTGTTTCAAGCAGAACGGAAGTTGATGTAGATGGAAAATATAAGGACTACATTTTTACCTTCAACACCCTTGCAAGTGATTTGACAACAAACTCTCTAAGTCTTGATTTTGAAATTGCAGATGGGTATAGAGTTTATAATGAATTAATTTCTTACATACATCTTGGGCAGGGAAGCAATACAGATTATGGCGATTATGGGTCATTGAAAACAGAAGGCTCAATAAATCTGAATAAAGACTCGGGAAGAAACCTTCCATTTAGATATTTGAAATGGTTAAACTTGCAAGATGATTATACAATTGAGATTGCACTTGAAAGAGAAAAATATGATTTTGCCCTTGTGCTTAATGAAGACGAAAACACAACTGACGATGATTTCTATTTTGCTTTTGGACCGGGGGTTCTTGCTTCTTCTGGAATCAACTTGAATGGAACAATGCCTACGGCAAGTGATGTGTATGTTGCTAATGACCCAATGAACGAGGTTTCACTTTTGAGCGAAGACGCAATGGAGCGTCGTACTGGAGGAAGAACACAGTATTTTGATGAGGAATACTTCCCATTCAACTTTACTGATGCAGACAATGTCATAAGATATTATCGAATTTATAAAGAAACCGATGGAGGCACGACAAAATACACTCTTGTTGAAGGAGAATTTGTAAATGGTGCATTTACCAAAAAGGATATGATTGTAAGATTGCTTGAGGTAAGAAATGGGACAAATGTTTCTCGTAAGATTGAATATTTCTATGGAGCAAGCTTTGTCTTTATTGCAATGACAAAAAATGATGGAACAAAATTCGTTAATATAACAGACTTGACGGACAATGAAAACTTTGGTTATTCATTCATGAAAGATACAACAAATCCAACACAAGACAATGAGTCAAAGGTTCTTGTTTCATTTACGGATTTTGCAAAAAATGATAGAGATATTTTGATAGAAACAAAGCTTACGACGATTTCTACAGATTATAGATTCCAAATTGATGGCAAAACTGTTGATGAAACTAAAGAATTGTTAAATGCCGCAACAAGACCAACCTTTAGCACTGAAACATATACATACGAGACTGTTCAACAAGGCTCTTCACAAACCATGCAATTTACGCTTGAACCATCAAGATATTATCAGTTTACTGGCCGTAGTGGAGCAGTTGTTTTTGGCACAGACATAATCATTGAAGCACATGATTTTCAGAATGATGCATGGTCAGAAGTTAATTATTCCACAGGTTGGAATAATCCAGCCGTAAACGACAACACACATGAAGTCACATGGACTTATACCGGTGACATTGTTGCTGGAAAATACAGAATTACAATCAGGCTTAAGCCAATCTATTACTCTTTGAACGTAAATAACAATTATGACATTGGTGAGCTTGAAACAACAGCATCAAAATATGAAAACATTTCTTTTGATGAGGAAGTCACTGTCACAACAGTGGCAGATAATCGTGCTTATTACTTCAACGGATGGATGGTAAATGGGACCTTTATTGAAGAGGTAAATGGCGACCGATTGACAAACACATATACCTTCTTCTACAAAGATTTGTTTGAATACTGTGTTTCAACAGGATAATATCCGATGATGCAAAACAAATTACCATATCAGCAGTCTATACAAAGAAGAGTGTTTCACTTTCAATGTATTCTGGAATGTTCTACGATTATGATGATGCTACAGAAAGAGAACTTGCTGGAAGCGGACTTTCTGCAACACTCAATGGTGGTGCAACTAATGTTACATATCAAACAATGGATTATGCAACCGGTCCGCTGTCAGGAAACTTTAAAAACATATCATTTACAAAAGGTGGCGTAAATGAAAGTGGATACTATGTTGTTGGTTACAGAATTTATTATGGTGACGGATTTGAATATTTAACCAGTCAGACTCTGACACCGGTTTCATACTACAATCAATTTAACTTACACGACTATTTGCTCTCAAGAATAACAATGCTTGACACACAAACACTGACACCACTAAGTGTGGACACAGAATTTGCGGGTCTCAAGCATGTGAAATACTATATGATGCCTATTTTGAAAAGAAGAGATGTTACTCTTGTGTTCCATTCAGGTACAGAGGATGTAGATAGTTTGTATACTGATGGCAAGAAGGGAACGGTCTACAACGAAAGCGGAGAAGAGACGACAGACACGATAAAGGAATATCACTCTTTCTTTGGAAAGTCATTTGATGTTGAGGGTGCTGTTGATTATGGCTCACTGGTTGAACCAATAAATTTGAACCGTGTTTATGCAACAAGAAAAGGTTACACAAAATCAAGCACAAACTATTTGGCTTATAATGCAAATGAGACGCTTTTTGCAAATTATATAAACCTTGACAACGCTATGCTTTCAAATGCTTCTGAGGGAGAAAGCACCCCAGATAATGCAGTGCTTCACTTCTTCTATGTTTGGGAGCCAAATGAATATAATATTGCAATCGACACAAATGGTGGTTCTTTGGCTGGTGGATACTCAAACTTGATTCCTGTTACTTATGAAAATGCAGTGAATGGAATTGCAAACAAAAATCAGATTTCAAAAACAGGTTATACATTTGATGGCTGGACTTGGAATGGAAATGTTGTTGTAACTGCTGATGGAGATTTGATAGAATGTGATTTGTTTGATGATGCAGGCAGGTATATCTATACAGATTCAGTAGAACTTGTTGCAACATGGATTGCAAACCCATATCAAATTAAAATTATGACCAACGGAGCAAACAGCATCTACAAAGATGGAGTGCTTGTTGAAGTGTCAGACAACCCAAAAGAGCGTTTTGAATTATACACAATTTCTTATGATGACACATTTGCCGGAATTTTGAGTGATTACAGCACAGAAAAAACACTGAGAAGTGGATTTGAATTTGCGGGATTATATTTGGATGACTCAGTAATGTTGGAGTCTGGAAAGGTGACAGCATCTTCAATTTACAACATACAAATAAGTCAAGTAGACTTGACGGCAATTCCAACTTTGACGCTTTATGTTGGTTGGACCTTTGTGGGGGATTATCAAATTGATTTTGAATCTTACACTGATGACCTTACATACACTGCAACAGAGCATACAATTTCGCTTGGACAGTATTGGAAACAAGAGCAAGAATTTAATAGTGGATTTGTTGTTTCTTACAATGCAGGAAACTTCCAAATTGGTTTGCCTGTGGAAACACATGCATCAGTTGTTGTTTCTCTTGATGGGGAACAGACGACGACATTTACAGTAAGAAATGCTGGAACGTACGGCAAGTATTTCAGTATTGATGTTATTGATGATGCTTCTTATTTGAATTTGGGTATCATTGATGAGAGAAGTGTTTATATAAGTTTTGATGTTTTGAAAGCAGAAATTGATGCTGAAAATTCAATTTTGCAAGAAAAGAGAAAACTTGTAAATCTTCAAAAGATTGTCAAGCCTTTGATGAGCAGCGCAAAGTATAGTGCCATAAATTCCATTACAACGTATGCTGCATTTGCAAATTATATTAAAGGGCAAGATTCAACTGCTTCTCAAGCAACAAATGATCAAATATACGAATTTGTTATGACAAAGTATTACTTCTTGCTTACGAGAAATGATTATCTGCTATACAGAGACTGGAAGTATGAAGATTTCGTAGCTTACAGAGAAGAAAATTTTGACGAGGTTGAAGAAATTGTAAGCTCGCTTGAATTCTTTGAATACTTTGACTATTTAGATGTGTCTAGCACGAAGAATGCAGAAGACTATAAATCGGCACTGTTGTTGAAGTCTTTGGGTGGCGTTGTAAGTGACAGCAATATCAGATCAGAACTTGATATAAACGAAGTTAAGGCGGTTGATATTTCTGGAGAAGACATTTATCCAAGAAGATCCGTTGAACTTCGAGTATATGTTGCGGGACTTGAGGAGTATTTAAACAATTACATTTTGAGCAGTGATGAAAGTGGAAAATATTTTGTGATTGGCAGATTGTTTATACTTCCACAAGTTTTGAATGTTGAAAACTCTGAAAGAAGCTTGTATTCATATTACGACAGCTCGGTTGAAGAGGTTTCAATTGATTGGGGTGTTGGAAGAGATTTTGTTGAATATGAAGAAAACGTGTATTACAAAATTATGGACAACATTTACCTTAATGCATCTCTTGTTACATCAAACATTGGAGATGGCGAAAACGACACAAAATATTCGATTTTCGATGAAACAAACACGCTGTACTTTAAAAATGTAAAAATTCTTGAAAAAATTGGCGATGAGGAATACCAAGACATCTCAAGCAGATTTAAAATTATGCCATTTGCAAATGAAGAATACACAATCATGAACATCAAAAACGTTGCCGAGATGAAATTTACAGGAAAATTTTTGACAATTGATGATGGAATAAGAAAACTTCTTGATGTTGACTCTGTGTTTAATGTTCAAAATCTGCTTAAAATTACACAGGTGAAGTATTATACAGGCAGTGACCAAAGTGCACAGGATGATGAAAGTCAATGGACATCAGAAAGAGCAGAAAACTTCTTGCAAGAAAAAGCATATACCACATCTGAAGCTGGCGGAATGCTTTTGTTTGAAGTAAGAAAGAACAATGACAACACTGTTTCATTGTTTATAAATCCAGTTGTTAAAAAAGTCTATGTTTCAGTTTCAACCAACCAACTTGCACAATATGCAAAACTCTTTAAGTGGACAAATGAGGAGATTTTGAATGTTGATGGCACGATGGAGCAAAACGGTGGTTTTGAAGTTTTGACAAACGACATTGAATATTCTGAGACAGGAATTACTCAACTTAATTATTATGCAATCTACACCGACCTTGTGTATGTTTCATACAATCTCAATTTCCCAGAAGACTATCAATCACAGTCATTGACACAATCAGAGTTGCAACTCGGTGTGTCAACAATTGATGACGTTTATATGCCAAGTGAACCAGGATTTGAGATTGACACAATCAAGGCACAAGGTATTTCTGGTGAAGAAAAAGAATTGTCAACAATGTTCACAGGAGAAGAGGGAACCTTCAGTGGACTTATGTATAGCGACGCTTATGCACCAGTCACAATCAATGTTAAGTGGAAAGTTGGAGAAATTGAATACACGCAAATCTTGCATGATCTAAAAGCGCAAGTTGGCACGGTGGACAAAATAACATGGGAAAATGTTGTTAGAATTGAGAATAAAAATGACACACTATTCAATTATAGTTATGTTTGGATGAAGGGTGCAGACATTCTTTCAACAACAGATCAGCTTGAGTTTGAAGATAATGGAGTTGTAAGTCATAATGGAGCATACAAGCTTATTGTCTCTGCAACCGTTGCAGAAAAGTATAGAAGTGTGGTTAACGACTCTGGAAGTTCATACAATATCGAGCTTGACTTCGGTGTAAATTTTGTTGCACATAAACTAGTAAGCGTGTCACTTGGTGGAGATGGACAAACCACATATGACACAACAAATCACATAAATGATTGGTACTTAAGTCTTAAATATCAATACTACGACAACGAAACAGAAGAATATATAACAGAACCTGTTGACGGAACCTTATATTACACATCTTCTGGTGTTTTGAAAACGATTGTCACTTTTGGTGGAGTTGTTACGGATGAAATCATCAATGTCGGCTCATACCATATTAAATTTGAATACAGTAGTGAATACTTTACTGTTGAAAGTGGTGTGACTATTGCAACAGAATTTGATTTTGTTGTTGTTCCATTTGAAGTAGATATTGAAGATTTATTGGCAACATTTGGAAAGAAATTCAATGCTCCAAATGAGTATTTGATGCAACAGCTTGCAACTGGTGTTGAAAATATTGATATTGAGTTGCAAAGAGAGGCCGGTGAAGATGTTGGATTATACAATTTGTATGTTTCAGACATCTTGAATAGTCACAAAGAAAACTATACACTCACATACAGAGGAGACACAGTGTTTGCAAATTCTGTTGCAGACAGTACTGTTTCTGTTGGAAAATTTGAGATTAGCAGGGCGAGTGCACTTGTTCTCTCTTATGAATTGAGCGCATCACAACCTAAAAATTTGACGATGGAATATACCACAGAGGGGTATTCTGTTGGGCTTACCACAAATTTGGTATTGGAAGTTCGCTCAAATGGCGTGCTAAAAAAGAGCATTAATTTGATTTTGTATGATGAAGAAAACGAAACTGTTGTTACAGATTCAACAATTCTTTCAATCATAAGACCAAAAATTGCAGACGTAACAAGCTATTTGTTTGGGACAGAGAGAATGGAAACTGCAATTGCAAGCACATCATATACATATGACTTTGCACTTGGAACAGAAATTTCAAAATACTTTACAACAATCTATTTTGAAACTGGATATCAGTTTACAATCGACAGGCAACAGATTGATGTTTCATCACTTGTTTTGGATAAGGTCTATGATGGAAGCGTAAATGCATATTTCGATTTGTCATTAAGCAGATTGGCATCCGTAGATGATTATGATGAAGTTTACATTCATGCTGTATACTCAAATGCACATGCCGGGACAAATATCAGAGTTGATTTGGATGTTGTTGGAAACGAAACAGAGGATATTTCAAACTTTGTGCTTTCAAGTAAAACAGCTTATGCACAGATTTCAAAATTGAATGCAACAGCAACTTTTGAAACAACAGAAAGCAGTTATACATATGGAACAATCACAGCGGCAAATTTTGCAAATTATATCAGTGCGCCTGTAATCATGTCAGAAGGCACGAATGTTTCAGCACTTTTGATTGAGGGGTATTATAGTTACAGCTTCAGCTTGCCTGTATCAGCAGCAACAAACAGCAATCAATGTGTATATGCAGGAAACTATACACTTTCAGTTTCTGCAACATTTGCTGACTTCAATATGACGATTGTTCAGCCAACTCTTATTATTGATGTTTTAAATTTGACACATACACTTACACAAGCAAGATATAGAGAAATTGCAACAAGTGCAGTTGTTGGTCCATACACAGAAACAATCACTGTTTCTGAAAGCGGAGATGAAATTTTGTTAAGCTATTATGCTCATGGAATTGCAAGCGCTGGAGAATTTGTGGCTGGAACATTCTATGATTTGGAAATAAGAAACAACTCTTATTGCAACAACAGCGTTTATGTTACTGTTCCTCTTGGAAATGATGCTCTTGAAATTTTGTCAGAGACAGATATTGTTTATTTGAGATTTGACAACACAAGTGTTTTGACACAACAATACAACGGTCAAGCGTACACAATTTCAGTGTCAATTTCAGAGATGAAATTGTATGTTGAAAACGGAGAAGAAAGCGTAAGCACAGGCATCAGCTTCTGGAAAGAGGGTGTACAACAAACAATTGCTGACATGTCACAGCTTGAAGTGTATAGCAGTGCCAACGTTGCAGGAGAAACAGTAAGCTTGACTGAGTTTACAAATGCTGCAGCATATAGATTGAGTTTGACAACGAGGTCATTGACTTATCCAAACATTATGTTTGAAAATCCATATTCATTTACAATTCAAAAGAGGATAGTTGATGTTGCACATTTGACAATTTCAAAACAGTATGATGGTAGTGCATCTCACAATATTACTTCATTTGATGGAAAAATATCCGGACAAGATGTTGAAGTTGTTGTGACTTTCCAAGATGCAGACGTAGGGACAAACAAACAAGCTCAAATTTCTTTGATTGGTGCAGATAGTTTAAATTATGCTCTTACTGCGACAACCTCAATTGGGGACATAACAAAGAGAAGTGTAGCAGTTGTACTGACAAAGAATATTTACACATATGGTGAAATCGCAGAAGGAGATTCACTTCAGTTTGAAGTTGTATCAAATGAAAAAGTTGTGCCGGTAAATGAATATAATGTTTCATTTACAATTCAAAGCGCATCTTACACAGAAGGTAGAAGATATTTAACTGTTGGGGAATACACACTTTCAATGAGTGGCACTTCAGCAAATTACAATTTGACATTTGACTCCACAAGCAAACTTCAAGTGACAAGATTTGCTCTTGATGTAATTTTTGAGCAGAGTGGAGAAATCTCTGTTGAATATGGAGAAGAGTCTACAAAGACAAACACATTTGCATATTCTTATTGGTCACCACTTTACGAATTTGTTCCACTTGTTGTAACAAGAGAAGGTGGAGTAAATATGGGATACTATAGAGCTTTGTCAGCGACAACGACAAACTCAAATTATCTCATCAATTCAGTAAATAATGACACCGGAGATGGAATTTATTGCATAACAAAGTCATCAAAAACAATTTATTTGCTTCTTGCAAATGATGAAGAGGTGACATCAAGTGACGCAGAAGTAATCACATTTGAATTTGATGGCAAAGAGTATACGGACATTGTTGTTGACACGACTTCAAATGCATATCAATTGCAATTGACAAATGGCACTGACACCAGAGGCTTTGCTCTCAACACATACACATACGATGGAACAAAATATACAAAAGTAAGCACGACATTGCACAACCTTAAAGTGACATTAAATCTTCTCAATCCAGTGAGAAATGTAAACACTTATCGCTATGCAATGAGAGAAGCAAGTGCCACAAACTACGAAGTTTCTTTGATGAAATCTGGACAACTTTACAATGATATTGTTGTTATCAGAAAAGAAATTTATTTCAAAGAAAGCCTTTTGACACATGTGTTTGACAATAAAAACGCTTCATTTGAATATGACGACGCAACAGAATTTGTTGATGGAATTGTTTCAGAAGATATCGGCATAAACATTGACTTTATGCGTGGAGCAGAATATGCAAAATATGTTGGAGAAAATTATGCCATTGAGGCAGAGCTGACAGGCGATGCAACAGAAATTTTAAACTACAATCTTAACATTACAACGGATGACAGCACTGTTGTAAAGGGAAAAATTTTAAAAGCAGAAATGAATGTTGAGGTAAGTTCTCAAACTATCACATACGGAGACGCACTTGATCTTACATATATTTACTCTACAACAACAGAAGTTGATTTGACTGATTATGATGACACAAGACTTAACATTGTTTGCTCAGTTGTTGGATTGCAAAATTCAACATCTGGAAATTTGAAAGCTGGAGAGTATGAAATCTCTTGCACATATACAAGTTTGGACTTTGAGCTTTCGTTTAGTGTAAGCGGTGTTCCACTTGAAGAGTATCAAAATCAAGCAAAAATCACAGTAAGACCAAAACAATTGACATATTCTGCCACTCTTAATGATATGCGTGATGCATTTACAAAAAATTATGATGGCTCAACGGACTGCAATGTTTATGAAGAAAACAGAATTGTCTTTGACGGAGTGATTGAAGGAGATGTCATTACATTTATTGCTGCACAATATGCAAGCCCAAATCTTGGGGAATCAATCCCTGTAACGCTCTATTTAGGTGGAGCAGACTATGAAAACTACAAAGTTTCACCATGGGCATATGGAAGAATTGTGCCAGTTATGTATTCACTTGTGTTTGACTATAACGCAAACGGAAGCACGAGTGTTAGATCAAACATTGAAAATGTTGGTGGAAAAACCCTTTCACACCTTGCATTCCCATTTGTTTCAATTTCAACATTAAACGCAAACTCATATGATGAAGACACAACAAATCCAGAAAATTTCCCAACATCACTTTCTGGTTATACAGGGTTCTCATTTAAGAGATGGACACTCAACTTTAACAATGTTGAAGAAAATGGAGAGCTTCACACATATTTGCAATCACTCGCAACAACATACAATCTTACAACAGTTTATGAAAACAATGTGTTTAAATTTGTTGTTGGAAACAACCCTGCAACAGTTGAACTTTTAAACTATCTTCTCAAAGACTTCGACAACGACCACTTGACACATATGTATTATGGTTTCAGATCCCAAGAGGAAAGAAAG
>Ga0265300_10002230_pt1 | contig 17012 bp, 17 predicted proteins | sample AusTroGonzalo_MG_FD_193482 | JGI IMG/M metagenome (GOLD analysis project Ga0265300, IMG submission 193482) | Bovine rumen microbial communities from tropical cattle in Woodstock, Queensland, Australia - Gonzalo_03 | ecosystem: Host-associated > Mammals > Digestive system > Stomach > Rumen ...
CCCTTCTTGGTCATGCGCCCGAGCCACGCCGGATCCCATCGGTGCGACTTCCAGAACAGCCCCTCGGCTATCCACACTATCTCCCTGCACGTGCACTCCCACGTCCGGGAGTCCGTCTTGGTCTTGGAGAGAAACGGGTACTTGCCGTTCACTAGGGCGTAGAGCGCCTCCCGTTGCTCCTCGTCGAGGCCGCACGAGTTCATCGGGTCGGTGGAGGCCACCTTGAAGAACCCCTGCTCGGGGGGCTTCTCCTCCTTCTTCTTCGGCTTGCGGTCGGGCAGTATGGGCTCGGCGTGGAGGCGCACCTGCGGGCGCTCCTTGAGCGGGAAGGCGCTGCCGAAGGCGTCGTCCTTGGACAGGCGCACCTCGAGCACGTCCCTGGACACGGTAACGACCGAGCCCTTGAGGCCGAGCGTGTCGAGCAGCTCGGATATGCCGTATGTCAGTTTCTCTAGGTTGTGGGGCATCGGATATGCATATAGCAAATGGGCAAAATCTTATTTTCTTCTTACGCTATTGCTTTTCTGCGGAATATATATTATATTTATACTTGGAAATATGCTGTCCTATGTAGGAGTTGGATGGCTAAAGAACTTAAATGCCCCGAAAATACGAACTCCTACTTAACGTGTTTTCGGGGCATTTTTCAAAGGAAAAATAACTATGTCGCTAAAAATAAAAGTTAATGAGCATATTAACGAGAATAACATCCAGTTGCAGTTCATTACGGAAAAGGATGAGATTGCTCCGTTAATCGGGTATAGTAAAAATTTAAGTTTTTATGAGAAAAATATTGCATTTGTGTGAAAAATTATATAAATTTAGAGTGGATGCTATAATCTGAATATGTAATGAAGCAAGAGTTAAAGATCAGCGAATACGCCAAGAAAGTGCACTGTACAGTCCGGACAGTATGGAACCGTATCAATGCCGGCCGTCTTGAAGCAAAGAAGACGGACCATGGCTGGCGTATTCTTCTGGATGACGGAATTACTGACCCTCGATACGCGGTCTATGCCAGAGTATCGTCGGCTGAGAACCGTGACAACCTTGAACGTCAGAAGCAGCGACTGCTTGATTTCTGCGCAGCGAAGGGATGGAAGGTTTGCAAGGCGGTCGAGGAAGTCGGTTCCGGCCTTAACGACGAGCGTAAGAAACTATCCAAGCTGCTCGCGGACGAATCGATAACCCATATAGTGGTGGAGCATAAGGACAGGTTTTCCAGGTTCGGGTTCAGGTACGTAGAGCAGCTTCTAAGGCAGCAAGGTCGCTGCATAGTGGTAATCAACGAGCAGGATAACGAGCGGGACGAGCTGATGGAGGACTTCGTATCCATCATCACGTCATTTACGGCAAGGTTGTACGGCCGCAGGCGTTCGCGCCGTAGGACGGAGAAACTTATTGCGGAGCTGAAGAAGGACAATGGATAAGGTAGAGAGGAATGTGTATGCATGCAGCTATACGTTGCCGTTTCGTGGCAACGGTGCACTTCTGCGTGCCATGCACAAGGCGAAGTCCCTCTACAACGCTACCCTGTGGTACTACCGCCAGGCACTGGACGAACATCATCTTGCCGAGAAAGAAAATCGCGACCCGCTACTCGAATATCCGGACTACTACAAGATGGAGAGGAAGTTCCGTGACGAGCGGCAATACAACTATTTCGATCTTCCACAGAAGGTAAGCCAGCAGGTGCTCCGTGACGTGCAGTCTGACTGGCGATCATACGTGGCACACGTGGTACGGAACAAGGCATATCCTGAAGGAAGTCCCGAACGGAAGGAGAAGATAAACCCTCCCCGGTACAAGAAGAAGGAAGGTTATGCCAGGCTGAGATACACCATCCAGGCGATATCATTCAAGAAGTATCCCGGAAAGGCATGCCCTAGTGGCATCGACGTAGGTCTGGATATTCCGTCATTCATCAACCCGTACCGTATCCAGCAGCTGGTTATCGAGCCTGACGGGGCGGACTACATCCGCATCACGTTCATCTACAAGGTGGACCTCGCGGACATGCTTACCGACAACGGCAGGATAATGGGAATCGACCTCGGCGTCAACAACCTGGCAACCTGCGGCACGAACGTTGGCCCGGGAATTATAATCAACGGAAGACCGTTGAAGTCTATAAACCATTACTTCAACAAGAAGTTGGCGAAGATGAAGTCTGACAACGACGCGTTGCTGGACAAGGAACTTAAAAGGAAGGTAGAGACCCAAAGACATCACATGACCAGGAACATCGAGAGACTGTTCAGGAAGCGCAAGTACAAGATCAAGGATTATCTGCACAAGGCGTCATGCCGCATATTCGAATACGCAGCTGCCAACGGCATCACCACTATCGTGGTCGGAAAGAATGTAGGCTGGAAGCAAGAGTGCGACATGGGCACGCAGAACAACCAGAACTTCGTACAGATTCCTCATGCTCGGTTCATCGATATCCTGTCATATAAGGCACGTGCCCGCGGCATCGCGTTCATCACCGTCGAGGAATCGTACACATCGAAGTGCTCCTTCATCGACGGCGAGGACATGTGCCATCACGACAGGTACCTTGGAAAACGTATCAAGCGTGGGTTGTTCCGCTCAAAGGAAGGCAGACTGATAAATGCCGACCTCAACGGGGCACTCAACATTATTAGAAAAGCAGTTCCCAATGCTTTCGCGGAGGGGATAGAGGCGGTTGTAGTTCCGCCAACACGTACATTAGTTGCGTGACTAACCGTTTCATCATTTTTCATTGAAATGCGAAACTATATTAGAAAGACTTTAGATGAAGGATACAAGGCATCTAGTCTCGATGGTTGGGTAGGACCCTCCAAAGACTCTACGCTTCTGAAAAACTTATCCGAAGTAAGGTTCGCCTTGACGGATGGAGAACGTGCGGCCCTTGCTATCTATGAAGGCCGGTTGCCGGGTAAGAAGATGACCGGTATTACGGGAATTCGTAGTAATCCGCAGTATCGTGAGGGCGTTATTGAAATCGTAAAGCACGATATTGCCAATTTCGACAAGTGGTACTGGGCGGAAGTTAGTGGTGTCATCGAGCATTACTTTAAGAAATATGGCGGTTATCCTATACCTAATATCATCGCAAAGGAACTATTAAGTACAAAAATTATAGGCTTGAATGATGATGGTTTTCATTATCTTCGAGAACTAGGAGAAAACAAGGATCTCGTGGAAAAATGCATCTTCGGGTTTAAATCCAAAGAAGAATATGACCGTATTGTTTCAATGAACCCCCGATATGACGAATTCCGGGATAAGGCACTACACGAAGATTTCACGGAAGCAGATGTAAACTGGGCTATCGGTGTAGTTATGGACCTTGATGAACTCTATATGGAATTCGGACTTGGAGAACTTTTCCCTGCGTGGAAGGAATCTTTGGAAAAGGCTGTAGAAATACTGAAAACCCGTAAACTAGACGTGAATTATGTTAAAATCGGCGAAGAAATATTAGAACTTCCCGTAGTAGAACCGCATAAGATGCTAGAACCTGCTATAGTCTAATTATGTACCCGAAGAAAACCCGATTCCCGCCCCCGATATCGCCTGTACCCGGATGCAGGTATACCGCCCGTATGCTCCCCGGAAACGAGAAGGTGGAGGTAGGGTGGAATTGCCCCGACAGGGACACGTGGAAACTCATTCTCGCCGCCATAAAGGCATTGCCCGTCCGCAACTACAACACGCTGACCAAGCTGTGGGAACTCCCGTGGGACGACAAGACGCGGGAGTGGCTGTTCATGTCGGGATGGCCCGCGCCCGATCCCCCCGTGGAGAAGGCGGATTTGCCGGACCCGCTGGAGGAGCAACGGCAGAAGATAGACCGCATGGGGCTCATACCCGGCGCCACCCTGCTCCCAGGACTCCGCCCGTACCAGGTGGACTTCCTCAAGTTCTGCCAGGTAAGGCACGGGAGAGTGCTGCTCGGCGACGAGATGGGGTGCATCTCGGGCGACATGCTCGTGCATATCGACACGGGCGAGAAGGTAGTGGGGATGTCCCTAGAGACCCTGCACCGCAAGTACTCCGAGGACAAGGAGTGGAAAATCAAGTGCGTCCTCGCCGACGGCACCCTCGGGTACGGAGAAATTGTAGATGTCATAAAGAGCGGCATCAAGGGGTGCGTACACGTCACCCTGGACAATGGCAAGTTCCTCATAGCGACGCACGACCACCGCGTACTTACCGAATACGGGTACGTGGAGGCCGAGAAACTCCTGGGATGCAGAGTGCGCATAGACGGGGAGGAGGACTACGCGAAGGTGGATTCCGTGTACGCCTGCGGGATGCGGATGACCTACGACGTGAAGGTGCTGGAGCACGCCAACTTCGTGGCGAACCGGATCGTGGTGCACAACTGCGGCAAGACCGTGGAGGCCCTGGCGTGGATGGTCTACGCCCAGTCCTTCCCCGCCCTCTACGTGGTCAACGCCCCGACGAAACTGCAGTGGAAGAACGCATACGAGGCGTGGCTCTCGAAGGTGGAGGGGACGTTCCCGAAGCCCGAGGTGCTGTACGGCAAGACCCCGCACGAGCTGTCCCCGGACAGGACGTACATAATCAACTGGGACATCCTCGCGGACTGGGTAGGACATACCGAGAAGTCCGAGGACGGGAAGTCGAGATTTATTGCAGACGGCCCGCTGACTAGGCTAAATTTGATGTTGCTGGTAGGGGACGAGGTGCAGGCGATAGGCAACCCGAAGTCCATCCGCTCGATGGCTTTCATGGCTATGGCGAAGATTACACGTGAGGTGATAGCGATGAGCGGCACCCCCGCGATGTCCCGCCCCGCCCAGTTCTGGCCGTGCCTCAACATAATGATGCCGGACGTGTTCCCCGACTACTACAAGTATCTATACACCTACTGCGACCCGAAGAACAACGGGTACGGCATGACCTTCAACGGGGTAACCAACGCCGACCAGCTCCACAGGGCCATCGTGAACTGCATGCTGAGGCGCACGAAGCAGGACGTGATGAAGGACCTGCCCCCCAAGACGATAGAGGTGGTGCCGCTCGAGACCGACCCCGATGCCATGAAGGCGTATGCCGAGGAGGAGGCCTCCATCTTCGGCGGGGGCACGGAGCTCTCGGGCATGAGGAACCGCATCGCGGGGCTACTCCATACGGCATTTACGCTCAAGGAGAAGGCCCTGGAGGACTGGGTGGACTGCTTCCTCCAGTCCGGTGAGAAACTGCTGCTCTTTGCGTGGCATCGTGACGTGGTGGACCTACTTTGCTCGCAGATGAAGCCGTGGAAGCCCGCCAAGATATACGGGGGCATGAGCGCCCACGAGAGGGAAGAGGCCAAGGACATGTTTATCAAGGACGAGGACTGCCGTCTGCTCGTGGCCAACATCCAGAGCGGGGGCGTAGGTATCGACGGGCTCCAAAATGTGTGTAGCCACTGTGCCTTCGCCGAGTTCGCGCACACACCGAATCTACATAGGCAGTCCGAGGATCGCCTTCATAGAGGAGGACAAATGGTACCTGTAACGTCCTATTACCTCGTGGCGAAGGACACCATCGACATGGAGGCGATGGAGATATTGGACAGCAAGGCAAAGGTACTGGATGGGCTTGTGGACGGCAAGGTGGCAGAGGATATGGACCTACTCACCGAGATAATGGAACGCAGGGGCTTCCGAGTTCCGAAAAATTAAAAAAATTCAAAAAAAATAATAAAAGGTATTGACAATTATGTTGGGACAATATATATTTATTAGAGAACAATAAAAGAGGTTACTATTATGTCCCTAAAAATCAAAGTCAACGAAACAAACATCAACGAAAGCAACGTGGATAGGATTATATCCTGGATGCACAAGTATGCCTGTGCCACGATTACCGCATTTCGCAATACGCTTACGAATCTTACCGGAAGGGAAGCCCCCTCGGTAAAGGCATATCTTGAATCCGATGAATATAAGGAACTCGGGTTTGTTCCTCGCGTAGTAAAGAGGGCATGGAACCGAGAGCTGAAATCCACGCTCTTGAAGCTCGGGTATTGGGTAACACCTATCAAAGGTGCATATAGGGAAGCAGGTTGGGACAAGAGTTCTGACGAGGAAAGTTTCTTTGTTGTCTGCCCCGAACGTGAAGATGACTTTCTTATGAATATCCGCAAACTTGGAGAAGCATACAACCAGGATTCTATATTATTCAAGGACTACGGATCTATGGATGCATATCTTTGGGGAACAAATTATGCACCCGCAGACAAGTACAATCCCGGATATGGTAAGAGCAAGTTGGTAGGGCATGTAGAAAAGTGCATCCCGATTGAAACTATCGGAGCATACTCTGCAATACGTGGTGGCGGGTTCGTATTCAAGACGGATGTGCCCGAAACGTTCTACGGTCTACAGAATACTGCTAAGGCCTCTGCATCTAAAGAAAGCGAGAGTGTCTTGATTGCTACGGGTATTACTAGAACTCGTTCTTTGGATGAATATCGTAAACTTTTCTATGAATCAAGGAAATAATATGCTAGATAAGAAAGAAAGTACCAGTTCCTGGGAAAAGACGATTGCGAAAATACGTGCCATTCGGGAAGCACGTAAACTTGAGAATGCATCCAAGTTAGTGACTATGCGCATACCCGTACGGATTATTGACCGCTACAAGGAATTGGCAGCAGCAGAAGGTATTGGGTACCAGACACTTATGAACGAGGTCCTGGAGGCTTCGTTGGAACTTAAATAACTGATTTTGCCCCCTTGCTATATTGTATGGGCGCGCTCTCGGGCGTGCCCTATTTAAGTTTTACAACGCTTCCCCAGAGTTTTACGCATGCCCCTACGCCGCGAGAAGATAGACATTTCCGTTGAACGCAGAGTACTATCGAACCTAATCATGTCCACCACGCTCCTCGGCAGGTGCCGGAAGGTGGGCGACCCGACCCTGTTCGAGACCACGTTGGGCAAGATAGTGTCCACATGGGTATGGGACTTCTACGACAAGTGCGGGGAGGCCCCGAAAGGAGCGATAAGCGACCTGTACCGCCAGCGAGCGTCCGAGCTCAAGGACGCGGACGCGGAGATGGTCTACACCTTCCTCCAGTCCTGCTCCGACGAGTGGCTTCCCACGAACGAGGGCATGGCCGAGGAGATGGCGCTGAAGTTCTTCCAGGGGAGGTCGCTCGCCGTTCTCTCCGACCGGCTATCCCGGTCGGTGCAGGCCAACGACGTGAGCGGGGGCTTCCATGCGATCGCGGACTTCGTGAAGCCCGAGATCCGCAAGACCGAGGTCGTGGACATGTTCGGCGACGTGGAGGCGGTGTCCTCCGCCTTCGACGACGAGGAGGACGTTGTGTTCGAGATGCCGGGGGAACTCGGCAGGGTTATCGGCCCGTTTATCCGCGAGGACTTCGTTGCGGTCATCGGTCCCCCGAAATCCAGCAAGACGTGGTGGCTCATGGTCATCGCGATGCAGGCAGCCTTGCAGGGCAAGGCGGTGCTGTTCGTTTCCCTGGAGATGTCCAAGAAGCAGATGGTGCGCAGGTTCTGGCAGATGCTTCAGGGCAGGAGCAGGTATGGGGAGGAGGCCCCGTGGCCGGAGTTCCAGGAGTGCGACGAGGGCGTGTTCCGTATCGTGGACGGGGTGGCCACGACCCGTCGCGTGGACGTGTCCGACGAGCGCATAGCGAAGGACATGCGTGACCTGCGCAAGATGAGCCGCGGGGGCAGGCTGGAACTGAGGAACTACCCGACGAACTCGCTCACGGTGCGCGGGCTGCAGGCGGAACTCAAGGACATGGAGGTGTACGAGAACTTCGTACCCGAGGTCATAGTCGTGGACTACGCGGACATCATGGACCTCGGGCGGGGGGACTCGGAACGCGACCGCATCAACACCACGTGGAAGGGATTGAGGGGGCTGGCGTCGGAGCGCAAGGGAGTACTGGTGACCGCATCGCAGACCGGCAGGCAGACGGTGGGCGGCAACAAGGACGTAGGAGCGGCGGACGTGGCCGAAGATATCCGAAAGGTAGCTCACGTGACCAAGCTGATAACCCTGAACCACTCCATGGAGGAGAAGGCCAGGGGGATTTGTAGGGTAGCCTGCGAAACCTCGCGTGACGGAGCGCCCTGCATAGACCAGGTGGTATGCACATCGTGCCTCGCCATCGGGAGGCCGTACCTCGACTTCAAGTTGCTGTCGAGAGTGGACATGGGTCAGGAAGAGGAATACCACGACGAGGAATCCGAGGAGAGGGCGCCGCGTAGGGGCAGCCCGAGGAGGAGGCGATGAATGGCGGCAACGTCATTACGCCGCTGAAGGACATGACGCCATACGGGTGGCACTTCGAGCAGAACGTCGTGGACCCGCGGGGAAAGTGCTACGCACTAAAGTCCAGCGAAGGCAGCGGAAACAAGGTCAAGGTCATTCTATACAAGGACTTGCGATGAGGAACCTAGGATTGAGCAACGTATCCCGCGGATGGCGCGTGTTCTGCAAGGACACGCCGGGTGAGCCCATTGCGGGCGAGTTCGGCACCATTTATGCACCGCAGCCGTACCTGTTCAAGACTGACGCATTGAGGACTACGGGTATCCAATGGATAGCAGAGATTGCAGAGATAGAATAGGCTTCACGGCAACGCACGGGCTCGAAAACGCACACAACGGGCCGTTCTTCCTGTGGCTCAACGGCAAGTGCAACAACGCGCTGACCATCAACTCGTGGTGGCATCAGAATTTCATAATGGAATTTATCCCGGTGGAATAGGCTACTTCCACGAGTCGGGCAGAAACCTATATGCGTCTATCGCCGCCTTGCAGTGCCCGCAACACATACCCTTCTTCAGCCTCTGGTACTCAATCGTGTAGCGGTCCGGTTGGTCCTCGTACTGTATCGGGCAGGACGGGCACGGCACCTGGTGTCCGTGCGGGTCGATGTATGCCACCCGGTCGAAGCCGTGCGTGGCCCCGTCCGGATTCTCCTTGTTGAACCCTATCACCCGGTAGTCTATCCCGCGCTCCCTGCAATACGCCTCCTTCGCCTCGCGGTCCAGCTTGTCCACGATGAGTATCTTGTCGTAGTAGGTCGGGAACCTGTCGAGGTTGTGGAAGGCGGCGACACGTATGAAACCCTTCGTCTGCGGGATAGGCAGGAGCCCGTTGGTCTTTACAAGTCCCCGGTAGCCCTCGGAGTCGAGGGCGTAGAGCAGGTCGGCAATTCCCTCGTATAGGGCAGGCTCCCCGCCGGTGAGCTCGATGACCCACGAGTGTGGGGAGATGTAGGTACGGAGCCACGGGAGGAGCCTGCCGTTTGTAAGCACGAAGGGCCTGTTGTCCGTGTTCCGGTACGCCGCCATCGGGCACGTTGGGCACGAGAGGTTGCACCTGGTAGTGAGCGATATCTGCAGGAAGTTCACGAGATGAACGGCCAGGAAGATGCCACTGGACGCTAATGCGTCCGGGAACCCTTCAAGGTGGCATAGGAATGGCCGTACCTCCATAAATAAATATAGCATATATTATTGACACCAGGAAGAAATTATTGTATATTTGATATAAACCTTATGGTGAACACGGGTGAATCCAGATGGCTACTGTAACCTACAACGCGGAACTACGCTTCAGCAACCGGGAGGACCGAGATTACTGGTCCAACCTGCTCGAGACGTCCCGCCAGGCGTACAATGAGTGTGCCAACATACTGGATTCCAACGGCATCCACCTTGACATCAAGTCAGTGCACGCCGCAGTGTACTACGAATTGCGTGAGAAGTTCCCGACGATACCATCGCAGGGGATAATCAAGATATACAAGGATTGCATATCGGCGTTCCGTTCAATCAACAGCAACGGTCATGTCGAGCACAAGGTGCCTACGAAGAAGAACCTTTCGATGCGTCTTGACAAGCGCCTGTATTCCAGGTTAAGTTTATCTTCGATTTCATTATGCTCGGCCAATCCAGGAAAGCGGGTAGATGCCGATATAGTCAAGTACCCGAAGCTGGAAGAGATGTTCGGAAAGTATCCCGTGCATGATCCGCTGATATTTAAGCGTGATGATAGGTTCTTCCTCGCACTGTCGTTTGAGGTTCCGGAAGTACCTTTGAAGAACGAAACTTGCATAGGAGTTGACCTTGGCGAGCGCCGTTTCGTAATAACGTCCGACGGTTTTATGCTTAACGATAGGGAATACAACGCACGTCGTAGGAAAGTTCGCTATCTGAAGCGTTGCCTGCAGAAGAAGGGTACAAAAAATGCCAGAAAGCATCGTAGGAAGCTGTCCCATAAGGAACGTAATCAGTCCACGGACATGTGTAACCACATTGCCAATGCTATCATTGACAGCACTACTGCTAGCATCATTGTCCTTGAAGATTTAAGTAATATCAAAAAGAAAACATCCAAGACTAAGGACGGCAAGAAGAGGAAATCCCACAACCGTAGGATTTCCCAGGTGCCGTTCTACAAGTTCAAGCAAATCCTGTCATACAAGGCACTGCTCGCAGGAAAGCGGGTAGAAACAGTTTCTCCGTTCATGACAAGCCAGATTGACTGCACCACCGGGAAGAAGAACGGCGTCCGCAGGAACCGAAGGTTCTATTGCAAGAACGGTACCATCCTTGATTCGGATTGGAATGCGGCAATCAATATCGCTCAAAAGAGCAAACATCCCTTCTCGTTCAAGATGCCCCTAGACGGGGCGTTGAGAACCTGGAGGGCAGGCCGCATGTCAACCGGCCAATCGCATTTTAGTCTCCCCGGGACTACCGTGGGAGCCTTGCAAGCTGCCACCCTTCAGGGTGGCGGTAGTTGACGGTATTTTAGGGAGTATAGATTATGTCTGTCGTAATCGACACGTTGGAGCCGTTTATAATGTAGGTATACATCGCAACAGCCCCGGTAGGATACTTGTACAAGGCTTCCCAGCTATACTTGTTAGACCCATAACTGAGCATATTATACAGGTACATAGTGGGTATACTTGGACGAACAACCTTTAGCATTATTCGCTTGCCCAAGGAGAGCTGTTGCGTGATGTCTGCGCCTTCCATGGTCGTAGACCATGTTTCCGTGCCCGAATCATACTCGATCTCTACCGTAACGAACTCGTCAGGAACCATAGGCTTCGGATAACCATCCGTGGCATCCCATTCGCAATGCTCAACATCGGAAGCCGTCCACTTGCAGAGATAGTGCCGGGTATTGTCAGTTACGTCCACGAACTCGTACCCGCAGTTACTAGTAATCTTCGACAGGATGTACATGTGTTCGTGATTGTCTTCCGTGTCGTGCTTTACTATGACTGGCGACTGGTACTTGCCGAGAACCTCCTGTATCTTGGCATAGTTAGAGGACACTGGCGTGCTGTCAATATACGGAATCATAACCACGGGGAGCAGGGAATCGAACTCGGTGGGGTCCATCGGGAGACGGTTCGTCATCCATTCGGAGCGGGACACGTTGTTGCCCGTAGCGACATGCGTACCGTAGAGCTGCTCGTATATCAGCGTACCCGTCCATGTCTTGTCCTCCGCAAGAGACACGCACCCGACATACAGCGTGTTGGACGCCACCACATCGGACGAGAGGTTGATGCGGTTGTTCGGTCCGTTGTGGATATACGTGACGGCGTCACGGCCCGTAAAGGTAAACGTGTTGCGGCAATAGATGTCCAGGATGTTGTTACCCGCACCCGTAAGAAGCCACGGGGAACCGACGAGATTACGGAAGTTCAACGAAATGGAGACATCCGTAGCGGCATCTATCATCACGGATATGCGCTTCTTGGCGACCATCCCCGTCGTGCTGCCGGTATCGCCCTTCTTCAGCACCTTGGCGATGTCAATGCCGTATGTGGTTGTAGCGTTGGTAACGCCCCAGTCCAGCATCTCCTGCGTGATGACGTAGTCGTACTGGATGGCGCTGACGACGCGGTTGGTGGCCGTGGGCGTCAGCACGTCGCTGTTGACGTAGTCGCCGTGTATGTCCCAGTTCGGGTTAGTAAGCATAGTTCAACCTCCGGTCACCAATTCTCGGTGGCCCTGAATATCTTGTCGCGGAGGGAATAGACATTATTAAGCGCCTTCTTCAGCCTGTCCGCGTACTGTTGGAATATAGTAAACTTGTAGTCAACGTGCTCCCCGTTATTTGCGGGTAGCTGCCCGATGAACTCCGGGGGCTCGAGCCCGAAGTCCGAGAGGATGTCCTCTAGGTCCTTCATCCTCTGCCCGTTGTCCGCGCACATCCCTGAGAGATTCTGCGCCAGGAAGTAGAGTTCGTGCACGAGGTCCATGAACGACCACAGCTCGGGATCCACGTACTTGGGACACCGCGGTATGGCGTTGCGCATTGTGATATATCGGTATCCTACCCCGTCCTTCGTCACGTTCACGGGCCAGAGGCTCCCGAGGTCGTAGTCGCCATCCGTATGCGTGCCGATGGACACAGATTCCGTCGGGAACACGAGGAACCGGTAGGACTCCTCGCCCGCGGCCCTGGTGGACTCTGCTAGCGCCTCGTGATATACCGTGTAGGACAAATTTCGGGTGTCCGAGTAGTAGCGGGAGTGGCGGAACACGACGTGCGAAGGCTTGGCGCGCTCGTAGTATAGGTCGCTACCGCTCCTGCAGCGGGCGTAGTCCTTGGAGAACACGCTCGTGGGCATCTCCCGGAAGTCCCAGGACTTCATGCCCAGCCACTCGCCGTACACGCCGAAGCAGGGGAACAACGTCTCCCTGCCCTCGCGGACGGAGTAGCCCACCTGGTCGGCGAGTTCCTCGCCCGCGTCGTACACGTCCATGTACTTGTCGTAGCGGGTCACGAAGGTATCGGGGGTGGCAGTAATCTCGCCGTCCTCGAGTATGTTGCCGTCTGGGAACAGCAGGCTGCAACGCACTATCCACTCGGATGCGCCAAGTAGGGACGGGGTGACGAGCGGGAGAGTGGTACCCATAGCCTCGGGGTCGGACAATGCCGTTGGTGGCAGGCCGACCGTATCCGAGGCGTTCCACGCCTCGCCGTACGAGTATCGCAGTATCTCGGAATCCGCTGTTACGGTAGCCTCGCCCACGTCTATGGCTATTCCGTTGGCGAGTACCGAGAAGGCGCGGGTAACGTTCACGGGGGTGGCTAGCGCTTCCCGGTACATCGACGGGGTGTAGGCCTGCGGGAACATCACGAACTCCCTCTTGAGCGGGAGCGTGAAGCGTCCTACGCCGAACACCTCGCTATAGTCGATGGTTACGCCGGGAGCCCAGGCGGTGGAGCAGACCATGCACTTGAGACCACCGTACGATCCGGTGGAACCCGATATCTCCATCCCGAATACATGGCCTACCCCGAGGTCGCCGGAGGCGGAAGCTGCCACCTGGAGCACCGAGAGGGCGTCCCGGTACATATCGGCGTAGGGATCCGTACTGGACGGGTGTTCCACCCCGTACGCCTCCGCCATTCCCTTCCACGACGATATGAACGTACCCTCCAGCGAGGAGTACTCCGTGTTGCCCGAGAGGTACGCAATAAGCGCTTCCGTAAGCCCGTGCTCGGCGATGCCAGTAACGGTAGTAACCCCGTTATCCACCGCCCACTGGGCCACTATCTCCCTCATCCGCTCGTATGCGGACTGCCACTGACGGGCATATTCCATGACGGCGTCGGAGAACACTCCCGATAGCAGGCCCCGCAGGTCGGACGAGGCGGAGTTCCCGCCCGCGACCACCGTGTAGTCCGTGTCGAGCTGGGCGAACGTCCTCCCGACCTGGAGAGGGTGCTCCCCGTCCTGGCGTGCGGTATAGTCCCTCTGCCCGTACACTATCCCGACAAGCGGGGGAACGGCGTCCCTGTAGGAACTGCCCCAGTAGGAGAGGGAACGCCAGAACAAGTCCATGGAGTTCTGCATGTACCACGGGGTATTGCCTACCCCGTCAGCGTACCACGTCTCGGGGTCCTGGTAGTCGGGCAAGGAACTAGGTACGCCATACTTCTTTACCGTGTCTATATTAGGCAGGGAGAACGGTATGGGAGAGAACCCGTCGCCGGGTACCGGGTTCTGAAGCTCGTACCCGTCACGCTCGGTAGTGTGCGTGGGCTTGTAGTAGTATGCGCAGGTCACCTGGGGGCAGATGCTGTCTGTAAGCGGTAGCGGCACCATCTTCTGGTAAAGCCCTCCCCAGTACTGCGCTATCTGCCCGTAGTAACTCTCTACCTGGAGCAGGCCGTCAGTAGCCGAGAGTATGGAGAGCACGACGGACTTGAGGGCGGACTTTATGGCCTCGGCTATCTCGCCGGATACGGATCCGGACTCCGTGGCGAGCAGCCCCAGCGTATCGTGCAGGTACCAGTAGTTGGCTTCGCCCATGTACCTACGGAGCTCGGGAACCTCCTGTATGGTCTCCCACGCCTCCTTGGCGAGGTCCAGCGTGAACGCCTCCCCGGCATTTGCGGCCATGTCGTTAATCTTCTTGAGCAGTTCCTCGTACTGCTTCGCTATCCTGTCTATCTCTTTCTCCCACCCCTTGAGCCAGGAGTCCATCGTCTCTAGGGACTTGCGCTTGCCCCCGGCCATCCCGCGCACCGCCGAGTACATGGCGTCGTAGGCGTTGCGTGCGGCAAATACCGGTCCAGCAAGGTACGGATTGTCGTCCATGGCGGCGATGGCAATGTTGTCGTCACCGATGCCGCCCTCGTCGGGCATGCCGAACTTGGATGCTATGGAGGATAGGAACGACATCGGGCTACTTCACGTCCTTCAAGGCAGACTTGGCGCTTCGCATGTTGGCTTGCGTAATGAGTCCCCTCGTCATTATGTACTGGATATATGCGTAGAGGTGCTTGCAGGGGGCGGGAATCTGCGTGGGGTTGTTTATCTTCATATTGACGTGCCCCGTGGGCTCGGCGGACCCGGCCTTGGCCAAGGGATCCTGCACGTAGTACTTGAAGGCGGGACACCCGCAGAAGATGTCGGACACGGGGGAGAGGTACGATACCTTCCCCGCCTCGTCCTTACGCAGGCGTATGTCCATCGTGTACAGCCCCTGCGTGCCCATGCACGAACCCTGGAACACTACGTCGTCGCCCCACGTGAGGATACGGAGGTGCCTTACCTTCGGCGTGGGCTTCACGTTCTTGAACAGCGTGTAGAACTTGCTTGCCATGTCCTTGAGCGTAATCATAATTTTTTTCTCCTAATTGGACAGTACCCATCCCATGTCCGTATATACGAAGTCCCCGTTCTTGACGGAATACTCCATGTCCATGTCGGCCTTGGCCTGCGCCACCACAATGGACGAGGCGATCGGCTTGGCGTAGAACAGCGTGCCCGCGGATACGGGAACCCTACCTCCCGGTGGCGCCATCGGGAGCTCGGGTGCCGGGGCCTCGTTAAGGAGGGCACCCACGTCCTGCTTGAACTGCTCGAACTGCGCCTCCGCGCCGTCCCGGTTACACCACATCGCAGGGCACAGCTTCCCAGTAATCTGGTTGTGCATGATAATGTCGTTCACCTTGATACCGAACTCGTCGCAGAGCCATGCGAACAGGCGCACAGCGTTGTTGTACGTGTCCGGGTGGAAGTACCACCCGTCGTCCATGGCGTCGCAGCGCTTGGGGCCGTTCTTGCACGAGCACACCTCCACGTTTATCGTGTTCGTGTGCCCCGCTATCCCGGCGTGGCTCATGGATAGCGGCCCCTTGTACGCGGTCACGCCCCACCGCGGTATCTTGCAGGCGTTCTTCCTGCCCACGGGGGAGCCACACGAGTACGTCGTGTAGTAGGTGGTCGGGTCCACCATCTCCCATATCTCGGTGCGCCCGACCATGTAGTGGGCGTTGCTGCCCCGGTCCACGTAGGTCTTGTAGATGCTCCCCATGGCCTTCACCGAGTCGGCATTGTCGCCGATACCCGATGTGAAGTGTATGACGATATACTTGGGGGACATGCGCCCCCACCGCGTTATATGCGCCCACAGCCTATGGCTCACCATTATGTTCGACGGCTTGTCCATGCCTCTAAATATACATTATCTGTCGTTGAATGTATAGCCGAACGGAGTGGAATTTTTATCTATACCTTCCACGGGCTTGAGCAGGCACGCCTTGCACATGTACGTGTTGGGACCTACGGGGCGGGTGTCCTCCGTGGAACCGCAGTCGCAGCACGGGTGCAGTACCTCCCTCGGCTTCCTGTTGAGACGGCTCTTCTCCAGTATGTCCCGGTCGCCGTTGTACTTGTAACTGAACATTATCACTTCCTCACGGGAAAACGGCCACGGAGGGAATTCTCCGTAGCCTCTCATTATATTATAGCGATAGGGCTTACTTCTTAGGGTTATCAACAGCTAACCCAAAATCTACTCAAATTTAACTAAATCTACCGAAAACTACAAGTATTTTTGTGCCATTTATGTTGAAATTCGTTATAAAAATTTATAGATTGTTATAAACTTGAAGTATAAAGGTACAACGAATTAGTCGTGTTCTTCGTTGTATTACGGCAAGAGACCATTTATGATGGCTCGTTTGGGATTGAACTCGACAATAAATTCCGAACGAGCCATTTCTGTATTGTATGAGCAAGCACTGTTGGACATCGAAGAATATGTACGAATCGCAGTTCTCCGCTGCGTTCTACCCTATTCTGTTGTCCGACACCAAGCGGTCCGAAATCATCCATAGGGCAGTGGAAATCCGTGCGGTAAGGAACGATATATCGGAAGTGTTCTTCTCGGATATGCTCGGCTTCCAGGACATGTCCAAGTTCGAGGCTTTCAACTTTTTCAACCCGACATTTAACACCCGGCTTTCCAGCCACTACTTGAAGAAGGCAGTAGAAGATGTATGGAGAGCCTATCAGTTGAGGTTCGATGCCATCCGCAAGAAGATTGAGTTCACCAAGGTTGAAGAACTTGTACCGTCCTTCTACAAGATAAACGTCAAGGGACACAAGAGAGGTGAACTTAAATCCATTGAAGTTCATACCAAGAAGACAGAACTCACGAAGGTTCTTACTTGGCTTGCTCGATACGGCAAGGA
>Ga0265300_10002241_pt1 | contig 16983 bp, 11 predicted proteins | sample AusTroGonzalo_MG_FD_193482 | JGI IMG/M metagenome (GOLD analysis project Ga0265300, IMG submission 193482) | Bovine rumen microbial communities from tropical cattle in Woodstock, Queensland, Australia - Gonzalo_03 | ecosystem: Host-associated > Mammals > Digestive system > Stomach > Rumen ...
ATGACAGGCAGTACCACAGATGGATTGCCATCCAGCGCGATTCCGTGAACGAGGCGGAACTGCTGGTCTGCTCGCGGTTCAGGCCGTGGGAGAAGGGACTGCCCCACACGCAGAATGACTTGGCCAATCCGCAGGACGCGCTCGCGCAGGTGCAGGACATGATGTCGTTTGCCTCGCAGGGAGAGGGCGGCGGAGACTCGCCGTTAGACTTCATCAACGCGGTGCTGAAGACTCCGGAAATGCCGGAGACCTCGGCCTACACACCTACGAGCATCAAGGAGCTGAAGGCCGCCGACCCGCTGGAGGGCCTGACGCTGATGCAGCCGCCCACAGCCAACAACAGCGGCACGGCCAACCTGAGTTACCCGATTGAGATTCCCGCCGGACGACAGGGCATGCAGCCCAACCTCGCGCTGACCTACAGCAGCGGCAGCGGCAACGGTTGGCTCGGCGTGGGCTGGGACATCTCCATCCCCTCCATCACCGTGGAGACGCGCTGGGGCGTGCCGAGATACGACCAAGACAAGGAGAGCGAAGTGTATGTCTATGAGGGCGAGCAGTTGGTAACTAAAGACGGAAGCGGCAACTTCCGCCCGATGCCGCACCGCACCAACCAATGGACAAACAGAAGTGTCCTCGGGAACGTGGAGCAGTTCTATCCTCGTAAAAACGAGGCTTTCGACAGTATTGTTCGGCACGGCAGCGTGCCGTCCGAATACTGGTGGAGTGTAACACATCGGAACGGGGTGACGGACTATTATGGAAAAAGACATGGTACGGCAACAGTAAACCACAGCAGTGTGCTTTGCGACCCGAGCAATCACAATATTGCTCAGTGGATGTTGACAGAAAGTGTTGATCCTTCAGGCAACTGGGTTCGCTATTATTACAGCACTGAAAGTCGCAAGAGCGTGACAGGGACAAGTATTAACTATGGTACACAGGTATATCTGGACAGTATCGTATATACAGGTCATGACAGTCTATCAGGGAAGTATTCAGTGAGGTTTAACAGGCACAACACACCACGACGCGATATTATCACAAATGGAAGATACGGTTTTCGTGAAGTGACGGCAGTCACTTTATGCAATGTGGAAGTACTTTATAGAGATACCATCTTGCGTCGGTACTATTTTGTAACGGAGAATAACCGTGAAAGTAATTTCAAAACACGACTGACGGATATTGTGCGGATGGATCCGCCCATTCTGTCCATCCCCTGCGACAGCATCTTCAATGCACAGTACTGGGTCGTGGCAGACAGTGAGGATGTAGAAGGATCTTTCGGTAAATTCGATTTGCTACGGTATAACTTTTCTTATTTCGACTACCCAGACTCTAATTCATTATTCAGTAATACTGTAAATGTGAATTTAAATGATGACTACATCCGTTCCACTTTCGATGACTATGAACATGAGTCCTCGGCTCTGGGAGCGACATCAAGCAAAGATTGGAGCGTTGGCGGGACAGTGTGTTTCGGGCTCGGAGCCGATGTGTCAAACACAAGAAACTCCATTGGAGGCAATTTCACATATTCCCGTTCACGAAGCAAGGGTCTGCTCACTCTGATTGACATTGACGGTGACGGTCGTGCCGATAAGGTTTACAAGCGGGGCAGGAATGTGTACTACAAGAAGAATATTGCAGATGACGAATACCATTTTCACTATGACGATGAAGAGATCGAGCTGGAGGGCGTGTCCGATTTTCTTGATGTGGTTGGGAACACCCCCTCTTTTGGAATACAGGGCAATGCTACGGATTTCACCGCCAATGCCAGCGTACCCGTTTCCATCAGCGACACCAAGGTATATTTTGCCGATGTGAACGCCGACGGTCTTCCAGATTTGGTGACAGACAAAGGGGTTTATTTCAACAATCTTGACGAGAATGGATATGCAACCTTCACTTCTGAACAGACCATGCTGTCAAACTCCCCAGTTGCAGAGGACAGTTCGTTCATCGTGTCGTCGGCTTTTGGAACCTGCGGTGGCATCATCTATGATGGGTATGTGAACGAGAATATCCTGTGTGATATAGATTACGGCATCGTTACAAATAGGATTGACAAAATCAACGACAGCACACTCAACAGCATGATTGAGTGGTACATGAACAACGGATACATGGTTTTGGATTACACTGACTCCACTATCACTTACCGTATTTCGGATACCATTCAAACTGTAGTGGATTGCACCCCACTGACCAACGAACCCGATTTGGACGCTGTAAGAGTATGGGTGGCGCCACAAGGTGGGTATATTGAATTGACATCCGCAATAGAATTAGTGGAAGATGAATCCGAAAGTGCCATTCAGAGCCAACATATTGACGGTGTGATTTGTGCGGTGCAATATAATTCCAATATGGGCATAAACGGATATTCACTCTCATCAGATGCACCTGTCATCATCCGTGAAGACACTTTAGATTTCAACGATTTTAATTCTTATTCAAAAAACAATCCAAACTTTTACTTAAAAAAAGACACATTCTATGTGGGCTACAACGATGTGTTGTTCTTCAGATTGAAGTCAAGACAAAGCAGAATTGCTGATAGGGTGCTTTGGCAGCAAAACATACGTTTCCTTTATGGGAATGCGACATACAATTCGGAAAGTGATTTCGTTTTGACGGGAAGCAGTCGTTTCCAAGCCCCGAAAAAAGGGACTGTGTCTGTCACTGGCAATCTTAAGAGATTAAACAGCTCCAGTTACAGCAATTATTGTAAACTTTATATAGTCAAAAACAACACGATAAAAGATTCGATGCCGCTCGGTCTGAACTCAACTTCAATCCCTGTCAACACCACATTCAGTGTGAATGCCAATGACACTGTTGTAATGTTCTTATTGACCACAAATCCTTACATGGACTGGGGAAATGTCTCGTTTATTCCCGAACTTCGGTTTACACCGGATGTGACGGATAACAGCATGCCTCTTGAGGATGAGATTACCTGCTATCCTGCTGTGATAAGGAACATTACATTCGATACTTATTCCCCGACAAGGGACTCTTTGCGATATTGGTTCGGTTCCCTGTACAAAGGATGGGGGCAGTTCGCATACAACAACAACTTTCCGAACAGTGCTAACTTACCCATCGATGTGACACGGTTGGTGATTCCCTCTGTAGTCACAGGTGATGCAACGGATTTCAACCAAACAAACCTTGACAACACTGTAAATGCAAACAACTACAGCATAGACACCACCAATGCTGAAGACCCTACGGCAAGCATGACTATGGAGGAGATGGCCGCCGACTTTGACAACTTGTATAATCCGCTTTCTGACAACACCAGCTGGGTAGCTATGATATATGATGGTGAACATGAGGCTTACGCTGGATTCGGAAACACCACATTCATCACGCGTGAGGGGGCGCAAAACACCCGTCAGACAGTTGAAATCCCATACGAGGATGATGACACGGACAACGACTATGATGAAAACGGCAATCTTGTGACGGAAATTCCCGAATACGATGATGTCCTTCCTGTTGGTCCTGACGGTTCAATGCTGAAGCATGTAAGGAAAAGAAGCGTCTCAACCATGGTGAATCTTGGTGCGGGATGGTCTGGTGGTCCTAACCTGTCGGCTTCCCTGTCACTGGGAGCCAATATCATCTCCTCTGACTATACCGACCTCAACGGTGACCGCTATCCCGACATCATGGTGAAGAACTCCGTGCAATACACCCGTCCTTGGGGTGGAGTTGACACCAATGTCAGCACTCTTCTTCTTGAAGACAAGCATTCGAGCAAGTCTTTCGTGTATTCTTTCGGCAATACCGCAGGCGGCGGCTACCCAGATCCCTACAAGGAGGAGAAAAACAGTCCGCCTACAGGAAAGATTGCCTTCCGTGGCGCTTCCGCTTCAGGGAGCTATGTCCATGGCGGGGACAATATCACCCTCCTGTTCGTTGACATCAATGGCGATGGGCTTCCTGACCAGATATGGGGCGAAAAAAACAAGGTGTCTCTCAACACAGGATACGGCTTTGAGACATCGGAGACTTGGGACATTCCCAATATACGAAAGGGGAAGAGCAACAGTTTCTCGCGTAGCGGCGGGACATCATTCAGCTACAACCAGTACAGCATAGGAGCCGGTATTGGAAAGAGCGGTGCCGAGAACCACAACAAAACCTATCTGATGGATTTCAACGGCGACGGCCTTCCCGACCATGTGGAAGTGGGTTGGAACAAGATAACCGTGCGTTACAACTATGGGAATGGAAACTGGAGCGAAGGGGAGGAAATCCATGGCGTTCAAAGTATCAGCCAAAGCGTCTCTTTCAGCAAGTCCGGCAATATTGACTTCACACTGGGCTTTCCCATGCTTTCGTTCAAGTTCACCGCTGGGGTACAGGTTTCCCCTATCAACAAATCGTTCACCACCGATGTGGCTCAGCTCACAGACATCAACGGCGACGGCTACCCCGACTATGTGACCTCCGTCAGTGAACTATCCATGAATGTCAAATATAATACGGCGGGAAAAACCAACTTGTTGCGCAAAGTCACCAATTTCACGGGAAGTACCATAACCCTCGACTACAATATGCCGCTCTCCTCCTACGAAAAGCCCAACCGGGACTGGACGCTTGCCAGCGTGGAGGTGGAGGATCCCGCCACGCCCGCTGGAGGTGGCAGGACGCTGACAAGATTTGAATATGGAACACCTAACTACAACCGTTTTGAACGGATGGATTTCGGATATGACTCAGTTATCACGAAGCAATATGACACTGAAGGCGGGGACACCTTGTACCGTTACACGGTGGAAGTGTATGAGAACCAAAACTACACCAAACGCGGGCGCAAGACCTACGACTGTCTCCACGATGCATCAGGGCATAAATTCGTGGAGCATGAGTATGAGGCATACGTCTATCACTGGCAGGAGAGCCTGCCTGTGGAAAATGAGGATTGCGCTGGGGCGGATCTTTTCGTGCGTGACGAGGTAATCCGCACCAACTATTACGAAGGGCTGCAACTTCCGAAAGTCGTCTCGCAAGAATCGCGCAGATTCGACAACCGCCGGAATGTCATCCGCTACACTTACGAGGGCAATATCACACATAACCGGGAATTTTTCACTGCGAAGATCGACTATGCCAAAGGACTGCCGCACAATTTGATTTCATTGCCTGTCAGAATAGAGGTGAAAGACGCGGACAGCACCTTGATGCAACTCAGGACATCCTCCTACACGGACACGGGGAAACTCAAGCAATTGGTCAACTACTCCACTCCGTATGATTCCTCAATATGCGATTTTTCATACGACCACTTCGGTAATCTGGTCTCTTCCGAAATGCCGGAGAATGTGCATCATCAGAGATTGCGATATTCCTACCAATACGATCCCTTGACCCGCACCTATCCTGTGCTGGTGCGCAACGAATCCTTAGGATATTATTCCGAGGCGGAATATGACCTCCGTTTTGGAAAGCCGACCAAGACGGTCGATGTCAACCGCAACGAGATGAGATACACCTACGATGACATTGGGAGGCTGAGTACCATAACCGCCCCATACGAACTTGACAACAATGTTAACTGGACTGTCCGATACGGATATGTCGCGCACCACTACGGTGTACGCGAAATCTGGACGTACAACCAAAACGAACCGTTGTTCTCTTGGGCACGTACATCGCATTATGATCCTCAAGACACCATGAACCAACTCTGCACAATTGTAATAACCGACAATCTTGGCCGAATGCTTCAGACCAAGAAAGATGCGGAGATTAACGGACACGAGGGATCGATTTGTACGGGTAGGGTTTTCTACGACTGCTTCGGAAGAACAATAAGACAGTATCTTCCCGTTGAGGACACTTGTCAAGCATACCCGACCTTTAATTCTTCTTTTGGCACTGGCTCCCATACTACCATGAAGTATGACATTCTGGACAGACAGACATACGTGCATACTCCGTTGGGTTATGTCACCACGATGGCATACGGCTTTGACACTTGTTATGGGAAATGGTGCCTTTCTACAGCCGCTACTGACCCAAAGAGCAACACCGTGACGACACTTGTCGGCACGCTCGGGCAGCAGCTCAAGCAGATAGCCCCCGGCAACACGGTGACATGGTTTGAGTACGATGCACTGGGCCGGCTGTTGCGCAGCACCGATCCGGACAACATCAGTACATACTACACTTACGATATGGCGGGACGTATGGTTCAGCGCAGACATCCGGACGCGGGTGTTGACCGTTACCATTATGATGCGGCAGGCAATATGACATCTCACATCAATGCCCGGACAGATTCCGTCATATACAAGTATAACTACAATCTGCTGACAGATGTGGAATTTCCGCACTATCCTGCCAACAATGTGCATTACCGCTACGGAACAAATGCCAATGCAAGCATCAACGCAGTCGGCAAAGTGATACAGCAGGAGGATGCCTCAGGGATGCAAAAGTTCTCTTATGGCAAATTGGGAGAGCTGACAATCCATACAAGAACTTTCGTGTTGCCATTTGATACATGCTCCTACACTTTTAGCATGCACTTTTCATACGACAGCTGGAACCGAATGCAGACCATGACCTATCCCGACGGGGAGGTGGTGAGCTACGTTTACAACAAGGGTGGGATGCTGAAGAGCGTGACGGGAGAGAAGAATGGGGTGCCGTACAGATACATTGACAGCATCCGTTATAACAAGTTCGAGCTGAAAGACACGGTGTGGTACGGCAACGGCACACGAGCCTGTTACGCATACGATTCGCTGCAGCGGCTTTCCCACCTGCGCAGCTATGACAGGTTCGACTCTCTAATGCAGGATCTTTCCTACACTTTTGATTCCGTGGGCAACATCACCAACATCGCTAATTCTGCACCCATGCTGCCGAACGGGCTGGGTGGAACATACAGCCAGTGTTTTTCCTACGACAACCTGTATCGATTAACGGGTTCTTCGGGTATTTGGTCAGGTTCAGACAGTTTGGACTACCACACCGAGACAGAATACCATGCCAACGGCAGAATAAAGCGGAAACAGGTGACGGCTAAAGTTCTGTCCAACGGACATGTGTCTCAAATCAACTACGACAACGGCTATTATTACGACAATCTACAGCAACCTAACACGTTGAGCAGGATTTCTGCACCAGAAGTGGTGATACCAGGCATATCTTTCCGAAATGGAAATGACAGAAGTTCTTCGCCCGTAGTGCACTTCTCTTGGGATGCCACGGGCAACATGGTCAGCCAGGATCCTGCGGGTGATGCGGGCCGCCGCTTCCTCTGCTGGGACGAGCATAATCGCCTGCAGGGAGTTGTTGACAAAAAGTACCTGTCCTACTACCAATATGACGCCAACGGAGACAGGACTTTCAAGCTGACGGGCAAAGGGGAACTACAGAATATAAGCGGCAATTGGCAATATTACTACCTGTTGGAAAACGCCACGCTGTATGCCTCGCCCTACCTCGTGGCAACAGACAAAGGATATACAAAACACTATTACGCTGAAAACGAACGCATAGCAAGCAAAATTGGAGGTGGAGGTCTTACTGAATTTGGCCATCCTTTGCTTCGTAATAAGTCTTTTGTCAAAAAGATGAAAGCTAATAGCACAATGATGGATAAAGTATTGGTGGGATGTCTGAATGCGAAATACTACGAGGTGAAACCAGTTTTGCAACACCTTTATGATTGGCAAGATTCTGTGCAACCTGAGGATAATTGCTACTGGTACCACCCCGACCACTTAGGCTCTTCTTCATGGATAACACACACCAATGGACACACTGTCCAACACTTGCATTATCTGCCTTGGGGCGAGGACTTCGTGGACCAGAAGACGACCTCGTTCAGTTCCATGTACACCTTTAGTGCCAAGGAGAAGGACACGGAGACGGGGTACTCGTATTTCGGAGCAAGGTACTACTCTTCGGATTTGAGCGAGTGGTTAAGTGTGGATCCGATGGCGGCGAAATATCCCTCATTGTCGCCATACACGTATTGCGCGGACAACCCAGTGAAGTGCGTGGATCCGAATGGGGAAGAGAATATTAATTTTGATGATTGGTATTTAAATTTAAAAAATGGAAGAATTGAGCATCGTGATGGAAGTGAGAATCTTTTCAGAGAGGGATTGATTCGTCTTGCAGGTGATGACGCTAAAGTATCAGATATCGAAAAAGCATTATCCGATAAGGGTTATGATTTTAGAAAAGACCCAGCCATACCAGGTGGATATGTAGTCTACACCGAACAAGCTTATAAAGGTTGGGAAATGTGGTGTAAAATTCCGTATGCTGCTATGACTTTTAGCTATGAAATACCCAATGCCAATCTTTTAAAGAAATTTGAACATGGAATAAAATTTGTTAAGAATAAAATCTTTTCAAGAGGGCCAAGATACTATGAGTATACTAAAACCGTAATGAGTCGTATGAAAGACCCGAGCAGATACGTTCCTGTATCTATTGTTGATGATGTCATACGTTATCCAGTCAGAACAGGACCTGATCCTCGAGGAACTTCTGCAACAATGTATTATTCAACAATGAGACGTAATGGTAAACTTTATAATATTGAAATTCTATATGATTCAGAACAAAACCTAATTTTCCACATAATGTACTCACAAAAGCAATTAGGCCCTATGCCCGCTATAAAGTAAATCGTTTTAAAATCGTTTAATATGCTTGATATTTCAGATAAAAGTTATTTATATTCTATAATGGATTTGTATTTGTCCGATATGATTTCCTCTGAATGCTTTTGCGATTCTTTCCACCGATGCTATGACATAGAATTGAATCCATCATGTTTGACTCAAAAAGAAGAGGAGATTTTCTGCAAATATTCAAGAATATTTAGTAGATATTCACCCATTAGAGAAGATGTCTTATTATATCCCAAAGTTTATATTGGAGATAAACAATTAAAAGAAGAAGTGAAAAAAGCCAAAATAAGTTTAGGGGAAACATAAGTCAAGCATTCCATTTGTTAGTTAACCCCGATGATTATTAAGATTATGAGAAAGGTATTTGCTTTTATAATTACGACATTTTGCATACTTATGGCATGTTTGTTACAGTCGTGTGGTTATATCTTGCCTGATCCAATTCTTAGGGAAAGAAAAAGAGATCAAATCGGGAAATATGTCATCGACATGGAACGGACAGAATGGGGTGAATACGAGGCCGAGAAGGATAATTATAAGGACTTGACTATTGTTTTCAAAAAAGATAAGACATTTGAGGTGAATCGGACTGTTCCTTTTTTGTTAGATACTACAGGTCGGTATGTTATTAGAGGTAGAGGAAAATTGAGCGATATCCGCTGGTCAAGTTTAATAGAAAAATATGGTTATGATTATAAGGGCGATTGGTTATGGGAATGTTGGGAGGACTCTCCAGGAGATTCTGTCACAGCTATCATAGGTCCCCCCCCCCCCAAACAGAATGAGCAACGTCGAATACACAAGCTCTATTTCAGGAAAATAGGCCGCTATTAGTTTTGCATGCCGAATAGAATGCATAAGATATTCTAAATGTTGTTTCTTCTTTTGGGCGACCGGGCACGCTATCCGTTCAAATTTCGCACTGGCGTGCTCATAACCACTTCTATCGTTGTCGCGGTATTAAGGAAGATGAAAACGCAGTCAACCAGCACGACAGCGTTTTCCCGTAGCCGTCCCTAACCGTGACGGACGTTTGAAGCATCTTTGCCAAAACTTAACGTTTATGGCAAAGAGCAGCACCCGCAGGGTAACCATCTACATCAACGGCAAGGAGGTGGAGGCCTCCGTCAAGCAGATTCGTTCCGAGATGAACAAGCTCGTGAACGAGCAGAACCGCATGGTCATCGGTTCGGACGAGTACATCTCCCACGCCAAGAAAATCAAGGAGCTGAGGCAGTACCTCAAGGAGCACGCGCAGAACATCGGCTCCGCCGCCTCCGCGTGGTCGGAAATGTACAACAAGGTGTTGCAGTTCGGTACGGGTATCGGCGGTTTTACGCAGATTCTCTCCTCCCTCGACAATGTGACTTCAACCCTCAAGCAGGTAGATATTCGTGTCTTTGCCAACAGCTGATTATCCTATTTCTTTTACCCCCGTACCCACCCCCTCACATCGGGGGTGGTGGGTGTGGGTATATATATATATATGAATGACTCTTTCTTTCTTGCATTATATATATAAGGGGGAGGAAAAGGGCAAGATGTTGAAAACCAGCAAGTTACAAGTGTTTCTTTTTGACCGTGGGCAAGATATTGACAATCAGTGAGTTGGACTTGTTTTGAGGGGCTTGTTTTGGCGGTTGGAAGAATGGCAATGGACAGCACAACCATCTGCATCCATGGCAAGGAGATGGAGGCCTCCGTCAGGCAGATACATTCCGATTGGAAGGGGTTACTTCTCTTCCATTTTTATGTGTGATGTTGGTGATTTTTGAGTCCCATTTCTTTCTTTTTTCAGGGCGACCGGGCACGCTATCCATTCAAACTTCGCGGCAAGCCGCTCGTAACCATTCCTATCGTTGTCGCGGTATTAAAGACGGGGAAAACACATTCGACCAGCATGAATGCGTTTTCCCCGTTTATAAACCCTGTCAACACCGCCCTGCGGGACGGTGGACGGATTCAAATCATAAAAGGCATAAATAGCAGGAATTTCAGTCGTTTACATATTTACAACACAGTGTGCCACAAGCGGCCAAAAGCCGCCTGTGGGGGCTGTTTAGCGCCCAAAACGAGCCGATTACAAGGAGACGACAAACGTTTATAAACACCGCTTCGGCCAGCGGTGGACGGCGTTTCATATCGGTACAACGACCGTTTATAAATGGCGTTGAACTCCAATAAGGAACAAATGAAAACAGAATGTGGACGGCTTGATATTTACAACGTGGACGGCGGCGCGTGTCGCCGTCATTCCTTAATTTTTTATTTACAATTATTTCCAGCCCGCCGCCGCCCGCGTGCCGCCATCGTGCCGCGTTTATGCTGTTTGATAGTGTAAATAACTGAATATCAATAGAATAACGGTGCGGCAAATGTGCCGAAAATCTGCGAAAAATTCCGTTAATTTATTGTAAATCAACAAATTTTCTTTCAACTTTTTTCTAACTATCTGATAATCAATGAAATAATTTTCAAAAAAAGTGCATTTTTATTTGGTGGTTTCCGTAAAAAGTTGTATATTAGCGACATAAAACAAAGGGGATAACAAACCACCCCAATTTACTAACCCTAAAAAATAGAGATTATGCAAGTTGATGACGTTTTGAGATTCACGAACCTATTAAAGAACCTTTGGAGATTATACGCCATTGTTCCCGATGACCGCAAAAATGACGTTTACGCCGATATTCAGCGCGTAGAATCCCGAATGAGCGCGGACACCTACACACAAGTGATTGACAACTTAATTTCACTATGACCCAGCCCCGCCGCCCTCGTTCATATTTCGTGCAAAAGATGAAACGTTTATCAACGGCGCAGGCAGGGCGAGAGGCGGGACACGTTACACTTTAACGGCCTTTTTTCAAAAAAAAGGCGTGCAAAAAACTGATTAACAACAAGAAACGGAAAATAAAACTACACAGCCCCACGGCGGGGAACTTCAGACCCTCCCCGCCGTTGATAAACGGCAGGAAAGACAGAAAAAACGCCTCTTTCACAATCAAAAACCCAAGACGATGAACCAAACAACCAAATACAGCCAGCCGGAAACGGCGCAAGCCCCCGAAATAGAAATACACTACAAAACCGCCGTAAGGCCGGCGCAACGCCCCCAAATCCAGAGCGCGCCCGATGTTTACAACACAATGACCGAAAACGGCGAAATGGCGCGGAATATGGAGTATAAAGAACTTTTCTACGCCCTATATCTGAACCAGGCGAACAAACTCCTGGCACTCCACAAAATAGGCGAGGGAACGACCACCGCCGCCCCCGTAGATGTTAAATTTATAATGCAGGGCGCAATAATGACCAACGCCGCCGCGCTGATAGTGTGCCACAACCACCCGAGCGGCAGCACAAGCCCCAGCCGAAACGACAAACTACTGACGGACAAGATACGGAAAGCCGCCGAACTTTTCGACATCCGACTGACCGACAGCGTGATAATAACCGCCGACAATTATTTTTCATTTGCCGAAGAGGGCATAATATAAGCGACAAAGAAAGGGCAGGACAGACCCCGCCCGCATTAAATAACCTTATTTTTTCACAATCAAAATTTCAAAAAAATGGAAAAAAACACCAAGTGCGCAGCAAGCGCAACGAAAACCGCAACCGCAACCGCCAAGAGCGCAGCGAAAACCACAACCCCGACCGCAACGGCAGCACCAGCCGCAGCGACACCCGCAGCCCCCGCGCTACGTCTTGTTAAATCGGTAATCGTTCCCCCGATTGGAGGAACACCCGCAGAGGCGAAACCCGCGACACCCGCCAAGACGGAAACCAAGCCCGCCGCCCCTGCAAAGGTGGAGACGAAACCCGCAGCGGAGACCAAGCAGGAGAAACCGACCGAGGCAACCAAGGAAGCCCCCAAGACGGAGACCCTGCAGGAACAGCCCGCCAAGGAGACCCCGAAAGAGGCAACACCCGCACCCGCAGCGGCAGCACCAGCCGCCGAGACGGAGCAGAAGCCCGCAGAACCGACACCAACCCCCGCGCCCGCCCCGATGAGCGCGGAGGAAGCCGCCGCCGCCGCGATACGCGCCGCCGAGGAAGCCGACCGCAAACGCCGCGAATCCCTCGCGGAAATGCAAAAACGACTTGACGAGGAACTTGAAAAACTCAACCACAAGCGCGAAATTGCAGAAAAGCGGGAAATGTTCATCAAATGCCGCGAAGATATAGAAAACTATATCGGCGAACTGGAGGACGAAGAAGAGTTTGAAACAAGTATCTGCCGCCTTTCCTTTGAACGCTTCACGAAAGACGGTTTAAACCGCGAGGAGTTCAAAAAGGTGATGACCGTTTCAAATACGGCAATCGTTAAAAAGTTCTGCGAGGCGATGAGCGCGGAAATTTGCGCCAAAGTCGGCGAGATTGAAAACGAACTACTTACCGCGTAAGCGCACCGCCAAAAATGAACGGCGGCGCACAAAGTCAGACCGCGCCGCCGTTCTTTTCACAATCAAATTTCATTTCAGAAAGAAACAAAACTTAATTCTGCAAAAGTATGAAAAATATTGATACCAACACGGGCGAAGTTTTAGAGACAATCCCCGCCCGCCCGATGACCGAAAAGGAGAAGAACCGCGCCGCACAATTCGACAGACTTTTAGCGGCCAGCGCGGAGGCGCGAGCCATACGCGAAATGATGATTAGAGAAGCCAAAAGCGAGGCGCAAACGTTCTTTTTGCTCTCCCAGCCGCTGAACTACTTTATATTAAATTTCGTGTACGCACCCGCCGAGGAAGGCACAACGGAGTTTAAAAAGTTCAACGAGTGGAAAAGTGAGGGCTACACCATAAAAAAAGGCTCCAAAGCGTTCCCCGTATGGAGCCAGCCCACCAAGCGCGAGAAAAAAGAGCAGGACGGCGAGACCGCCAGCGCACCCGCGCCAACCCCCGCACTGATGGAGAACGCCGACGGCGCAGGCGAGGAAGACAGCACCCACGGCGAGCGCGAACGCTTTAATATGTGTTATTTGTTCAGCAATTTGCAAGTGACACGCCGCGACCAGCCCGCCAGCGCGGAAGAAGCGACCGAGACGGCAGAACCTCAGGAAGAAGCCGCCGCCGCGTTCCTGCAGCCCGAGCCGATAGAAGAACCCGAACCGATAGAAGTTTTTTAGAAAGGAGGCGCACAATGTTTAATGTATTTATCCCCGCCCATCTTCTGCCGTTACTGCTTCACGGAAAGCGTGACGGAATAACCGAGGAGGAAGCCAACGACACCGCCATTTTTGCGGCAAAATTCGCCTTTATCCTGCCGCTGCCGCTGGAACACTATTTCACCCCGAAAGAGGGACAAAAAACGCAGTTCTGCCCATTTTTCAACGATGTGACCGCAACGCCCGCGAAATGTTACATTTTCGCAATCCCGACAGGGGAGGAGCAAGGAAAGGAGGCGCGGCGATGATGGACAGAATAACAAAGGCACTCACGGCGGAAAAATACCACCTGCCGAAAGTCGGACAGTACACGGGCGCACAACTCGCGGAAATGCTGGAGACCAGCCACGCGCCCGCCGCCACGGTGGAGGCATTCAGAAAATACGTAGTTTACGCCACTTTGAACGCCCCGAAAAGAATCGTAATACAGCCGCCCCAATAAGGGCGGAAACACCCACCCAGCAAGGCGCAAAGATCCGAAAAACGGAACTTTTGCGCCTTTTTTTAGTGCCATTTTCCAAAAAAAAAATTTTTTTCCGCCATCCGGCGGAAAAAATTACGGCGGCATTCCGTAACGGGAAATGACAGCCGCTGCCCGAAGGTCAGCACTTTTCTTGGAGGCGTCATTTTCCCCTTACTCCATATCTGTCCCATACGTTTTTCATCCAGTGCCTTATCTTTGCGCAAAAAAAAAACGAACGCCACTTTTAGAAGCTTTGGCGAAAACACAAGTCGCATCATTCCGACATTGGAGTGGTTATTGCAGATATGCTACAAGACTGAAAGTTTGCGTCATTGCAAAAATCTATTATTTGAATGACGGTTCTACAGGTTTTCTGTTGGCCGATTTCCCTTTTAGCATCTTTTGCAGATCGCCTTCCTTTTGGACTTCCGTACCCTCCGTTTTCTGTTTTGGCAAGACAATAGCATATCCGCCGTGCTTCCTGCTGCCGATGTGTTCGACAAGCCCCTGCTTTTTGAGCAGAGCAACGCAACGTTCGACGCTGCTCAATGAAACTCCCGTCTCCCTGACAATATCCCCCGAGTTGCAGCCTGAATGCGTCTCAATGTAGGCAAGGACCTCCTTGACCTTGTCGTCGGAAGGCTTTATCGGATTCCGCCTCCCTTTTGCGCGAGCCGGCCTCCGGCGTACTTTTTTGCCGCTTGCCGCAGCTTTGTACCTCTGGAGGCCATTTGTCACTTTTTCGAAAGTCTCTTGGCGGTTCTTGGCTTCCAGCGTGAATGTGGTGGGCTCGCTTTCCCATGGCATCTGTTTCATGACCACCACATCACCCTCGCAAGACCTGATATGTCGGAACGGCAGCAGCACGGTTGTCGTGATGCGGACGAAGTCCTCGCCGAGCAGTTGCTCAAGGTGCTTCATAGAGCCGATGCGAGAGTACTTTTCATGCTGCACCACATAGACATCAGTGAAGTTCCGCTGCTGGTGACAATAGAAGATGTCATCGATGTCTATCAGATGGATTTTTTTGTTGCCGATGACATCAAGCTTCCTGACATCCTGGTAAACTACCTCAACCTCCTTCTCCAGTGCCTGCCGGAAGTGTTGTCTCTCCCTGAACAGGAAGGGGAAAATGTTGAAAGTAAAATTTCGCCCAACGATAAGAAACAATCGTTTTGAAAAGAAACTGATGAAACCGACTGATTCTATGACCTTGGCACAACACTGAGAGATATTTTTATAGGCAATAGCCAAATCCAGAAATCCTGTTGCTAAAGCCGTGAAGACCAACAGCAACCAATAGATACTGTGAGAATATTTGTGATAAAGTTTGGGATAGAAAAGGAGATAGTTTGCATACAATGACCCTAACAGCAATAGGGCAGCGAAAGCTTCCTTGGACGGGCTGCCCGCATACGGGCGGAGGAAGGCGTTGCGAGTGAAGAACCAAAGCAACAGGGCGCAGAACAGGACGTTCAGCGGAATGGTTATAACTGTATTAAAGTGCTTCATCGTGATTCTAATTTGAAAACGTCGGCAAAAATAGCCAATTTTTCGATTCGGACACATCCGTGTCTTACGCCTCTCACACAAAATCCGCCTATACCCTCTCATCGAAAATAAACGAGATGGTTTAACAATGTGTTGATTATCAGTATGATACCCCCCCCCCTATAAACAAGTGTTTTAGCCATAGGTTCACATTTTTACCGATAGGGTTCACGTTTACGATGAGAGGGTAAACAGGATTCGTAAGAAGATTGTACTTTTGCCGCCGAATATTTCAGTTACAATCATTAAATCCAATCACTATGAAAAAAATAATGACATTGACACTGTTCGCGGCAGCGCTGCTTTGCGCATGCGAGAAAGAGGGTTCGCAAACGGCGACACATGAACAAATTCTCAACCGAGTGATAGTACTGCCCGAAAGCGGGAAGACAGGGAACTCAACGATATTGCTGGCAATAAGTGTCGGCCATCCCGCTTCGGACTGTAACGGATGCGTGTTGGAGGATGGTAAGCTGTATCACATAGACTGCATGGGCGACGGCAACTATTGCGCAAATACAGCCGCCGTCCAATTGCAGCAGATTGGCACCGCAATCACCGCCACCACTACTGACACATTCGATTTGACATCGGAGAACTTCTTCCTTATGCCGAGCCGTTCGTTGAACTACACGGACGAAAAGGGTAACCGCATCTTCCTGAACATCCCCGGACAGATGGTCTATCGCGACACCGCCACCCTGCAGTTCACCTTCACGGGGCTGTTCCTCAGCGATAGGGCGGCATACAGCAACTTGTAATCTCAAGAATGATCAACCAAAATCTTACCAATATGAAAAAACAACTATCCCTTTTCGTGGCCACCCTCGCCACCCTTTTCCTCACCCTCTCCGCCTCCGCCCAAGGCGAGTGGAAGTGGGCGAACTACTGGACAGGCAACGATGACCCGCTGAACAGCACGAATCCATACAATTACGTCGTGCGCACTGCTTTTGATGACGACGGGAATGTTTATGTTTTTGGCAGTTTCGGCGGAAACGCGAGACTGTATGACCAAAATATGTCAACATGGATTTCCGACAATGTGGCAGTAGCGACTTCTACAACTCAAGGTATCATTTTGACAAAATTCGATTCATTGGGGAACTATTCGT
>Ga0265300_10002242_pt1 | contig 16980 bp, 15 predicted proteins | sample AusTroGonzalo_MG_FD_193482 | JGI IMG/M metagenome (GOLD analysis project Ga0265300, IMG submission 193482) | Bovine rumen microbial communities from tropical cattle in Woodstock, Queensland, Australia - Gonzalo_03 | ecosystem: Host-associated > Mammals > Digestive system > Stomach > Rumen ...
CTGTTAACATTTATGGTGGAACCGTTACTTCCCAGGGAGGCAGAAACGGTGCCGGTATCGGAGGTTATTCGAATAGTATAGATTTCGGCCGTATCAATATCTACGGAGGATCGGTCAAGGCTACAGGCGGTGACGGATGGATAGGAGCGAGTGCGGCCGGTATCGGCGGAGGAGACAATAACAGCGCAGGCATTATTTCCATTTTTGGAGGAGAAGTAGAGGCTGTAGGCGGAAGCGAGGGTGCAGGCATTGGCTGCGGTCAGCAGTACGAAGACAGCAGTGATGGAAAGGCGTACATTTACATCTACGGAGGTAAGGTGATTGCCAGGGGCAAAGCCCGCGGTGCCGGCATCGGTGGCGGAGACAGTATCGGAGGACAGCACGTTACCATCACCGGCGGCTATGTAGAAGCTTACGGCGGTGATAATGCAGCCGGCATCGGCGGAGGCGAAGGCGGCAACGGAGGCTCCGTCAATATCACAGGCGGTACTGTAATAGCCAAGGCTGGAGAAGGCGCCTCCCATGCCATCGGTGCGGGTGACGGCAGCGATGACAACGGTTCGCTCTCTATTGGTAATCCCTTGATGGTTCGGCCCGCGTTTGGCGAAGGCTGGTTTGCTCCCGTCGCGGCCGACGCTCGTGTAAACACTTGCAGGAACTATGCTGGTGTATGGATTCAGCTTTGCAACCATCCTGAACATACTCCGGAAGACTGCCCTTATCACAAGCACTGAAAACCAGCATTGGTCTCAATCAGTCTGCCGGAAGAACCTACATGCACGCATTTGGTTAGGCCCAAAAGAGTGCATATTTATCTCTTGTCATTCCGTTTTAATTACATTACATTTGTTTCGTAATCGAATTCGAACGAGTTTTTTTATCTAATTGTATTATGTCCAAATCCATCAAGTTCTCCCTGTTCCTGCTGGTAGCAGGAATCGTGGCAGCCGTTTCTTGCGGCAAGACTCCCACCCCTGACCCGGAATCCGAGGCAAAGCTCTTCTCAGACCCTGCCAACTGTTTCATGGTCAACGAGCCGGGGTTCTACACCTTCAAAACCGTCAAGGGCAAAACCCAGGAGTCTGTGGGCGAGTAGCTAAGGTCGAGGTCCTTTGGGAATCCTTCGGCACCCATGAAGCCCCGTCCAAGGGTAATATCGTTTCTCAGGCTTACTTTAAGGACGGCCAGATCTATTTCAAGACCCCCGCTACCCTGAAGGACGGTAATGCCGTCATTGCCGCCAAGGATGCCTCCAACAACATTCTCTGGTCCTGGCACATCTGGGTATGCAACGGCTGGGATGCCACGGCAACGGCCCAGAAGTATTATAATAAAAGCAACGGTATTGCATCCTGGGGCGCCGTAATGGACCGCAACCTGGGTGCCACCTCTGCCACCGTCAACGATCATAAGGCCCATGGACTGCTGTATCAGTGGGGCCGTAAGGACCCGTTCCTGGGCTGGGACGGCTATAACGCCGAAGGGCACACTCCTGCCGCATCTACCCTGAAATGGCCGGATCCTGTCAAGACCGACGAAGAAACCGGTACCATTGAATATGCCATTGCCCATCCTACTACGATCCTTTATCCCGGGAAGGTCTCTTCCAACGTGGACTGGTATTTCACCAAAGAACACAACGTTACGGACAACATGCGCTGGAATGAGAGATTAAACCTTTACGATCCCTGCCCGGCCGGATGGACGCTCCCCGAGGCTCGTACCACCAACAAGCAAGGTCTTTGGTACAATGCGTTGGGACAGAATTGGAACGTTGTGTATGATACTTGGGACGTTACTAAGCTGGGCATCAATCTGGGCGGAAAACTCGGTGACGCCGATCCTATCTGGTACCCGGAAGTCAGCCTCTATTATTATGAGGACGGACAGTTGTATCGTACCCGTCAAGTATATGTCTGGTCCAGAAATGTTGCTCCTGCGGAAAATGACGGTCTGCCTATCTTCAAATTCAGCGAGGGCGGCAGCGGCGGATTTGACCCGGAGCAGATTTCAATGGACGTAACTGCATACACCATGTTTTGTCAAAAGAACGCGCAGGATCATACGGAAGCGTGGGCAGCAACACACTGCTTCCGCTCCCTTGCCCTCCCCACCCGCTGCGTTGCGGTGAAATAGCTGGTATAACCAAGTTTCTTTTGCACGCATTTGGGGAAGCCCAAATGCGTGCATGCTTTATATTATTTGGCACTAAGATTTGTAAAGCAGCAGATAAAATAATAAATTAGTAGTTTTAAACGAAACTTATAATTTAGCCATAAATGAAGATTCATACAAAATTAGCTTATGAGGCTCCGAAAACTGTCTTGAGAGAAATGGATACCGAGGGAATCATTTGCGCCAGCGTTGAGGCCTTTCGCAGTGATTACGGAGATGCTGAAGAGCAAGAATGGTAAACCGGGAAACTCTTATGAAGAAGATAACCTGGCTTTTAATAGCCTGCGGCATGCTGTTCTCCTGCGCCAAGGAGATAGTGCTTCCTGAACAACCCGTTCAGGAGGTGAAGACCTATACCCTTACCGTTGAAGCCGGCAAGGGAGAGCGGCCCGATACCAAGGCATTGAATATCGACGGAAACGAGCTCAAGGCCACTTGGGCCGAGGGTGAGGAGGTATCGGTATTTAAGGCCGATGCCCTTTTGGGCACGCTCACGGCGCAGGCCGATGGGCAGAGCACCACGCTTTCCGGTACCGTCTCCGGCGAAATTGCGAAGGACGATGTACTCACTCTCAAGTTCCTGAGCCCCGATTACACCAGCCAGGACGGAACTCTTGACTACATTGCCGCCCACTGCGACTATGCTACGGCCATCATCACAGTCCAATCCATAGATGGAAGCCGTGTCACCACCGATGAGGCGAATTTCCAGAACCAGCAGGCCATCGTGAAATTCTCGTTAAGGAATTCTGACAACACGTCGGATCTGGAGGCCAACCCGCTTATGATCTTCCTGCCCAAGCAGACCATTACGGTAACGCCGGCATCGGCTTCCAGTGAGCTTTTTGTGGCCATCCCGGCCTTGTCCTCCATTAACCTGTCTGTGAAAGCTTCGGTTGGAAGCACGCTCTATGAACTCAATAAAAACGCCGTAACGCTGGACGCAGGCAAATACTACAGCATCACTGCAAGACTCACGGCCACCACCTCCGTCTATTACATAGAGCGCAGCTGGAACGAGACGACGGGGCGCGTGGAGGCCACCAGCCACGTGCTTGACTCTTACACCATACTGGCGGGCAGCAGTGACGATGAATATCTTCTCCCGGGCTGGTATGTGGTCAAGGGCAGCGATGTGGAGTACGATAAATTTCTCTATATGAACGGTGACGGAGAATACCATCTCATCCTCTGCGACGGTGCCTCGCTCAAGGCGAAGTTCTTCATCGTAAACAGTCCGAACGTCCTTCATATCTATGGTCAGGCAGGCGATACCGGCAAGATGATCAATACGTATGGAGACCCATTTTGGTCTATCCAGGAAAGACACGCCGGTATTGGTGCTTCGTATGCCAGCCAAAACGGCCCGATTGTTATTCACGGTGGTGATATTGATGTTCACGGCGGTGTAGGTGCAGCCGGGATCGGGGGTAGCAATGTAAATGAGCAGGACGGTTCCATCACCATCTATGGCGGTACCGTTCGTGCCTTAGGAGGCTATGAGAATGGAGAATCAGGTGGCGGAGCCGGTATCGGCGGAGGATGGGGCGGCGATTGCACCATCGTGACCATCTATGGCGGCAGCGTCTATGCCACTGGTAATGGCGTTTCATCGGGCGGAGCCGGTATCGGTAGCGGACATTATGGCGAGTCCGGCGGCACCATCACCATCTATGGCGGTTATGTAGAAGCTACTGGTTATGATAAAGCGGCCGGCATCGGTGGCGGTTATGCATCCAATGGTGGAGATGTGACCATCTATGGCGGCACCGTGAAAGCTTATGGCCACGACGGGGGACCGGGCATCGGGGCAGGCCAAAATGATAGTGAACGGATTACCTATGCGGGAACACTCACCGTAACCGGAGGTACGGTCTATGCCTACGGCAGCACGCGAGGTGCGGGCATTGGCGGCGGCTGGAATACTGACGGTTCCAGTGTCACCATCAGCGGAGGCTATGTCTATGCCGAGGGAGGTGATTTGGCCGCCGGCATCGGCAGCGGTTGTGAATACATCACCGGCGGGCAGCGCCACGGCGGATCGCTCACTGTTACCGGCGGTTACGTGGAAGCCCACGCTGGTGAAGACGGCGCGGGTATCGGCGGCGGAGAGGATGCCTACGGCGGCAACGTCACCATCACCGGCGGCGAGGTGCGCGCTTACGGAAGCCCCAATGGCACGACCATCGGGGCTGGCGAGGACGGTGGCAGCGACGGCTCCCTGACACTTGGCGATCTGCTGATGGTTAGGCCCGCCTTCGGAGAAGGCTGGTTCGCTCCCGTTGCCGCAGACCAGCGAGTAAACACTTGCCGGAATCATACCGGCGTATGGATTATGGTCTGCAACCATCCTGAACATACCCCGGAAAACTGCCCTTATCACAAACATCCGTAACCAATAAAGACAAATATATGAAAAACAACAACCAACCTGCAAAACGCGATTCATTTGCCAGCTCGTTCGGCGTGCTGGTAGCTTTGGCTGGATCGGCCGTGGGACTTGGCAACCTTTGGCGATTCCCTTACCTGGTAGGGGAGAACGGAGGTGCCGCCTTCATCCTCATCTACGTGGGCTTCGTGCTCCTGGTGGGCCTTCCCGTGATGCTGGCCGAATTCATCGTCGGCCGAAGGGGACAGGCCAGCGCCCGTGAAGCCTTCAAAAAACTGGCCCCCGGCACTCACTGGGGCATTGTGGGCGTCCTGGGCGTCATCTGCTGCGTCTTCATCATCTCGTTCTACTCGGTAGTGGGCGGCTGGTGCACGGAATACCTGTTCAAGTCTGTGTGTTTCGACTTTACCGAGGGAGATCCGGAGAGCCTGAAGAATATGTTCTCTTCTTTCTCCTCCTCTGTCTGGCTCCCGATCCTCTGCCACACCATCTTCCTGGTCCTTACGGCCGGCGTTGTGATTGCGGGTGTGCAGAATGGCATTGAGAAGTTCTCCAAGGTGATGATGCCCCTGCTGTTTATCATCATCATCGGCATTGCCGTGCGTTCCATGACCCTGCCCGGCAGCGGTCCCGGAATTCGCTTCTTGTTCGAACCCGACTGGTCCAAAGTGACGTCGCAAACCTTCCTGGCCGCCCTCGGTCAGGCCTTCTTCTCCCTCTCCCTGGGCTCCTGCCTGGTGATCACCTATGCCTCCTATGTGAAGAAGGAGGGCCACATCATCGCCCTGGGCGTACAGACGGCCGTGTCCGATACTCTATTCGCCCTGATTGCCGGCTGCGCCATTATGCCGGCCGTGTTCGCCTTCGGCATCAGCCCCGGTGAAGGCCCGGACCTGGTGTACATCACCCTGCCGCATATTTTCAGCCAGCTGCCCTTCGGGGGCGTCATCGCCATTTTCTTCTTCGTGGCGCTGCTGCTGGCCGCCCTTACTTCGTCCATTTCCATCCTGGAGACCATCGTGGCCTTCTGCATAGAGGAATTCAAGCTTCCCCGCAAGGTGGCCGTTATGCTGGTCTTTTTCCTCATCTGGGTGCTGGGCGCTCTCTGCTCCCTGTCCATCGGCCCCCTGGATGGCTGGAGGATACTCGGAAAGAACATTTTCGACCTCTTCGACTTCCTGTCGGCCAATTTCCTAATGCTTATTGGCGGCCTGCTGGTGGTCTTGTTCGTTGGCTGGAAGCTGGGGCGTGAAATAGTCTTTGACGAGCTCACCAACGGCGGCACTTTCAAGCTCCCTAAGTGGTTTCTCAAGACCATCCTCTTCCTCATTCGCTTTGTGGCTCCCGCCGCCCTCATAGCCATTGCCGTTTTCCAGATACACGAGTAAGCAATGAAAAAAACGTTACGCATAGGTATCCTCATTGCTTTTGCCGTCCTTGTGGCCCTCACGCTGGGGGCATCATGCCTTGCGCACATTTTCTCTTACAAAGCCCTGCTGGAAGAAGAGCTGCAGAATTGCAAGAAAGACCTGGAAGCCGTAACCGTCAATTTTAAGAAGTCGCTGGAGGACGGGCAGGAGGCCGATGGCCTGGCCTTCTTTGAGGAATCCTCCCAAGTGGAGGACGTGGGCCGATGGGACTGCAGCTATGCGCTTTGCGACACCACGGGTATGGTCGTCGCGCCGGCGTCACTTGCCGGAAGGCCTCTTCGTTACAGCGTTTTTCAGGAGCGTAAAGACGGCATTACGCTGGGCACTTACGCCAAACACAAGGTGGCCGTCATACGCTGCCCAGTAGAAGGCACGCCCTATACCGTTGTGGGCCTATATGACAAGGAGTACCTCTTAGGGGATAACCATTATACGGAAGGCTCCTATCGTATTATCCTGCTGTTTATGGTTGCCCTGTTGCTGCTGTTTGCCTGGATATGGGTTATTCCGGCCATAGAAAAGATCATAGAAAGACGGGAAAGGGCCGAGCAATCGCTTTCCGTTGCCCGCAGTGTCCAGCAGAAAGCCGTAACCCAGTCTTTCCCTTCGAATGACAAGGTAGATGCCCACGCCATTCTAACGCCTATGTATGAGGTGGGTGGAGACATCTATGGCTGCCAACAAATAGGGAATAAACTGTATTTCGTAATAGGGGACGTTTCTGGTAAGGGGATAGGAGCATCGTTCATGATGTTTATGGTGAGCAGCCTCATTTTCCCCAACTTCAAGCGCGGATATTCGCCATCCCAGATAGCCTCTTATCTGAACGATCTCATTTGCGAGAACAATGTGTACGATATGTTCTGCACCCTGCTCCTGGGTACCATCGACCTGGATACCCGGGAAATGGAATACTGCAACGCCGGCCACACCAGGTCCTTGCTAAACAATGACTTTCTTCCTCAGGAGAGCAATTTTGTCCTGGGCGGCTTCCCCGGCTTTGCTTATAAACAGCAAAAGATAACGCTCCCTCACGGCGCCCGGCTGGTGTTTTACACCGACGGCGTCACCGAAGCTCGCAACGAGGCACGGGAGTTCTTTGGTGAGGAGGCCCTTCTGGAGTGGGCAAAACGCCCTCACGGCAGCGCCGTGCAGACTTGTGATTCCCTGCTCTCGGAAGTTTTAGCGTTCAGGGGCAAGGCTCCCCAGAACGATGATATAGCCATTATGACCATTAATATATTTTAGGAACACTGTAATTTTTATAACACTATGACCGTAGATATCAAAGAATTGGACGGAAAGACCGTCGTTGCCATTACCGGTGAGCTGGATACCTTTACCAGCGAGGAATTCCAGAAGGCACTGGCCCCTCTCATGGAAAAAGAGGGATTGCACGTGGAACTAGATATGGCCGGAGTAGACTATATTGCCTCCAAGGGCCTTCGTGTCATCCTGGCCCTGGCCCAGTCCATTATGCCCTCGGGGGGTAAACTTACGGTGATAAACCTCACTCCCGCTGTTCGTATGGTATTTGACATGTCCGGGTTTAGCTCCATGTTTGCAGTATGATCTCTCCTTTATCCCAATCCCAGCTAAGCATTTACCTTTCCTGCCAGGGCCTGGGGCCCGAAGACGGCAATTACCAGCAGGCCTCCCTTTATAAACTCCCGGAGAGCATTCCCCTGGAAAAGTTTGCCGCAGCGCTCAAAACCTTTATTGAGGCTCATCCCTACGTGCTTTCCACCATCGTTATGGACGAGGGAGAGCCCCGCATGAGCACTCCGGAGAAGATAGACTGGCAGGCGCCCATCATAGAGGTGGGCTCCATCGATGAAGTGAGAGGCGGTTTCTGCGCCACCATGGACCTCAATGCAGGCAAGCCGCTATTCCGGCTGGAGATATACAAAACCGCGGAGGGCAATTATTTCTACGCCGATTTACACCATATTATCTTTGACGGTGCATCGGCCGCCATTTTACTAAGGGACATTGCCGCCGCCTACGACGGCCAGCCTTTGCAAAAGGAGACCTTCTCCGGAGCCGACATCGCGCTGGAAGAAGAGGCTGCCCGTGGCTCTGAAGCCTTTGCCGAGGCTCCTTCGCAAATTCTTCCGGACGTCTATGGCGCGAAGCCGGCCCCCTATAAGGAACTCTTTCTCCCGCTTAGCATTGATGCAGCTTGTGCGCGGGAGGTAGCTTCGGTGCACAGATATGCCGAAAGCATCCTGGCCCACGCGGCGTGGGGCCTCACCCTGGCCGCCTGGAATGCCGACACCAAGGCCTGCTTTGCCAGTATATGGAACGGTCGCAAGGGCGCAAGCTCCCGCAATTCCATGTGCATGTGCGTGCACACCATTCCCGTGATGGTAGAGGCCGCTCCGGATCAGGAAATCGGCGAAATCATTGGCAAACTCAACGACCAAACGCGCGGGATTCGCCAGCGTGCTTTCTATTCCTTCGCCGACTGCAACCGTGACCTGGGCTACCTGCAGGCATAGTTTTAAATGATAATACACAAGGCTATGACAGTCGATATAAAAGAAATGGACGACAAAACTGTTGTCACCGTTGCCGGAGAACTGGATACCCTTGCCAGCGAGGATTTCCAGAAAGCCCTGGCCCCCCTTATGGGCAAAGAAGGCCTTAAGGTAGAAATGGATATGGCCGGTGTGAGCTATGTCTCATCCAGGGCGCTTCGTGTGATCCTGGCCCTGGCCCAGTCCATCATGTCCACCGGCGGCCGGCTCACGGTAGTGAATACCACCCCGCTCGTCCGTCAGGTCTTCGACATCTCTGGCTTCAGCACGCTGTTCATCGTGCAGTAACCAATGCCTGGCTAAGAGTGAAAAAAAGGGTGACCAAAAGTAACTGATCACTCTCTTTTTGAATTGTGCCTTATTTAACCAAATATATTTGTTTTTCTCTCGGCTTGCACTTATATTTGTCAACTATGAAGGGTTTTCGCACATACATTCTTGGCCTCTGCGGCAAGAAAGAGGGATACGAGGTTGAGTTCAAGGGAGCTAAGGGTGGCTTCCCTGGTAGCTTCTGGGAAACGTATTCCGCCTTTGCCAATACCGCTGGTGATATTATCGTCTTGGGCATCAACGAAAAGAATCATCGCTTTAAGCCGGATGGTTTTGATGAAGAGGCGATTGATAAGTATAAGAAAACCTTTTGGGATTGTGCACATAATCCGCAGAAGGTCAGCGTTTGCCTGCTCAAGGAAGAAGATGTCCTTGTAGATAAATACACTGACGGCTCTTTCATTCTGGTTTTCAGGATTCCCAGAGCTCCGTTTGATGCCAAACCCGTTTACATAGATGGCAATCCGAAGAATGCTTATCGCCGTAATCATGAAGGAGATTACCTTTGCACGCAGTCTGAGATAAGCCGGATGTATGCGGAGTCCGACGTCCTTGCCCATCCGCTGGATTCAACGATTCTCAAGAACTACTCTCTGGAGAAGGATCTTGACCAGGCGTCAATTGATCAATATCGTCAATTATTCCGTAGTCGTCAACCCAGTCACGCTTGGGTTAAACTGGATGACATGTCTTTCCTCAAGAAGATTGAGGCCTACAAAGAAGACCGTGAAACGGGAGAAAGCGGTTTCACGCTTGCCGGCATCCTGATGTTCGGTAACGAGAATGCGCTGCATGATGCCGTCCCGAACTACTTTGTAGATTATAGGGAGAAGATGTCTTCCGACCCTCGTATTCGATATACAGATCGCCTGTATCCGGACGGAACCTGGGAACCAAATCTCTTCCAGTTCTTCACAAGGGTGATTCAGAAGCTTTATCACGTTATCCCAGTGCAGTTCAAGCTTGAAGGTGATGGCAGGGTAGATGAGACACCGGCTCATGAATCGCTTCGTGAGGCTGTTTGTAACTGCCTGATTCATTGTCAATGGCGAATGTTGGAAGGCGTTGTCATTGAACGTTATCCAGATCGGCTATACTTCTCTAACCCTGGCACGATGCTAGTTCCGGTTGAGGAATTCTTTGAAGGAGGGCATTCCATTTGCCGAAACCGAATTCTTCAGAAGATGTTCATTGTCTTCGGCCGTGGAGAGCGACTGGGCAGCGGCGCTGATATTATTCGTCAGGGTTGGCGGGAGAACGGATGGCCAGAGCCAGAAATACATGAACACTTTGGAGCGAATACCGATAGGGTTGAATTGACCTTACGTTTAGGTACTGTTTCCGTACAAAACTCAAAAAGTGAGGAGAAAAGTGAGGAGAAAGGTGAGGAGAAAAGTAAGGAGAGAATCAAGGAGATGATGAGAAAAGAAAAGTTCATTACTTATGAGGAGTTGTCAAAAGCTATTGGTCTTTCGGTCAGCGGTATTGAAAAATCTGTGAGAAGGATGCGTGACAATGGCGAAGTCGTCCGCCATGGGGCAGACAATGGTGGCTATTGGGAAGTTCTTAAATAGTTAAGCCCTAGGAGTTGTGATTTGCTTTCAGATTTTGTATCTTTGACATTACAGCAACAGGCCAAAGTTCTGAGTATTAATCTTACAACCGGTTGTGATTTGCTTTCAGATTTTGTATCTTTGACATTACAGCAACAGGGATGAACTTGTTTTTAACATCACCATATGTGTTGTGATTTGCTTTCAGATTTTGTATCTTTGACATTACAGCAACAGGGGCCGAGGATGAGGCCAAGACCATCAACACGTTGTGATTTGCTTTCAGATTTTGTATCTTTGACATTACAGCAACAGGGGCCGAGGATGAGGCCAAGACCATCAACACGTTGTGATTTGCTTTCAGATTTTGTATCTTTGACATTACAGCAACAGGCATAGATACTATCTTATATTACAGCACACTGTTGTGATTTGCTTTCAGATTTTGTATCTTTGACATTACAGCAACAGGTATAGAGCAGATGGTTCGCGCTAAGAATCTGTTGTGATTTGCTTTCAGATTTTGTATCTTTGACATTACAGCAACAGGTCGGTACAAGAATTTAACGCGTAAGATTTTGTTGTGATTTGCTTTCAGATTTTGTATCTTTGACATTACAGCAACAGGTTATTTGCTTGCAAGGAAGGAGCAAAACCGGTTGTGATTTGCTTTCAGATTTTGTATCTTTGACATTACAGCAACAGGTATTTCACAAGGTAATGTTATTCAAGCTATGTTGTGATTTGCTTTCAGATTTTGTATCTTTGACATTACAGCAACAGGTTCGGAGTTTGTTGTTTCGGAGTTGTTGTTGTTGTGATTTGCTTTCAGATTTTGTATCTTTGACATTACAGCAACAGGCAAACCTATCCTGATATCCAACAATCTTCGGTTGTGATTTGCTTTCAGATTTTGTATCTTTGACATTACAGCAACAGGCGGCCTATATTTGCGCCGCAGATGATACCAGTTGTGATTTGCTTTCAGATTTTGTATCTTTGACATTACAGCAACAGGAGCCAGGTTGCAAGCGACAATTGAACCCACGTTGTGATTTGCTTTCAGATTTTGTATCTTTGACATTACAGCAACAGGCGACCCCGGAACGACCATCGTCAAATCCGCGTTGTGATTTGCTTTCAGATTTTGTATCTTTGACATTACAGCAACAGGTGTGACGGCGGACGGGACCCGGGCCAATATGTTGTGATTTGCTTTCAGATTTTGTATCTTTGACATTACAGCAACAGGAGACTCTTTACAATGTGCTCTATTTCAATTTGTTATCGTCTGTTGTTGGAAAATAAAATCCAGCTAAACTTAGCTGGATTTTATTTGCTATAGGCGTGTTTTCTCTTTATAACTGAGATCAGAAGAGTTCTAGTTGGAATCCTTCATCCGGTGCCTGTCTGGCTTTATGCTCAGAGAATAACTCCATTCTCGAATATTGTTTGTCAGTAATACATAGTATTCCAACTTGTCCGAGATCGGGAAGAAAACTCTTTACTTTCTTAATATGGGTTTCTGCACTTTCTGCAGAGGGGCAGTGACGCATATAGATTGAGAATTGAAACATCAAAAAGCCATCGGACATCAATTCTTTACGGAATTGTGCCGCAGCCTTCCTTTCCTTTTTTGTTTCTGTCGGGAGGTCAAAAAAAACCAGCACCCACATAATCCGATATTCACTGAAACGATCCATCTATTCAAACGACGGATAACAAATCTTGCGGAGTTCTCCGCCGAAGCACTTTGCTAGTGACGCTGTCGTTAGACTGACTGCCACCATTAGTGGACGTCGAGTCCCATCCATTAGCACTTCTTCTGTGGGTATGGTCAACAGTTTCTTTTTCATTGTAGTATCCAAAACTGTATTATCGCCTTGCTGCAATTGGTCAATAACAATTTTGTCGACAAAGGGACGATATGGCTCCATAATATCATCGGCTAGGCAATATGAGTTGTAGCGGTTGTGATGATGAATACCGATAGTCGGTAGCATCCCGCTTCCCACGAGAGCTCGGGCAACGACAGCTCGGAGGATGGCATATCCGTAATTGAAGAGGCTGTTGGGGTCATCCTCGAATCGGCCTCGAATGAATCCCGGGTTCTCTGGAAAGAGTGTCTTCCAGTAATACGCAGCGGCGCGAGCTTCAAGATTCCCGCTGTCCCCGCTTTTGACAGATCCAGCCCAAACGGCCATATTATTATGACGCTCTCCCGTAGAGTAAAATAGCATTGATCCCTGATTACGAATCTTACATTCAATGGTCTGTTGCCATAGTTGCTTGCGAAGGGGAAGGGATGCATCCAATTGGTTCCTGAATCGCTCATTCTGAATGGAGTTGCCGGTTAGCGGCAGAAAGAGGCCTACGGGAAGATGCTTGCTGTCACAAGTAATGATTGCGCAATTGTTATCCAAGAGCGCTGACATCAGCATCTGCGTGATGGTAATCTGGGGATTGTCCAGAATTACAATTCCGATATCCTCGATGGGAATTGTTTTGATTACTGTAAAAGCATCGGGGATCCCAAAATCCGGTATATCCTTGGGCGCATCTGGTTTTTTAATGACTAGTTGATTCAGTTTGTAAGCGAGGTATGCCGGATTCTCAAAGTATAGCGTTTTCTTTATCATATCTCTGAAATTTCACCCAGGACGCTGATTCGAACTTTGTGAGGGCAACAATGAATCCATCCTCGAACACTGCTAATGCGCACAAATTGACCTAATGACTGAGCTTTTGAGTCTTCGTCTTTCCCTGTATCAGTGTTTCTTCTAAATACGTTATACTGACCGGAAATCTTCTGTACGCGGAACAGATACTTATTCAGCGCTCTCTGATCATTTTCCTTGATTGCATTTTGAAAATCTTCTTCAGGCATTCCTAAAACAAACATTTCGTTCTGTTGCAGGCTGACTTCCAGTTTGAGGCCGGCAGGAGGAAGATTTTTTAAGAAGTCTTGAGGCAGATCCCTGTTGGCCATATCCTCCCAGAGTACATCCGTGTCTTCAATGATGACAGGAATACCGTATTTTTTGCGATCCACGGCGTGCCAGAAAGAAACAATATGTTCAAATAGTTCTCCGTTTTTATTTCTATAATAACAGAAATGGTGATTGTTACCAGGTTTTGAATAACCAATGGGATAACCATTAAAATACTTAACCGGAGATAAAGAATCTTGTGTAAGGCCAGTAAACAACCGGACGCTCCTAATGGGATTAATGTCGGCTTTGTCGGCAAATAGAGGCTCTTTAAAGGCATCCTTTTCTCCGACGGCATTTATGCGTTCGGAGACCAACCTGCGGATATTCCGGTCAACGATAAACGGAAGATCTTTCTTGAGAAGGCTGGCAAGAGGATAACGGATGACATATTCTCTCTTCCAGCAAGTGGCGTATTCCAGAGGCTCTGTTCCGTCCGCTCTTAAAAAGATCGGCGTCTTTTTGAGAGATTTAAGTGCGGCCTTCCAATCCCCGCTGAATTCGTTGATACGTTTTTCAACCTTCTCACGGATATATGGCTTGAATATAATTTCGGGATGCTCAAATAACTTCTTGACAGGGACGTTTGCTTCCAAGCACGAAATGGAGCCATATACACTTTCTTCACTAAGTGCGCCTCTTGGCACAGCGATCCCATATTGCGCGACTTCACGTTTCCCGCTCTTGTAAATAAATCGTTTTCCAGGCGTGGTTATCCGTTTTCCTGTTTTAAATGAAACCAGAATTCCATCTATAGCTTGTGAGACTACGGAAACAGGGATATGGGGGCGACATCTCATCCAACTCTCAAGTAGGGAATACTTTTCCTTAACCTCCTTGGATTGTGCTTCAAGTTCTTGAAACATTTTGTCTCGGGAAGAATTGAGGTGGTTAAGACGTTGGATATAAGACTGCTTCGTGCTGGCGATGGTTAGCGCATCAATGGCGTGATGACGGTGGTCAAGTCGCTTAGTCCAGTTTTTGATTCGCTCTTCTTGATGGACCTGTCCCAAATGATCGGAGATGATGATTTCGGTCTGCCCCGCATCTTTGTAGCGTTTGAAATTCAAGTCGTGGAGTATATTGTCATAACCCCACTGATGGCGTATGAAGTCTGTGACGCTTCCACTTGTTGTCCAAACATTCCTACAAACCTGCTTTAGCATTTCCACGGCCTTTTTGGAAATGTATTGCGACTGGCGCAATTGTCTGTCAATAAAGTCTTCGGGTATATCCTTGGCTGTGGTCAATAAACGTTCGCGCTTGGTCTTGGAGATCTCTTTCTTTTCATAAGCATCTTCAATTCTCCGGGTGTAGTCGGCAAAATCATTATCGCTTTTCTGCTTCATGTAATCATAAGCAGTCCGGTTGCCTTTCTCGGCATTACACTTGCGGCAGGCGCATACCTTGTTGGAAAATGAGTCATCAAAGAAGAGTGAACGAGGGATGATATGTTCAATTTCGACGTCTGTTCCTTCCAAGAACTCCTTAACTCCAACGGTCTGTCCGCAATAGAAGCAGATATGCTTGGCCTCTTCCCAGAGACGGTACTTTAGGATGCGACTTCTTGAAGCGCGGATACCCATTTCTTGAATCCGCTCCGAAATGGCTTTATTATCCCTCTCTCTTTTGTTGTTATTTAGAAATGCACTGTTTCGTTCGTCTCGACTTTGTTTAAGCTCACGACCAAGTTCTACGCGTACCTCATCAATGCTGCCATATTTATCCAGCAGAGCATTAACGACATTGACCATCTGGTTGAGTATCTTTTCGATAACCGGTTGGCGTAGTTCGTTTTTCTGAAGTTGTTGCATATGGGGCAGCAATTCGCGTGAATTATTCTCGGCCGTTGTGAGGCTGTTTGAATGATTGATACTGATGTAGTCACACGCTTCGCTGTACTTCATACCTTTTTGTAAATAGGGCAGTATCTGACGTATGAAACGGGCCGATTTATTGCCGTATCCCGCTTTGACAAAATCTATTCTTGTCAGGTTGGTTAAAATAGTGGGATCGTCAATCCCAAACTGCCGATTGAGCGCAGATGCCATCTCATCGGGATCTTTCATAGAATAGATGATGTGCCAAAGACGGTATAGCGGTTCTTGTTCAAAATCGGGCGCGATTTCCAGCAGAATATCCCCCGTTTCGGTATCAATATGCCGTGATTCAATACTCTTGAGATTGAAAGACAGCAGCTCTTCGTGATATGGTAGGGCTTTCTTAAGGGCCATTTTGGTAATATTTCCTTGAAGCCCTTTGCCGATGGCCTTGCCTCCCCACCATTTATCTTTGGTGCCGAGACCTAAGATTCTTTTGAGGTCGGTGACGGTCATCTTTTCGTTATTGTCAAGGAAATTGAACAGTTTTAGCCTTTCTTCTGCAGAGAACGGGTAAGACTCTCCATCTCTGTTCTTCAACTCGATATTGTTAACCGATTCCCAAATCTTGCATACTTGGAAAAGAGGGGAAGATCGCGGAGTAACTTTGGGGCCCGCTTGAATGCTTCTCCCATCTGTGGTCTTGTATTCCCGCATGGCAAATTCACATAGGCTGACAAGGTGTTTACAGGATTTGAGCGGGCGCTGGTAAAAGATTATCTCGTCGCGAAGTCGATGAATGACATCATCTGTAAGGACTTCTGGATAGTGAATTCGTTGACAAGCAATGATTTGGTCAAATTCTTCTTGATATGCTTGACGAGGGAATACTTGTTCTTTTATGCGGAAAGCGTAGACTTTTCCTTTGTCGGTTGTCACTTCGCTATCTGCGAGTTTCTGGGCAAAATATTGACCGATTGTTTTCCCTTCGGCCTTTATGGTAGCATAACGGTTGTTGATGGCTTGAACGTAATCTCGTTGGTTTTTGTCTTCCTCGTCGGATTTGGAATGAAGGTAGCCTCTTTTCTGGTTGATATGGTAGAAGATGCGGCCAATTTCGGGGAGAGTGAGTCTTTTTCCAGGAGTGGCGGCATTGGCCCTTAGCTGCCAGAGAGCAAGTATGGGTAGTTTGATAAGCCGCTCATCGGGGAGCATTCCGAGTCCTCGAAGTTCGTCCGTTAGATTCTGTCTTCTCAACTGGTAGCGATCATAGCCCTTCCGGACGGATCTTTTCTGGGCTCTTTTGCGATTCTTCGAAATGGCATTCCCAGAAGAGAATTCATTGGTGTCATCCGGGCTCAATGGAACGATACGGCATCCAATATCTATAATGGATTGGGGATTCCCATCTTCATCTGCCTGGATGAGGCTCCAGCCAATGGACCCAACACCAAGATCAAGACCGAGGATTCTTTTCATATATTTTGGAAATTAGTAAATATTGTTCTATTTTTGCAGTACAAATCTGAAGCAAATCACAATAAGGATTATTCCGTTGTGAAAACATTCAAGGCGGGGAGCAATCTTCGCCTTTTCCTTTACAAAAATAGTGATTTGTATTAATCTTGATATAATAGACATTTCTGGTTGGTAATTCCTTTATAATTTGCTGATTTATTGACTTTTATGCAAATTAGAAGAAAACTGTTTCTTCTAATGAGTGATAAGGCAAAAATAAGGAGGCGTCTCAGGT
>Ga0265300_10002243_pt1 | contig 16980 bp, 13 predicted proteins | sample AusTroGonzalo_MG_FD_193482 | JGI IMG/M metagenome (GOLD analysis project Ga0265300, IMG submission 193482) | Bovine rumen microbial communities from tropical cattle in Woodstock, Queensland, Australia - Gonzalo_03 | ecosystem: Host-associated > Mammals > Digestive system > Stomach > Rumen ...
TTCCTCCTTCCCCCGCCCCCCCATCTTCCTTGCTTTCTTTTCCCCTGCGCTGACGCGCAAGAGGCTGAAAGCCATACCCTTAGGCACAACCAGAAAATCTCACTTGAAATTTACAGTTGCTGTCCCCAAAGATTGGAACTCCCTAACAACTCCACGACAAGCAACGCATCATCTGGAACGCAGCCGTAGCGCTTTCAGCCTGTTAGTCGCCTCCTGTCCGACTTTGCCGCCGCACCCTATTGCGCCCCAAAAAAATATTTGGTATAATACGTTTCAGCCACCCGCCGAGACACTGTTGAGGCGGCGCAAGGCCGGGCGAAAGTCCGGCCTTAGCATTTTCTAAACGATGAAAGTAAATGTCTATATCGATGGGTTCAATCTTTACTACGGAATGTTGAAAGGCACGCCGTATAAGTGGCTTGATCTTGAGAAATTCTCGGACAGCATGGTTTCCCACGATATAGAAGTCGTCACCATAAAGTATTTTACCGCACCCATAAAAGCGTATCCGCCAAATCCTGACAAACTCCTTCGCCAACACTTCTACATTGAGGCTCTTTCCACATTGCCACGTGTCAAAGTCATCGAAGGTTTCTACGCCAAGCACAAGGTAAAAATGCCGTTCTACAAGGAACCATGTATTTCTTGCCCGGAAAGCAATGGCATGGCCTCCGTAGTAAAGCTTGAAGAAAAACGCTCCGATGTCAACATTGCTACGGAGATGATTCTTGACGCAACGCTTGAAAACGAAATAGACGCATTTACCCTTGTAAGCGGAGATTCCGACCTCGCGGGCCCAGTTTCGGCGATTCGCTATCGCCTCAAACGGCCTGTTGCAGTTTACAACCCGCATCAAGGCACATGCGATGAATTGAAACGCTATGCGTCTTTGTATCGTAACATCCCCCGCGACCTTCCCGCAAGGTGTCAGTTGCCAGATGATGTGCCTATTGCCGATGGCCGCACGATCCATCGCCCTCCGGCGTGGGCATAGTCGCGTTCTCATTCCTCGCCCACCTTGGCGGGGACAGACCCGCCGCAGATCCGCCTCCGTTCGGTTCACGTTCTGCCGAAACAGCAGCGACCTCTGCGAAGTCTGCTTCATGTCTTTCTGACCTCTCCTCACCCTTCGCCGTCGAATCTACCAACTTCAACACTCGAGCTCCACCAGCAGAACCAGCCCCCGAATATTACTGCGGCAAGAACCTGCACAACCACGATTCATCTGCGAGAAAGAAGCCCTCCCGCGAAAACAATCGCCACAGTTCCAAGGACGATAGCTAAGTTGACATGAACCAGTGAACGCCCGAACGTCAGTGACTGCCCTATGACAATCCACACGACGACGACAATGCCCAGGACTGTGGCCACAGCCGCTTGTGCCTTTCCCGTCCGCCTGACGAAGGTGCCGAGCAGGAACAATCCCAGCATGCCGCCAGAAAGGACGCTCTGCAGCGCCCACCAGGTCGTCAGAACGCTTGTCACGTTCATGACGACGAGAGCAACAGATATTGAGAAACAGCCAAGCACGACAGTTGAGCCCCGCAGAAAGCGGATTTGCGACACCGGCAGGATCTCGCTCTTCGCAAACCTCTTGCGGTAGTCCTCCAGCAAGACCGTCGCGCCCGAATTGAGAGTGGAAGACATCGTGCTCATCGCCGCCGCGATGATTGCCGCGACAAGCAGTCCCGTAACCCCCGTCGGCAGGCGGTTCACGATGAACCAAGGAAATACTGCGTCGGACTTCGCGAGCACGTCAGCCGGCACGACGCCAGGATGCCCTTTCACCCATGCCCACAAAAGCGTGCCGATTGCAACAAAGACGAGCGAAACCGGAACATAGAGCATCGCGCCTGAGAACATCGAGCGCACGGCCTCCTTCTCGCTCTTCGCCGCGATGTAGCGCTGCGTATAGGTCTGGTCGATGCCGAAGTTCTGTAGATTCAGGAAGACGCCGTATATGAACGTGACCCAGAACGTCTCCGCTCCCCACTCCGTCAGCGAGAAACTGCCATGCGAGAATTTTCCGGCGTCATACGCGGACTTGATGCCAGAAGCGAAGCCGTCGGGAAGCGTGCACCCAAGAACGGCAAGGCAAAGCAACGCCCCGGCAATCAAGATGATCGCCTGTATGGCATCCGTCCAGACAACGGCTCGCAATCCGCCGAGCATCGAATAGACCATGGTCGACAAGCCGACTGCAAGAATGACGACCGGAATCGAAAAGCCCAGAAGCGACTTCAGCAAAAGCGCCAGCAGAAAGAGGATCATGCCGCTCCTGACGCTCTGCATCAGAAGAAAGCACCCGCTCGCATACGCCCTCGCCCAGAAGCCAAACCGCTCTTCGAGAAAAGAATAGGCGCTTGCGCTTGTCATCTTTCGATAGAACGGCACAAACCATACCGCCGCAATGCCGGCGGCAATGGGAATGGAGAAGGAGAGAACGAGCACGTTCCAGTTTGTCAGATACGCCTTCGCCGGCAGCGCAAGGAAGGAAATGGAGCTAACGTACGTCGCAAAGATGGAAAGCGCCAGCACCCATCCGGGAATCCTCCCGCCGCCGGCCATGAACGTCTTCGCGTCTCCCGCCCCATTCCTGAAGTAGAAGGAGCAGCCGAAGAGAGTCGTCCCCACGAGGTACGCCGCGATGACGGCAAGGTCGATCCACGACTTCATCGTGCCCCGGCCTTCGTGAGTGCGGCGTGCCACCCGTCGATCATCGCGTTAGTGTCGTTCTTGACGCTCATGTAGCGGACGCCACGCCTGCGCCACGTCTCGAAGTCGCTTTCGCAGTAGCATCCGAGCAGGATGCCCTTCTCAACTATCTTGGCGCACGCCTCGTCCAGCGCGGCGCGCACCTCCGGGTCGTCGAATCGACCGGGCTTCCCCATAGACGCCGAGAAGTCGTACGGCCCGACCAAAATCGAGTCGATGCCTGGCACTGCAAGAATCCTGTCTATCCGGCGCGCTGCATCGATATGTTCAAGCTGGATGATGACAAGAGGCTCGTGCTCGGCCTCGGACAGCATCTCGTCCGTATCGCGTACGCCGTAGCGCCACGCCCTGCGGAATCCGCAGCCGCGGTTGCCGCCGTCCATAGGGTATCGGCACGCAGCAACGGCCCGCGCCGCATCGTTCTCGTCCATCACCATGGGAATTATGATCCCCGCAGGCGCGAAGTCGATGATCTTCTTGATCTCAGTGTGGTCGCAAGCGGGGACGCGGTAGAAGCTCGCCGTGTCGGTGCCCTTCACCGCCATCAGGTGCTGCATGGCGTTGACGCGGTCCATCTCGCCGTGCTCGCCGTCGATCCACACGAAATCGAACCCGACCTCGCACGCCGCCTCCGTAACGGCGCAATCGGCGAAGCTGACGCACGTTCCGTACGCCATCTCGCCGCCGTTGACCTTTTTCAGGAACTTTTCGAGATTGTTCAGCTTCATTTCCAGACAGGGTGCCGTTTATTCGAAGAATATGGCCTTGCGCCGCATACGCCAGTATCGAACCAGCGGCAACAGCGCGTCCTGCCCGCCCGCTGCCACCGATTCACCGCCAACCAGTCGGTCAGCAAGCATCTCCGCGCGCATCATCGCCGCATTGCCAAGACGAGCCTTCTGATCATACCATCGCGCTTCACCCGTCACGTCGAATGCCGCCGAATAAATCGCCGCACGGCAGAAGTCATCAAGTTCTGGCATTGTTGCAGCGGCAACCGCAGCCTCCGCCAATAGGCTCTCGGCCTTCGTTCGCTCAATGCCGGGATGAGACAGGGTTGACCGGCAGAAGCGCCATACGGCTCCGACGGCAAACGGATTGGAGGCAACCTTGACAACGGCCTGCGACGAAAGGATGTCCCACGCGATCTTGCCGGTTTCCGACGCCTCCTTTTCGCAGGTCGTTTCCCAGCGGTCACACGCGGCGAGAAGAGCCTGCGCCGCATTCGCGGCATCTGGCACAAGTTCTGTCCAGGCTTTCTTTGCCCACTCTTCCGTCTTCTCCTTCTGTACGCCATTCGGGATGCCGCCGAACTGCGACAAGATACAATCGTCGCCCCAGCGGATGCGCGAATCGTCATTGGCGAAAGTGTAAAGCACCGATGTCGGCGCAATCTTCCGGGCGTAGAAGCCGTTCGCCCAGATCGAGCCCCGGTTCTGGCGGATCACGGTCGAGTCTTTCAGGAGCCTCAGCCCTGCGTATGAGCAGCACTCCATGCGCTCTTCCCAACCGTTCATCCAGAACCCAATTCTGCCGGTATCGGCGTAGCAGTCGCGAAGAACCGTATCGGTGGCGTCAATCTTGAAGCACACGGATTCCTTCAACGTGTCCGGAACCACGCCCTTCGCGATCGGCTTGGTGGAGGTTCCCCATACATGGCAGCGCGACATGCGGTTCGAGCCGCGCCCGGCAAGATGGATGCCTACTGTGTAGTTGACTGCGATTATGTCGATGAAATGGCTGTCGCCGCCGTAGCAGTAAATGCCCGTGTTGCCCTCAATCCCAGGCATGGACGTGTGGAAATACAGGTCGCGCGCAATCAGCTCGTATCCGCGTCCACGTGTTTCGACGCCAACGCCGTAGACGCGTCCGTTGTTGAACGTCGCCTTCTCGAGAAGAAAGTGCGCATAGTTGTCGAGCGCAAGACACGAGGCCATGCCGCAGCCATCGAGGATTCCGCCGGACCATGAAAGGTTGAAGTTGCGCGCATAGACGTCCGCAGGCGCCTTCTTATTGTTGTATTCCCATGTGCAGTCAATCTCGACCATCCACTTCATGGGTTTCACGGCGCGGATCACCGCCGCAGGTGCGAGTTTCACCGAGCAGAGGTTGGTGACATAGAGCGTAGATGCAAACTGGTAGTCGCCGCTCGGCACCGTCAGGAGACCGCCGCCGCGGCATGCATCGACGGCGCGCTGGAAGCGCGGCGCATCGTCCGCCTCTCCGGCGAGCCGCGGGAACTCGTCAACGCTGTGATCCGTCGCCGCTGCAACAGAGAGCGCTCCCGTCAATGCCAGGAAAAACACTTTCATATCTTGATTCATCGTCAACTCCCCTTTCTGCGAGATTCAGACATTGTATATGTCCCCGCGACAAATTCCCTGGAAGTTCCGTCCGGCATCGTGACACGTGCCGAAGAATTGGCGGGAATCGTGAATCTCCACTTCCACGCCCCGTCAGGACAATATGACCATTCGCTGCGGATATCGCCATACGGAGACCGAAACCTGGCACTGACCGATCCGATCCGCCTGTCCGGCACGGGCGCAAGGATGAAATGGCGAAAACCCGGCGCATCCTCATCGGCGCGAATTCCCGCCATAGCCGAGAACATCCAGCCGGCCACGGTGCCGTATGCATAGTGATTGAATGAATTCATCGACGCAGGGCCAAAGCCCTTTTCCCTTGAATAGGAATTCCACCGCTCCCAGATCGTCGTCGCACCTTGATCGACCGAATAAAGCCAAGATGGATCCTTGTCCTGAAGGAGCAGGGTATAGGCAAGCCGTGAATCCTTCATTCCGCGTGTCACTGCGTCAAGCAGGACCGCCGTCCCGAGAAACCCCGTCTGCAGGCAATTTCCATGCGCCTGGAAATCGGCGCGCAGCGCATCGCAAGTCACCTGCCGCGCCGTTTCGTTCGGCAGCAGATCGAGATAAAGCGCATGAAGCGCACTGCACTGACCGGCGCATTCCGGCAGGATCGTGCCGTCCGCCGCAAGACATGACCGCCTGAATGCCTCCGTGTCGCTCGCCTCCCTTTCACGGTAACGTTGCGCGTCCACTGCACGGCCTGTCGCATTTGCCATCCTGTGCATCATCCTGTCCGTCCAAATGCGGTAAGCATGCGACAGAAACCTTTTTCGCGGCAGCTGCCGCCGTTCGCGAACCGGTTTGAGCCATTCCATGTCCGGCCCGTATTCGTATGACAGCCAGTCGCCAAACGGCTGAGGGTCAACATCGGCCTTTGCCGCGACGTAGTCCATGTACTTGTCCATCGCGTGCCAGTTCTCCTGCACGACCGCCGCGTCTCCAAACCGCTGCCATAGCAGATAAGGCACGATCACGCCCGCATCTGTCCAGCCGATGATGTAGCCCGGAGCCCAACTCCTGGGCGCGACCCACGGGAAACACCCGTCCTTCCGTTGGCTGTCACGGACATCGGCCATCCACTTCGAGAGAAACGCATAGGCATCCGCAAGGTACGCGGCGGCGGGAACGAAAACCTGCGTATCCGCCGTCCAGCCAAAGCGTTCGTCGCGCTGCGGGCAATCCGTCGGTATGCTGAGATAGTTTGAATACATTCCCCATCTGCAGTTCTGGAAAAGACGGTTCAGGCGCGGGTTGTCGGTTTCAAGCGTGGCGGCATCATATTCAGCCCCCACCGACGTCACAGGCAGACTTCGCATCGCATGCAGGGAAACAGGCGCATCGGCGGTGATGCTTGCATACCGGTAGCCAAAGAACGTGAAAGAAGGTAGGTACGTTTCCCTGCCGCATCCGCGACATGTGTACCGTATGCCTGCGTAGCTGGAACGGAGGTTTGCAAGATACGGCGTTCCTGCGGGGCCGTCGTTGCCACGCGACACCTCGCCATTGCCGTCATTCAGCATTTCGGCATGGCGAATCTCCATTTTCGTCCCGGAGGCGGCAGAAACCACAAACTCAGGCACGGCAGAGGCGTTTTGTCCGAAGTCAAGCACCAGCATCTCGCCGGGGTCGACATGCACAGCGGACAAAGCCTTTCCGTCTTTGGCCCATCCATCATAGCGCCGCACGACATTTCCTTTGCCATGACATTTGGAGCTCTTTCCTGTCGTGCCGGCAACCACATACGCCGACACCGGAGGCATCGCCAGATCATGGCGAACACTCACTGGCGGCCCGCGAAAATTCCGCACGACCCCCGCGAAGCCTCCATCATGCACTTTTGCCGCCCGCCATCCGGTCATACCCGATGAAAGCCACGAAATATCCACCCGCACATCGACATTTTCCCCTTCGTAGATTCCTGCGGAAAGAACAGGATAGCAATCCATCGACGCTGTCCATCTGGCGTCCGAACCGACACGGGTTTCCGTTCCGTCCGAATGTCGCAAGACAAGCACGGATCGCAACGTCGGAGCGAGTCTTTTTCCGTAGATGCGCCCTGGCTTGTAGAGACCCGACATCCTGTCGCGACTCCAACCTGTTGATACGGCCACGGCTAACACATTAGTTGCGCCCTTGCGGCGATCAAAGCAACCGGTCACGTCGTATGTACAGACCTGGCGAACCTTGAGCGGATGGGTACACCCCGGTTTCAAAAAATCTCCGGTGACAATCCGTCCGTTGACATATATCTCAAACACTCCGGCGGCCGCGACTGTCCACCACGCCTCCGCCACGTCCTTTTCGTTCGCCAGAGCGCGGTGGAAACATCCCGTGCGCAATCCATACTCGCCATCCGATTCGGGCGAAATCCAATCTGCGCCGTTCCAATCTCCCTCCGACATGATTCCAGTGGAGAAATGCGCAGCGTCTGATTCCGTCCAGTCGCCCTGTTCATCCTTTACGGCAACCGTCCAGACATAAGCACGTGCCGATTCAAGCGGCTTCCCCGCATATGGAATTCCTATGGAAGAAGGATCATCGACTTCTCCCGAATCCCAGACGCACCTTTCTCCCTTCCCGCCTACCGTGCGCCGCACCCGGATGCGATACGCGGTTTGCCTGGCATCGGCGCGCGGCGTTTCCATCCTCCACGAGAACGACGGCGCGGAGCCGACATGTTTTGGTTCAAACAAATGTTCAGCGGACAATCCCGATATGACCGTTCTCGCGTCAGCGACTATATAAGATGTGCGCTTGTCTGACGAAGCGCGTGGGTTGCTTAGATGGTAGAAAAAACCATCCTCCGCGCCAAGAAGAAGGTCTGGCACTCCGTTGCCGTCAAAGTCGCATGCACATGGAGAAGACGAATGCCATTCCAGCCTGTCGTCGGTCAAATCCCCAACCTTGCTGAAGCTCCATGTGCCGTCACCAGACTTGGTTTGCCGCCAAAGGACTGCGTTGCCACCTACGCGGGCGCTGTTCATCACAATGTCCTTCTTACCGTCACCGTCCCAGTCCACTATGCAGACCTTCCTCCGTCCGGCGTTTCCACCCCTGCCTTTTCCGTTCCCTCGCCATCCGGACACGCCCATCGGAGCGCCCGTCGCATCGTCGAGGAACGCACGGCGAGGCGATTTCAGCGCAAGCGCCCCATCCGCCTTGCGGAACCGCTCAAAGAACGCGAGATATCCTTCCGTGTCCACCAGAACGAGGTCCATGAGTCCGTCGCCGTTCATGTCGTGCATCACGGGCGTTGTGCGCCACTGTGTGACGATCTCCCTGGCGTTCGGCGTCTTCGACGCCTGGAACCAGCCCCATTTCAGCTCCGGCTGAACGCCCTCCCATTCCACTTCCACACCTTCGGGCGCACCGAGTTTCGGAGCCGTCCGCGTGCCGATGTTGCGAAGAAGGATGATCTTTCCCCATGTGTTGTTGAGCATTATGTCAATGTCGCCGTCGCCGTCCCAGTCCTCCGCGGAAAGGCAAGTATACCCATACGTCGCCTCGCACGGACCTTGAATCGAACCGTTCGGACCCACGATGATGCGGAACGGATCGTAGCTGAACAACGAGTCTGTCCCCGGAATTCGCGTAATGGGTTCGACACCGCCCTTTTCGCAGGACAGCAACTTCGGCTCCTCCCACTTCGGCTCGGCCACACCGGGCCCTGAAAGGTTCTCGAAGAACGCCACATAGCCAGCCGAGTTGCCGGCGATGATGTCCTGGTCGCCATCACCATCCCAATCCACCGCCCATGGCGTGCTGAGACTCCCGAAATGCACGTAGTCGCGCGCCGCTTTCAGATAGTCCGGCTGCTCGAACACGGGAAGCCCCTTCTCGACCTTTCCCGTGTTGCGGTAGAAGCCAAGGCGGCCGTCCTCCTCACCCGCAAGGAAATCCATGCGGCCGTCCTTGTCCCAGTCGTATGCAAAAGGACGCGTAATGCAGAGATCGGCACGGAGACGTTTTCCGTCCACCCCACGCAGAAGCCGGCCTGACGTGTAGACAGGCTCCGTGCGGGTTCCGATGTTCTCGAAATACAGCCAGTTGTCCCGGAAATCTCCGGTAAGCAAATCAAGGTCGCCGTCGCCGTCCCAGTCTTCAAGCATTGGGGATGCGTTGCCGAAAGACTCCACAGGATCGCCGTTCTCAATACGGAGCATTCGCGGCTCGCCCCATTTCTCATGTCCGCGTTCACCGCCTTCGTTCCGCACCACATAGACATAGCCGTGTATCTGGGCATTAGTCCAAATGCCATTGGGAGAATACCTGTTGTCCCAGCCGTATTCACGCCAGTCTCCGATACCGACGACTATATCGTCCCGACCGTCGCCATCAAAGTCCCTGAGCCGCCAGTAGTTCGCGCGAACCTTGCCATGATGGACATTATCGGGAAGGTTTCCGCCAAGAGGCTCAAAGGCAGCGGGATCCTTCTCGAACATGTAGTTCACCTTGCGCCTCGACACCACGGCAGAAGTACCGTCCGCCAGCGTACAGCGTATACCGCCTGCGCAATCACCGCGCCGTACGCGCTGCTTGAAAGCCGTCGGTGCGCCTTTTGTTCCCGGCGGCGATATGTTCTCAAAGTACCAGGTTCCGCCCAGGGGCGTTTGTCCGTATGCGTCGAGATAGACGTCGTCATCGCCATCGCCGTCGAAGTCTCCGACAACCGCACTGGAGCAAAGTCCGGCCTTCATGTAGGCCATGCCTTCGGTGTTGTATTTAAGCGGTTTAAAATGCGCTTGTTCTACTGCGCCCGTCCACCCCATCTTGTCCAGCCATCTCCAGACAACATCCTGCCACATGCCACGCGGCAGGTCGGCATGTCCGCGTTTTGCGAAAACATGCATCTCCGAAGGTATTCCCATCGTTCGCAGCCGATGGTAGGCGCGCACGCTTCCCATTGGAGAATGGTCGTCGGCATCGCCGTGGAGAAAGCACATGGGTGGCGTCATGGCGTCAAACTTGAAGATCGGGTCGATTTCAAGGTCAAGCGGATTGCCATTCTTCCGATTCGTGCCGTCGTATCCGATGCAGTCGGAAAGAACATACGCCGGATAGCAGACAATCGCCCAGTTCACATGGCATGGAAGGTCGTCAACGGAATCGATTCGCGCGTATGCCGGCGTCTGACTGGACGACGCGGCAAGGAGCGCTAAGTTTCCGCCGGCCGAAAAGCCGATGAATCCGATGTTGTCCGGACTGACTCCCCATTCAGCCGCATGGAGACGGCAAAGCCGCACGGCGCGTTGCGCATCCTGCCAGGCGGAAACATGCTTCGGCAGATTGGCGGGACGCGGCGTGCGATAGTGAAGAAGCGCAGTGGCCATCCCATGCAAATTGAAGTACCCGGCGCATTTCCCCTCCCAGTCGCTCCATTTCTCGTAGCTGCCGCCGGGCGCAACAATCATCAATGCGTTTGAAGTCCTGTTTGTCGGCAGCGTCACCGATAGCAACGGTTTGTTCTGCGCCGGCTGAAAATCAGGCGTCTTGCCTTCAGGCCAGAGAGGCAAGTCGAGCGCTGCACCGAAAATTGTCCATGCAGACATCAGCGCAAGGACAAAAACATCATGTCTGTTCTTTAGCATCGTGAATCGCCTCAGATGAGCATGGACTGTCCAACGAGGTCTATGGCATGCAAGATGTGGTCGAGGTTGTCTTTCACGGTCCGCTTCCATGCCGTCATCATGAATCCTTTTAGCCGGTCAGGATTGACGACATTGCGGCAGTGCGCAACCGTCAGCGGGAAGTTCACGTCGTTCGCGCGTATGCCCTTCTTCGCGTACAGGAAGTCGGGATACCAGTTCGTCGCGCAGGGCACCTGGTCGAATCCGGCCGCATCAAGGTCGGCATACGCCTTGATTCGCGGCGGATGCCATTTCGCCTCGGCAATGCGGAAGCTGCGCCCGTAGTACCAGTTCGAGAGGAGAATGGACTTCGGGCAGTTCGCATAGAACGACTCGCGGTTGAACCACGACTCGTCGGCAAACATCCACGCCCGTGCGCCATGCTTGTTCACCTCGCCTTCAAGGAACTTGACGTCGTGCCAGTACAGCGAACCCTGACGCTTCACGATGTAGTCCTTGCGCTCCTGTATGCCCATGTCCGACTCTTCGTCCATGCCGATGTGGAAAAGGCGCGGACGGCCGAATATCTCCGCAACGTCTTTGATGACGTCGGCGCAGGTCTTGTAGTATTCAGGCGTGGACACCATGTGCTGCACCTCGCCGAGCCATGCGTCGTGGCACGTGGCGAAGTTAAGCTTCGGGATGGCCTCTATGCCCATCTTCTTCAGCCGTTCAACTTCGCCGCGCATCCGCTCCGGCTCCCAGCTGCCCTTCACGGCAAGCTCAGGATGGCTCGGCAGCACAACCCCCTCGCCGACATCGACGACGGCCATGTTCATGCCGATCTCTGCCATGCGCTCGGTAGCAGCCTTCCAGACGTCATAGTCGAAGGCCAGCGTGTCCGGCATGGGCTTCAGCGAATTGTCGTCGCCCCACATCCTGTACCCGAGGTGGAGCAGGAGCGACCAGATGAACTTGTCTTCGCTCTTCATGTTTCGCATGTTCAGCGGAAGATCAATTGCAGGCCGGGATTTATGACGCGAAGCGTACCGCTGCCGAATGTGTAGTCGTCGTCTGGCATCTTCACTCCTCCGACCGTCAGCGACCGGACCGTCACCATCAAACCGGACGCGATTTCAAGAGACGAATTCGCCGCAAGGCTCACTTTGGTCTTCTTTCCAAGTGCGCCGGCGTTGGCAATCGTGATCTTCGCGGAGCCGTTCACCGTCACGTTCGTTGCGTTCGCCCATGAACCGTTCGCTGAGAACGCAAGCGTACCGGCGTTGACCGTAATGCCTCCCCTGGCCGTATTCGCGTAGTCGATCGTCGTTATCTTGTTCCCGGAGAAATCGACCGAAAGATTGCCGCCGAAGATGGCTGCTGGCGTTGCGTTCGCCGTTTGCGTCACATAGAGCGTCGCCGGTGCTTCCAACGTGTTGGTGACAACGGAAGGATTACCCGATGGACAGGTGAAGTCAAGATATCCGACGCGCTGCGATGTTCCGCAGAGATCAAACCTTGAATCGTTCGCAAAATCAAGACGCATGCCCGAATTGTCGAAAGCCCAATCAACGGTCGTTTTCATTTCGCCATAGGTAAACCTGTACTGCGGATGTCCAAATAGGACAAGATCGTTCCCGGCGACAGAAAACACCAGATGCACCACGAACCCAGATGAATCTACGAGAGGTGCGTTACCGTTGACGAATTTAATAGGGTAGCTGGAAGTGCTAACCAGCGGCGCATTTGTGAACAAAAGTGTACCGCCAGCCATTTGACGAACTTTAATGTCACCCGTACTTGCCACATCAAGACCTTCTTCGAAAACGACACACGAATTTGCCCAAGGATAAATATTCAGGGAGCCATCAGAAGACGTTATCTTCTTCTTGAAAGTGGCAGTTCCATACCCGCCCCAAGCGCCAAGCTTGGTATTTTCGCCCCAGCTCGAACCGCAGTTGTACAACACTTCCTTCTCCACAGTCCCACCAAACGTGATGATATCACTCCCTGTTACATATATCTTGCCTGGACCGACACCAAGTGATTTCTCTGCGCCAAGCCGCACAGGCGTGTTCACATAGACATCTCCCGTGAAAGTGCAGCTCTTGTCCACGACAAGCCGCTGCGATCCGCGCACGACGAAGTTTGTGACCTCGTTTGCGTTGAGGACGGCGATGGCCTCATCGGAAATCGCAGTCTCGGCGGCCGACACTTCGGCGACGTACGTTTTGCCGTCGTTCTCGTACGAATACGTGACCGCAGCCATCGCCGACCCGGTCATCGCACAGACGGCGAAGAGCACGGACACACGCATACAATTCGCCCGCGACTTCAACGGACAGGCAATTCGCAAAATAGATTTCATGTTTATGACCTTTCCTATTTCCGTGTTTTGTGGATATTATAGCACACCCAATCAGCCCATGCGTCCATTGGACAATTAGACAAAAGCATGGTATAATACGCGCATGTTCCATCTCAAGGGGAAAAGATTCGGAGTTCCGCTGATTCAGCGCTACGGCGTTCTGAACCTCAACTCGTCGCACCCAATCTCCAGCAACTGCCATTCGGGGCTCGAGATTCACTATGTGCTCAAGGGAGAAATCACATGGGAGGTCGAAGGCTTCGACGAACCGCTCCGCGTCATCGGCGGATGCTTCGGCATCATCCCAGCGAAAACCGTCCACCGCGCCCTCGGCAACAACGCCACGCCCGCGACGCGCATCGGGGTCATATTCAGCCCCAACCCGTCCGCCTGCCCGTCGGGAACCCCGTTCAGCGTAAATGAGCTTGACGAGATGTTCGCGAAGATTTCATCCTGCGGCGCAACCGTCCGCCGCATCTCCCCGCGCTTGACGGCAATCCTGCGCGATCTCTCGGATGCCATGAAACTGGAGTCTGTGAAGAATCCAAAGCAACTCATTCGCCTTCGTGTCCTCTCGTCGGACCTCATCCACGAAACATACAGAATCCTCGACGAACCGAAGGCCCTGACGATCGGGCATGACGTCATCCCCAAGATTCGCCAGTGGATCGACGATCATATTTCCGAGGACTTCTCCGTTGAAAAGCTTGTCGCGCTTTCCGGTTACGGACGTAGTCGATTCTACACGCTTTTCATGTCCAACACCGGGCTCTCGCCGAACGACTATGTTTTGCGCGCACGTGTTATGAAGGCGAAGAGAGCGCTGTCGTCGCGCAAGCTCGACGTTTCCATGACCGAACTCGCCGCCCGCTGCGGCTTCAACTCTTCATCAGCATTCTCGAAGTCCTTCCGCAAAATCGTTGGCATCTCGCCGCGCGAGTTTATGCGTACGACAAAATGATATACCTTGAACGCCATAGCCCCCCTTGGTGGGGTAGGGAGTGGTGGAGTAGCCGAGATCTGTAGTGCCAGGCCCCGGGGCTGACTTCATTTTTGCCGCTCTTGCGCCTTGGTCTGCGACATATCCGCCGCGCGTCCGCGTACCCCTTCATCCCCGCCTCTTCCGCCCCGCCCGAAACCAGGCGATAGAAATTGGAGCGAAAGGTTCTTGTCATCAAGTCCGCCGCTTAATGCCGCGATGCTTCTCTATGCAATGCGGATGGTTGGGAAGTGATCGCGGATAAAAGCTTAAAAATATCTAGGCAAATTTAATGGGGGCAGATTCATTTCAAAAAGAGGCCGTCTAGAACGCACGGGGACAGTCCCCGCGAAAGCCCATTTTTCAAGGGTTTTGCGGTCTTCGGCGCACTACTCCCGCCGCGCCGAGGCCATCGCCATTCACTAGTAGCCCCTCCCGCTCCGCGCTTCTCCACCAGCCCCGGCATCAGGCGGCACTACACGCTACATCCATCCTCCGCCCTCCTCTAACGGTCACTTGTGAAACCCGATTGGCTCGCGCTTCTCAGGTAATACGGGCATCACCTCAAATTAAAACTACTTAATACTATTGAACAGACATCCTACGCCTTGTCTATGGAGGCAATCAGTTCATTCGCCCATGCAATCGCCTCATCTAAGGTTGGCAGGACATTGAGGTTGCCTTTCTGATCTGCATAGGCAGCATCCCAATTCTCATTTTTGACCACAGAAGTTGGCCACGGCTGTTTGCGTCTATACCTGAACAATTCACGGCAGACCGCCGCTGTCGCGGCCATGTCAATGTCTTCCTGCGAAATGATCAACTGCAAATCTAACAAGTCATGCGCACGCTTGCTGCCGCGCTCCGTCGCCGCCAGCAATGACGGCGTCGCCGAAAAGCCGCGCAAGGCCGAACTTCTCGAGGATTGCGTGAACGGCAAACGACGGCTTCGCCGTGTTTATGCCGAGCAGCCAGCCCCGGTCCGCAAGCTCTTCCAACGTGCTGCGAACGCCCGGGTAGAGAGTTACGGAACCAACAGGGTCAGCCTTGATTGCCACAGTAAATTACCTCAGTAGGTTTTCCTTGCCAAAAGACAATGGGGTCTCACCCCATTTCCCTATTGTTATAGACCTTTCAGCTACCTATTTTGCAGCAAGTTGTAAAACATGCGCGGAGTAAGCACCTCAATGTCATTCCACCCATCGCAAGCAAGCAGATGCCTGTCGCCAGAACAGACGACTTTGGCATTGGCGGCAACAGCACATGATAGAAACACGTCATCGTCCGCATCTTCACAAACCTGAGAGTCGAGAGGCGCTGCCGCTACCATCGTTGCTCGGCTTTCAATGTATGACAGCCACGCCTCTGGATCAATAGACGGGAATTTTTTCTTCATCCGTTCGGCAATTTCCCGGTATTCGAACATGACCGCTTCCGAAACGACAAGTTCAAACTCCCCGTTGTGCCATGCAGTCAACACGTCAAACGGCACACCGCCAAAAAAGACAGCGGACATGATGACGTTAGTATCAAGCACAGCCCGCATAGATCTCAACCCCGCATCTTTGCCGTGCGCCTCTCAGCATGGACTTCGCGTATGGTTGCGGCTATATCGCTCGGACGCATGTCAGCTGCCTTTGCCGCCGCCCGCGACTCCCTTGCGAGTTCGTTGAACAAATCACTTGGCGGTGCGACTATCGCCTGCAGCATTACGGCATTTCCCTTTGCAACGACGGTGAAAGTCGTCCCCTCGCCGAATCCACATCCGACGCGGATCGCCTCAGGAATGACAACTTGTCCCCGCGAAGACATTCTTGTAGTAGGCACTGCAACCATAAAAACCTCCCTCGTTCTTATTGGTAAGAACGAGGTGAATTATACCACATTGCCGCCATCGGCGCAACAGGCCAACGAATATGCCTGTCAACCGCCCCTCTACGGCATCTCGACCGTCACCCGTTTCTCCTGCCCTTTGTGGCTAAAATCAAACCCTCGCACCGCGAGCCATTACACAGCCAAGTAGCTCCTGTTGTCGTCCCTCAAAATGCGATAATTGCGCAAAACAACGCATTCCTCATCCAGAAACAACAACGCCAACAGGGTCTCTCCCCGTTTCCCCTCCCGTTTTCCCCACCCACGGCAACTCAACCACGACCCTAAAGAAGCGGACGGGGTGGGTGGTTAGCCACAAAGAGCAGGAGATTCAGGAGTATCATCCCATCTCTCCTGTTTCTCCTGTACTCTGTGGCTAAAATCAAACCCTCGCACCGCGAGCCATTACACAGCCAAGTAGCTCCTGTTGTCGTCCCTCAAAACGCGATATTTGATCAAAACAACGCATTCTCCATCCAAAACCAACAACGCCAACGGGGTCTCTCCCCGTTTCCCCTCCCGTTTTCCCCACCCACGGCAACTCAACCACGACCCTAAAGAAGCGGACGAGGTAGTGGTTAGCCACAAAGGACAGGAGATTCAGGAGTGTCATCCCATCTCTCCTGTTTCTCCTGTACTCTGTGGCTAAAATCAAACCCTCGCACCGCGAGCCGTCGCCGCCAGCAGATTCATTCCCCGTCCTTGAGATGGTCGAGGAGCTCGGGGAAGGAGTTGATTCTCACGGTGCAGCGCGAATCGCGGATGGTGCCGAAGCCATACGTGCAGAACGCGCTCTTGATGCCGCCGTTCGTCGCGCAGTCGATGTCGGTCCAGTTGTCGCCGACCATCCAGTCGTCTGGCGAAAGGCGGTGGCCGTGCATGCGGGCGGCGCACTCGCGGAGCGGCAGCGCGCTTGGCTTCATCTCCGCGCAGTCGCCGCCTGCAATGACGGCGTCGCCAAAAAGCCGCGCAAGGCCGAACTTCTCGAGGATTGCGTGAACGGCAAACGACGGCTTCGCCGTGTTTATGCCGAGCAGCCAGCCCCGGTCCGCAAGCTCTTCCAACGTGCTGCGAACGCCGGGGTAGAGCGTGACGGATTCCAGCATG
>Ga0265300_10002248_pt1 | contig 16966 bp, 8 predicted proteins | sample AusTroGonzalo_MG_FD_193482 | JGI IMG/M metagenome (GOLD analysis project Ga0265300, IMG submission 193482) | Bovine rumen microbial communities from tropical cattle in Woodstock, Queensland, Australia - Gonzalo_03 | ecosystem: Host-associated > Mammals > Digestive system > Stomach > Rumen ...
AACTGGATATTGATGGCCGCCCTGACAGTAGGTCTCGGCCTGAGCGTCACCTCATGTAAGGATGACAACGATGACAAGCACGAAGAGAACAAGACTGAGGAGCAAAAGGCGCAGGAAGCACAGGAGCAGGCCGATGTGTTCTGGGACGTTGTGGGACAGCTGACCAGCATGGACAACTACACCGTGGACTACAAGGACAAGACCTTCGAACCTACCATCGGTGAGCCGCAGGAAGGCAATGCCACCATTCGCATCGTGGCCACCAACGACATGGCTTCTGCCGCCCAACGCTTTGCCAATCTTGTGGGACTGGGCAGTGATTTCGACCTGAACACCACCAACTATGAATGGAAAAACGACACCGTGGGCACGCTGACCTACCACAAGACCGACGACGGCCAGTCATGGGCCACCGTTGACGTGAACATCAAGCAGATGCCACAACTGCAGCAGATCATCTACCAGTCAGCCGAACAGGGCGGCCTCAACGGCTCGTTCGAAGGCTCGGCCTACTACCGCTTCGGCGACGTCGTGAGCCGCGAGAATGCGGACGGCAAGACGGAATACTGGGTCTGCGTACGCCCCGCCTTCGGCAAACAGGGCAAAGGCGATAGCCACTGGATAACACTGAGTCCGCTGCCTGAGAAGAACTTGGAGCATATCAAGAAGTACAATCGCGACTACTACATCCCCACAGGCTTGGGAACGAACGAGGAACACATGCAGAATTTAGCCGAGATGCTCTGGGCCATGATGAACCCCGAAAAGTGGTTTAAAAACGTCACAGAAAACGATCCCCCATCCCTCTTCAGAAAAGGCCTGCGTACGTTCCACGACTTCAGCCACGCTGAGGATAAAATCAAGTACCACAACCAGTTCTTCTGGCAGCGTGTACATGAGGCTTGGGAAAGCGAGGGATTGTTCAAGAAGATTTTTGGATTTGATACAAACGACGATCACTTCCCCTTCATCAAATTTAGCAACTATGAAGAATTTAACTACGGTGAAGGTAACGTGTCGCTGCACCTGCTTTACAGCAAAGGCAAGTGGCATAATTCCGATTACCTCACACTCTATGAGTACACTTACGAGAACGGAGATGACCCTTGGGAGCTAAACATGCACAAGGCAACCAAACGTGAAGTGGATACCAACATGACCGATCAGCGCTTTGACCTGAAGAGCGACTACACCCAGTCGGCACCCTATCTGGTGAAGCCCAACATCTTTGGCGATGGCGAGCCTCGCTATATCATCCGTCATGCCACCGGTCAGGAACTCACCGCGAAAGGTAGCAAGTGGGACTACAAGCAACCCATCGACGGTGTAACCCCCGTATATGTTTACAACCGTTATTTCTATCCTGCGGGTACCGACGGTGCAGCCCCCAACCAGCATTTCCGCGACCTTACCATCAGGGAGCCGGAGGTAACCCCAGACAATAACAGAAGAACCGCCTGGAACAGAGATACATATAATGGCGAATCCTTCTACCTCCCGGGCGACGTCTGCATCGACGAATACGGTGGGCGCTGGTTCTGCATCATGCAGTCAGGCAACAACACGAATAACAATGAAGCCCTGCTGAATGCCCCCTTCTCTTACTTCATCTCCTTCGACAACATTACCAATGAAGACGAAGATATCGATTCAGAGATTGCCACAGAGGGGGTACTGCCGAAGGTCATGCTGCCCATCCTCACCTTCATCAGCAATTATTCTCTTGTGCAGTCGGGACAAAGGCGAATCATCTACAATAACATCAAGGATAACACAGGGGTTGACCTGATGAAGATGGCACTGATACGTGACACCGTCGTCACAGAGAGCGACACGCAGCAGCAATCCCTCCGTGGGGCAATCTGCACATCAGTGGCCTTTCTCAACGAAGACCAAAACGAGTGGCGGCTGATGCGTATCAGCCAGAATGGTGCCTACGACCTGCGTCACGACCGTCAGTGGTACTACTTCTTCAATACCAAATACGAGAATTCAGAAGAACCAATACTCCTGTCGGACATTGCCGATCAAGAAAAGGTGAACCGCTATGCACCCGACCGATGGGCTGTGCTCCCCCTGCACGGAACCGAGCAGCGACTTGCATGTCGAACGCAGGCTGACGGCCGTGCTACCAACTATAAGAACTACCTATGGGATGACGGCATACCACAGACTGACGCCACATCGATGTGGAACGAACCTGTCCTGATATTCCGCGTCACCCGGGTCTATGACCGTGGCGGTAACCATGCGACGATGACGAATATGGGCACAAAGTTCATTAAGATCATCCTCTCATCCTTACACAAGGACGACAGTGACGCTGCGGTAGGGCGCCTTTGGTGGCCGCTCGTTTCTCAGGGTGCATACACGATGGACCTCATGAGGAAGAACGGGAAGGTTTACAAATGGCCAGATTGGAATAATGACAAAATAGTTATCAATGAATAAAAGAAATCATTACACAAAATGAGAAAGACTTGGAAATATTTGCTGATGACCGCAGTGGTACTGGGTCTTAGCATGGGCGTCACTTCGTGTAGCGATGATGACGACAATGAGACAAATGGGAATGAAGAGCTGAAAGCTCAGGATCCCTATGAAAAGAATGGCACAGAGGCAACTGCCCTGTTCCGCGTAGTAGGCACATTATGTGAGCTTGACTCACTGCCCGACAACTGGAAGACGGCTACCTTTGAACCTACAAAGGGCAAGGTACTCGATGCTTCTCAGCCGCTGGTACGTTCCGTAGCTGTGGCTAACTTAGCTGAAGCCGTTTCTATGTACCGCACTCTCACAGGCAAGAACCTGGCCGACAACGCCACCAGCGATTCATGGAACAAAGACGGTGTGGGTAGCCTGAAATACACAGCTAACCCAAGTGACGAGACAGCCGTCATAGACGTGAACATCAAGCAAATGCCAAGACTGACGCAACTGCGACTGGTACCTGCCAGTGCCATGGGCGAAAACGGTTCGTTTACAGGTGACCCTTACTACCACATCGGTGACGTGGTGAAGGACAAGGACGGCCGCTACTGGATCTGCGTGCGCTCAGCATATAGCCCTGCCGGCAAGGAAGACACCCACTGGGTGACCATGCAGTTGCTCACCAGCGACAGTAAAAAGACCAAGTTCAAATCGAATGTCCGTCTGATTAAGGCAAAAGCCCAAAAGAACGGTCAGCACAAGATTCAGCAGAAGTTGAGCAACAGTGAGGATGTCAAGCATCTGAAATACTTCGCCCAACTGATGTACCTCCTGAACGACCCTGATCAATACGCTAGCCACTATGCCAAGGGCGATATCATGGAGGACGGTTTAGGAGACCTCGGTGTAAGTGCACATACCCTGAACTATCTAAAGAATCTGGCCAGATACTGGAATACGAATGACATCTGGGGCAAGGTATTGCCAGGCATCGTAGAAAATAACAGCCTGAAAATGGGCGAGATCAAAAAGAGCTTCTTCAATGATGCGGGAGAAGGTATCACCATGCTTTACTATGGTCATGATTTCTCCGCATTGGGTATGGGTAGCGACTGCACCATCTACACTTGTCAGCAATCGGGCGCCTGCATGAGCACACAGACCCTTGGCGATAAGACTTGGACATACTGCGCCAGTGAAAACACGAAATTCGACTGCACGGATTTCGCCCTCAAAGGGGAGGCTGATGAAAAGAACACCAATGTCGGCTATACCGGCAAGGCCATTGTGGTGGTACAGGCCTCAGGTAAACAGCTCAACGGCGGCACGAACCCAGGTCCTACGAAGAAGATTGCCGATTGTACCGATATTCTGGTGGGCAAGGATAAGGACTTTGACAAGGAACCTCCGAAAAATGTGAACGACTATCCACAGGTAGGTTACATCATTAACTCAAACGGTGACCTCTATACGAACTATGACGATGCAAGTAAGGAGGCAGACTACAATCCTCCTGTAGCGATGATCGTGTACATCGGCACAGGTAGCACAGATATGCCTGACAATGGTACCCAAAAGAGATTCTTGACAATCAGTTTGGAACCCGCAGTCGTTTCGAGTACCAAGACCTTTGACTGGGGACCGACCGATAAGCTGTGCGGCGTCGCCTATAATCAGGATACAGAATACCAGAAGTTCATAGGCACAAAGAACGGATTGACTTTCACACAGAACCTTTCGAAGGAAACTCACACCCATAATGCTGCGAAACAGTGTACGAATTTCTTTACGAATGCATATGTTCCAGATCACCAGCCAAAGGCTGACGGTGCTTACAAGCCTTCTTCTCCTTTCTTGCCTGCTGCAGGTCAGTGGGTATACGCGATGAAGGGCATGGGTGTTTGGGACCTTTCGTCGAATGGCACGAAGTTCATTGAGACCGTCAACGCCCTCTACGAGAAAGCTGGCGTTCCTCAAAACAAACGCTTACCGATGGACGGAACCAGCATCTGGACATGTACCGAAGCAAGCAAAGACAGTACTTACGTGCTGAAGATTGACAAGAGCAACGGTGCCCGCTTCGTAAAGGAAAAGAAAAGCACGAAGTGTACGGTTAAACCATTCATCCTGTACGAATAATAATTATTATATATGATTATGAAAAAGACATTGAACTACATGCTGATGGCAGTCCTGGTGGGCGGCCTCAGCCTGTCGGTTGCTTCCTGCTCGGATGACAACGACAATAATGCGGATCCGGTCATCTCCGTTGAAAAGGGAGTACTGGAGCATGGAATAACGGTGAACGCCAATATGCAGACAGTAGAACTGCCCGTTACCATGACGGGAACATGGTCGGCACTGATCGATGAAGGTGAGAATGAATGGGTAGACATCGAGAACAATAGTCTGGCTTATAGAGGTTCGCAGACGCTGAAGCTGACGTTCAAGAGTAATCCTGACGGTGCTGACCGTACGGCAAAGCTTCAACTCTTCGGCCTTGATGCCAACGACCCTATCACCATCAATATCCGTCAGGAGGGACATGACGCCAACGCTGCCAAAGTAGCAAGCGGTGTCATCTTCCAGGGACAGGGCCTCGGCCATGGTGTAGTGCTGAGCTACTTCCTCGACACCGCCGTCGTGAAGCAGAACCAGAAGAACAAGCCGGAGAGCTTCTCCATCACCAAAGCCAGAGGTATCAACTCCGTCTATGACATGGAGAAAATCCAAAACCTGGTGAATAGCAACGTGTTGAAGAAGGTAGCCTACGAAGAGACAAACAACAACGTCTACGAACTGTTGGCTCAACTCGTCGACTCCACGGTATCACAGAGCAAGGATTTCGAAGCAAGTATCAATATGAGCGCTGCCTTCGGATTCATCGAGTTCTCTGCAGAAGTAGCCTACCAGGCCAAGAAGTCACAGGCTAGCGGACACGTGGACTATACCATCCTGCGCTATGCACCTCTCTATGAGGTCAATGTGTCACCTGCTGAAATTGTTACATACGCCTCAGACCAGTCCATCGACGACTTTGAGAAATACGGTGAGGAGTATGAGAAACTGGATGCAGAAGTTGAGGAGAAATACGGCAGTTGGGAAGCACTGAAAGCAAAGAACAAATTCACTTACAACTCATGGAAAAAGAGACTGGATAAGTATCGTCCAAGCTTTGGAGGTGTCTTCAGCAGCGGCTTCACCATGGACCTGTGGGAGTACTACAAGGCTCTCATCGAAGGTGACGAAGACAGAGCCAGAGCAGCTCTTGAGAACATTGACGAGAGCTACAGCCCATTCGTCATTACCGGCGGTAAGTGGGGCGGCTCGATGAACGTACTCTGTCGCGTCGACACCATGAGTATGATTGGTAAGGACTCACTCTATGCATCGCTGAATGTGGACTTGAGCAACATGGGTAGCGTCGGTGGTGAGGTATCCTTGTCATCGGAAGGTTTGGATCTCTATCGTAATGCCAACCTAACAATCAGCATCTATGGCGGTGATCCCGCTATCGGTGACGGTATCACGAAGTGGCTCCTCAGCCCCGACATCACCAACTATAGCTCTATGCAGAGCCTGCTGAAGAGTTGGGTGCAGACGATGAAGAGCCCTGCTGACCCAGACAGTGACGAGAAGTCGGCAGCTTCACCAATCGAGTACACTTTGACACCAGTCTGGATGCTCTTCGACCCAGAGTACAGACAGTTTGCACGTAACTGGTTCTTCGAAAGATACAGAGGCAGCTCCGTGCTTGAATTCTTCGGCTTCTGCGAGACACCTCAGGACAAGTGGCCAAAGAAGGTCTCAGACATTCTGGGAAACCAAGAATAAAATGAAAGGAAGATGACCATGAAGCGATTCCTGGTACATTTGCCACACCTCATGCTCGCCGCCATCATCGTCATGGCTGCGGGCATGTTGGTGGCATGTCAACAGGAACAATTGGACGAGACACCCACGATGGTACCCGCCAAAGAGTCTTTCCAGTGGACACGAGCCGAGGACGTGGAGACGCGCAAAGCTTTCATGCGCAACTTTGGCGTCGGTTACAGCTACAATGCCGTTCGCGGCGAGTATTGTAACTGGGAGGACATCCGCTGTCAGGTCATCAACCGCGAACGCTGCGACTGGGCATACAACGTCTCAGGGGCCAGCAAACTCTACTACAGTATCTACGAGACAGGCTATCAGTGTACGGCCAAATATGCGTATTCACACCGCGATTACATCACGGCCTTCGATGTCTCTACGTACGGACAGGTAGACATGGCACTCTACAACGGTGAAAAGCACAAACGGCAGTACGTGCTGGAAGACGGCGTAGAGGAGAACTTCTACTTCATCATCGACGAAATGGTGACATTGGGACGCCAGAGCCTTGATGCCCGTAGCATCATGGCAATAGCGAAATATAGCATGGAGGAGGTTCTCACGGCCAGCTTCCGCGATGCCGTAGCACACCTATCCCAAATGCCCGATGACGATTTTGCCTCAGTCGATTCATTTACGAATGTATGGGGTACACACGTCATCGTCGATGCCTCGCTGGGCGGCCGTCTTCACATTGACCTGCAAAACCAGATGTTCCGCTATAAGGACAACATGCAGGAATACCAGTATACGTCGCAGGACATTGCCAGCTTCTACCAAAAACGCGAAGAAACGCGCAAGGCGATGGAAGAGTACAAAATGCTGACTGATGCCAAGCTGAGTGTTACAGCCTTCGGCGGAGACCAGAGTTCGCTGAGAGGTCTGCTCGGAGAGTACAGGTATGACGGCACGCGTGACTTTTCGACAGAGGGTATCTCTACATGGACACAATCGCTCCATTTCGACCTTACCGACGAGTCGGCCTCGAATGTGGAAATGGTCAGCATGGAGGTGGTGCCCATCTGGGACTTCATCGCAGTGCTCGATGAAGATGTGGCCAAACGTGTGAAGGCCTACGTGCAGAATGATGCCAAAACCATGCAGGCACAACTGGGCGAACGTAACTTCTTCAGTGCGCAGTTCCCCGTAAAATACCCACAAGCCACGTGCATGTATCATGATGAGAATGGTGAGTGGACATCGTTCACCCGTTACGATAGTGACAATGAGCCAATGGTAGTCAATGTGGTGAGTGGTGGCCGCTACATCGCCACCGTCTGCCATGAGAAATTCAACAACCGTTGGTATTGGGTGGCCTACCCTATCTTTGACGGGAAGGTGAAGCTCGCTTGCGGACTGGGTGTGCGCGAGGACGACAATACCTTTTGGAACGTACGCTGGAAGAACGGACTCCTCTTCACCGACGAGGTGACATACCCTAGTGGCCTCAAGCCTGCAGGTGACACGTTCTACATCAATGGCGGCGTGCTTGCCATGGAACCCGATGAGGGAGTGGATTATGTCGACTGTCAGATTCTACCCTACGTAGAACTGAGCGGAGGCGTCAGACCTGATGGCAGTTATCAGGGAAGTGTTTACAACGTCCGTAAGATGGGTACGGAGTTCCGGTGCTATGCCCCTCACGATCTGGACATTCCCCTCATCAGCTGGGAGACGAAGACAGAGGATGGTACACAGTACTGGCTTCGACGACCAGAATATACCTATATCTATAATCCGAAAGAACTAAAATGAAAGACCCAAGGATTCTCACCTGTCTGATAGTGACGCTCATCCTGACCCTCAGCTGTAAGGATGATGACGCGCCTGACGTACCTAAGTCAGGAGCATGGACAGTGAGTGTTCTGGGAGGTAGTGCCGCAGAGGTGGACAACGAAGGCGAGGTGACTTTCGAACAGCGCGCCATCTACGGAAGTCTGCGTGTGGAGCTGAAGGGCTATGACGCAGAACATGACGGTCAGATAATCGTCGGCTGCACCGACGGCGACTGGCTTACGATAGAGGGAGACAACCTGAATGCCGACGGTATCATCAGTCTGGCAACACAGGACAACAACACCAACAATCGCCGTCAGGCTACCATCATCTTCACCTCAACACTGGACCCCAAGAAGACAGCACGCATCGTCGTGACACAACTGTCGAAAGCCGATGGCGACACCAACGGAGACGAGGCTAAGCGACAACTATACGTGGGTTATGGCTATGATATCTACAAAGCACTGGACAATCCCATGGCCGTACGCACGAAGAAACCCATACTGAACTACGAGTCTTTGGTAAAGGCTGGTAGTTCAGCATCGTATGAAACAGTACACGACTCGCATCTCTCACGAACGGAAATGAAATATGTGGCAAGCAAGTCACTCTATGAATATGCTGAGGACCTGACACAGCAGCAAACAAAGACGGATATATACCTCGTGCCTGGCTGCAAAGCAGATTGTGACGAAGCCGTAGGACTGAGCAACGGCACTGAGGTGCAGACACAGAACTTCGGGCGCGGCATGCTACTGAAGACCGTACATGCCCGTGTCATTGACAAGGCGGCATTGCAGCACCTCAGGAACAAAGGACACATCCCCTTCACCTCAGACTTCACGACCCGCCTCATCGAAATACAGAGGCTGACGGGTGACAAACAAAGAGAACTGGTCACACAGACATTGGAAGAATACGGTACACATCTGATCATCCAAGCGGACCTCGGCGGCCGAATCGACTACACATTCACCATGCAGAAATCGGGCATCGTCTACACACAGGACGAAATGGTCGAGGAAGCGAGATACACCATGGGACAGATAGCCAAGAACGACCGTACCGAGAGCTATGTCCAAGAGACGATTTCCTCCAAGTCGGCCGACGGTGCCATCAAGGTCACAGGTGGCAGTGAGTCCGTACGCAACCAACTGAAGAACGACATCAGACAGCTGACCAACACCTCGCAGGTACCACCCGACCACATCACCGAGTGGCTGGCCAGCATCAACTACAGCGATGACGCATTGCGCAGCGGAGCCATCGATGTGATACACTTCGAATTAGAACCGTTGTGGGATGTCGTACCCGACTTCCTGCGCGACATCTTCCTCGACGTGACGCTACGCATGGTGGAACGCTCCGACTGTAAGGTTGACGATGATATCATGGGTACCGACCTCTACACCATAGACTGCACACGCACGGATCTGTTTGACTTTTCGGAAACGGGCAATGACAAGTCGCTCTGCCGTCTGCTCTATCTCAAGAGTGGCGAGGAGAATACCCAGATGCCTGTGCTGCAGGTATGCTCGGAATATGTACCGAAGATACGTACAGACAAGCGTGTCAACGTCATATACCCCATATACAAACAGAAAATACGCATGAACGAGGGACTGTTCCTCGGTGATGGCATCCACCAGCCGGCATACGTAGGATTCGGTGGCAGCGACTGCTTCGTTGCTCCCATTACGAAACTGAAGAACACTGATATCATCAAGCAGGTGAACTACATCAACGGCTCACTGGACATAGACCAGCCCGGCGTGAATTTCATCAGCGAGGATCAGCGCAACCGTGTCGTCCAGGATGACGTCTTCTTCTTTCGCAGCAGTCCTAACACCTACGAATACCCCATTGTCAAGATAGGATCACAATTCTGGACACGTTGCGACATCTATCACAAGATGGGACTGGCTACCAGTGCCAGTTCAGAGCGGACACTGGACGTCGTCAAGGATGGTGTGCTCTACGCACGTTTCTGGTACGACTTGGGCCGCCTGACCGCAGACGTCAACAAATGGCAGTGGGCTTATGAACCTAATACGCTGTTTGAAGGTAATCCCAACATGAAATGGTTCTTCCCCAGAGGTGAGGACGTCAGTGACTTATATGCCTACCTCGGTTTCAACCCCAAAGCGCTGTTCAAAGATCAGGCAAGCGGCTTCAATGCCGAGTTCAACGGCTACTATGGCGGTTACGACATCGTCAACAAAAAAGCCACCGAAGAGGTAACAGTGCGCTATAAGGGAGAACTGACCACCTTTGCCACCCGCAATACGACGAACGAGAACAATGCCATGCTGCTGGTGCTCGACAAGAATTATCATCTTTACGCAGCAGCCAACGGACCCGATGGCTCGTGGCGCGAGAACTATTATCCCGTCCGCCCTGTCCGCGGATACATGTTCAACTACCCCACCCTGAACACCATCCAGGATTACAGGCAGAAATACAATTAAGAAGTAACGGATATGAGATATAAGAATTGTCTAACATACGCATTGCCCATGATCGTGCTTACAGGATGTCTGTTGAACCTAACTTCGTGTAAGGACGATCATGATGACAACAAGGAGAGCAAGCAGGACAAGAAGGCCATCACGATGGAGATGGTCGCCCAGAAGGATGCTGTGGAGTGTATCCTGCTGAACCTCACATCCGTTGAGCCTCAGGATTCAACAGGCATTGATTTTGAGAATCGGCAATTTGAGCCTACCATCGGTAAAGTGAGAGACAAATCGCAACCCAGTGAACGGTCCGTGCTGGTGGACGACGAAGTGGAAGCGCAACTGAAGTTCCATGCCCTCGTCAGCAACGAAGACTTTGTGCAAGAGACCTCCGACGGCTATGCCATCGACCTCACCAACCTTGACTATCGGCAGGACGGTCGCAAGCAGAAGCTGGGAAAGCTGACCTATCATCGTGCCACCGACGGTACATGTATGGGCTATGCCGAGGTCAATGTTCCCTGCGTACCAGGCTTACGACGCATATCGTATGTGACCAAGGAGCAGTGGGGCAACAACGGCTGGGACGAAGATGGACACTGGGTGTCACCTTGTCTCTTCGGAGAGGTTTGGTACAACATGAGTCAGGGCCTCTATTATGTCTGCGTGGTACAGAGCACATCGGATACCGACGGCTGGCTGATCAATGTGCAACCAGGATGCAGTAACATGTATAGTAAGTTGGCTGACAACGAGGAAAACAAGGGTGCATGGTCGCCAGACCATCCTGTCAGCAAAGTGGCTATTGAGGGTTTTGTCAAACTCTGTATCGACGGACAATATTACGATATCAAACAAGCCATCAGAAAGAGATATCCTAATAAAGTATTCCCACCGGTTCCCGTACGTCACGGAAAAGGTGAGGAATGTGCATGGAATGACTATGGGGAACAATACGCCATCGACGGCGACAATGGATTCGGTACGTCGCAGAAAGGCTATGGACACTGGGTGGAAGACCTGGGTAGTGACAATCCCGACGACTACCTTAAGCCTGGCAGCGGTCCCGAGGTCCTCATCATCCGCAAGGCCTGGTTTGGTGATTATGCATGGTCACCCCCACGCTACTGGCGTAAACAGGAAGTGTATTGTATCGCCCCCCGTGCCCGCTACGATTCCAACCGCTATTGGTACACGAAAAAATACGTCTATCACTTCTTCGATGACTCGGACTACTGTGACTGGATGGATAAGAAATATCCATACACAGCCAACGGCTACAGTTTCAGGGCGAATCCACCTGCAGGCTTTGGCAGTTCGCCAGTTTTCGATCCCGCAGAAGAAGGCTTTTAAAGATGACATGACATAACAACAGAATATATATGATGAAAGAACGTATCATTTTTTTAGCAGGAGTGTTGCTCCTTTTAGTTGGAGGACTGACCAGCTGTAGTAAGGACGATGACGACAACAAAGAACCTGACGTGGTAACCGCCACAAGTGCCACGAAGCAGGTGATGGTGGTCTTCGCCCCAAGTCAGTTGGGTGACAAAGGCTATGCCGACCGCGTGATGGACGGCATCATCCTCACCGAAAACGCTCAGGAGAAGTTGAACAAACAGATTGTTGACGTGGACTACATCTCGTTGAGTGATGCTCTCTTCACAATCGGCAGTATGGAACAGTGGATAGCCAACGCCCGTAACCCCTTCTCAGGAGTGGACTACGAACAGCGGCTGCTGGTGCTCACGGAATCGTATATGCTGGAGTGGCTATTAAACAGTAACGTCAAGCTGCGTGACAATGACGAGGTGTTGGTGCTGAAAGCTGTGAAAGAGGACCTGGAGATCGCTGAGAATCTGGAACTGGGCAACCGCCTGCACACCCTGAATATCTCAGCTGCACGTTCCGTACGCAGGTTCAGCGAGTATATGGATGCCCGCATCGCCTACGAACAAGAGCGCGGACGCGGTGATGAAATTGATGCCAACAGCATCAATGTGCTGCGTCTCTACGACGAAGAGGAAATGGCCTACCGTGACGAAATCTGCGAGACATTGCAAGAGCTGCGAGGTGAAGAGTTGGAAATAAACGCTTTTACATTATCAGCCCTTGAGAACTATGGTACCTACTCTCCCCTACTCGAAGAGAATATCGTACAGGCGGCATACGACAGCGGAATGATGCTCAACGCCAAAGTGAATGAAACAGGAACAATCTTTGCGCTTGTGGATCTGGGAATGGCAAATCTGAGTTTCGACTACTATCTGATGCGTCAGCCCAGCTTCTCGTTTACGACGCTGATGCTCGATGCTCAGCCCAGTTCGTTGCGTCGCTTTGTCATCGACCGCCGTTTCGACACGGCTGTCAATGGATGGGTGACCCAATGGATGGAAACTGCTGTGGGCACCATGCCGCAGACAACGTCATTGAGTGATGAGAATTATTGTCAGGACAATATAACGACGGAATTATGAAACAGATCAAGTATATATTAGTGATTCTGGCCATGACCTTGGTTGCCTGTAGCGACAAGGATGATAAGGCTGCAGATAACACCCCCAAAACAAATGCAGAGGTGAGGGTGCTGAATGTGGACGTGGTGCTGCCTACCAACATACAACAGCAGTGGAAGAATACCATTGATTGGGCAATGGCCAACATCGCCAAGGCCCAGCAGATAGAGAGCAAGCAGGTGAAACTGAACCTGCGCTATCACGACGAAGACACAGAGAACCTGGAAGTACTGGCCTATAACCTGACCCATCCTGAAGAGGGTGAGGACACTTGTCACGCCATCATCGGTCCCTACTATAGCGACCATGCTGGTACATTCCTGAGTTACGCTGCACAGACACGCCTGCCAGTGTTGATGCCTACCTGTACAAGTGCCGAACTGCAACGCATCAATACCCGCAACACGTATGCATGGTTCCTCACGGAGAGTGACATCACCCAGTGTGAAATCATCTTCTCGGCCATCAAGACCATGAAGGGTAATAATGTGGTGCTGCTCTACAGCGACGACAATTATGGGAAGTCGTTCTTCGACTGGTTTAACTTTCTGGCTACAGAGAACGGCTTGAATATCGTGGGGTCTGGAGCTCATGCCTATAAGAGCGGCGATGACCTCTACGAATTCTTCAAGGAAGTAGCCATCGAGGCTGACGGCGAGATGATAACCGTTTGCATGGCATTATCGGAACCCAACGACTATCTGGAAGTGAGCAATCAAATAGACGAATTCATGAGTGACCCACCTGAAGATGTGGAACCGATGTTCTCGCTCTTCTGCTCGGACAAAGCCTTGAGCGAAGAGGTGGTGTTCAGCGGAGATATGTTGTCATTCATAGGCATCAGTCCCGTCGCATCGATGAACAGCGGTTTCCAGCAGGTCTATCGTCAGCGCTTCGGTCGTCTGCCACTGAGTGGTGAGGCACAGCTCTACGATGCCCTCTGCCTGATTGCCATGGGTGGCATCCACCAGATGACAAGTCCGGATGAGTGTCTGGTTTACGGCAAGCAGGTGGTTTATACCAAGAGACCCTTTGAACCCGGCCTCACCGACTACATGCGGTCAGTGGTTGCATCCTACGGAAAAGAGAGCGGTCAATGGAGCGTAGAGGGACTGGCCACCGTATTCCACGCCTTGATAAAGGATGGCAGTGCCAACTATTATGGAGCCACAGGTGAACTGACTTTCGACGAAACAACGAGTACCAAAATCCTGAACACCAACTATATGGTGTGGATGACCGATTATAACTACTTCGGTAATGACTTTAACAAAAAGGTGATACCGATCTGCTACCTCAGTACCAGCGGCACAGGCTCCAGCGCCTCGACAACCGCCATCTGGGAACGCACGAAAAACTTTGAACAGACATTCGAAACGGACATCGAAGCTGGTAAGAACCTGAATGATGCCACAGACCATTGGGCCGTTGTCATCAGTCCGAGCACCACTTGGGCCAACTACCGCCATCAGGCTGATGCCTTTGCCATGTATCAGACGTTGCGTCAGCACGGCTACGATGACGACCACATAGTGCTCATCGTTGAGGATAATCTGGCGAACGCCGAGGAAAACAGTAAGTTCCCGGGAAAGATATTTGTAGAACGTAGCGATGACGAAATCATCCACGACGACCTGGTGAACCTTGACGTGCGCAACGGTGCCAAGGTGGACTACCACTTCAGCGACCTGACGCCCGATGATGTGGCCGATATCATGTTGGGCCATCAGAGCAGTCGTCTGCCTGAGGTGATACATCCGACAGCAACAAGTAACGTGTTCTTCTTCTGGAGCGGTCATGGTGGCAGTTCCGAAGGCCCGCTATGGGGGAATGAAGATGCACGCTCCTATTTCGGAACAGAACGTATCAACGACATCGTCACACAGATGAATGCCGAAGGTATGTATCGCCGAATGATGTTCTCGATTGAAACCTGCTTTAGCGGCAAATGGGGAGAAGCACTCACGGGACTGCCGAATGTCATCGTACTGACTGCGGCCAATCCTAATGAGACATCGAAAGCAGACGTACACAACTCTGACCTCGGCGTATACCTCAGCAATGCTTTTGCCCGCACATTCCGTCAGTACGTGAACCAGAACAACCAGATATCCCTGCGTGACCTCTATATAGAGCTTGCAAAGACCACGAACGGTTCACATGTCAGCATCTACAACGAACGTAACTACGGCTCGGTGTACACCAACAATATGACTGATTACTTCCCTCAATAACGAAATACGTGAAATGACGAAATAACGATAAACAATATAACAAAATGAAAATGGAAAAGACATGGAAAAAACTGCTGATGGCCGCAGTGGTACTGGGTCTCGGCATGTACGCCACCTCATGTAGCAGTGATGATGACGACAAGAAAGAAAACAACGAGCAGAAAGACACTTTCGACCCCTACGGCAAGACGACGGAGTCGGGTAACGCCTGCTTTAACCTGCTGAGCCAGTTGGCGGCAGTAACTGACAGTCTGCCAAATGACTGGAAGACTCACACTTACAAGACACTTGAAGGAAGTGTGCTCGATGAGTCGCAACCTTTCGTGCGCTCTATTGCTATCGAAGACATGGCTGAAGCCATTCAGTATTTCAATGACTTGACGGGCGTAGAACTTGGCAGCGCCAAGACCTATACATGGAAGATGGAAAACGTCGGAACACTGACCTTCACCCCAATGAATCAAAGCGAATGCATTGCCACCATCGATGTGAATGTTACTCAATTAAGAGACCTGACACAACTACGTCTGGTACCGGTTTCCGCCTTTCCTGAAAATGCCTCTTTTGAGGGTGATCCATGGTACCGTCTCGGAGACGTCGTCCGTGACGACGGGGACTGCTACTGGATCTGTGTGCGTCCCTGTTACCAGCCTTCGAAGATAGACCAGAGTTGGTGGGTATCGTTCAACATTCCCAAGAATTGTATGCCAGACTATGCGAAAGCCGGCCTGCTGGCACAGCGTATACCTTACAATCTAGGCAATAAGAAACTTTCCAGAGCATACGCTGTTCAACTATTGTCAATATTGTCACGACCAACCGAGTTCCAACAGAAGTATACAGGCAAACATTTCGGTGAGAAAGGCAAAGGTTTATCCGGTCTCCCAGAAGGAGCTATGCCTTATGAAGACATCTCCAAGATTGCTGAAAACTGGGACAATAAACAAATCTGGAGCATGGTGAAACCCAGTGGCATGAGCGTCTCTGAATTCCAGAACTTCATCCGTGAAGACCTGAGCCTCATTTTCAATACCCACCACATCATGAATGCCACCCTGAAGATTGATATCTCGAAGTTCACTGGCGCCAGTGATTTCTACCGCACTGCTCAGGTGGACACTGAAGCAACGTTCGACATGCAGAAAACCTCCTTCGATATCACTTCGTATGCCAGCAAGGGAACAGGCGCTACCAACGGCATAGGCAATAAAGCACTCGTCATCCGCTTCAAGGATGGAAAACAGCTCTCTAATACACGCAACAGCCTGGATAACATCTCGCCCACAAAGCCTATTGAAGGAACAACAGACATCTACCGTTTCGATGCAAACTAAATAATTTGCATCAACAAGACGCAGTAAGGGGTGAACACTCAAAAGGTGTTCCCCCTTTTATTTTCCATCCTTTATTATCATTTTTTCCTCCCCTATTACTCCCTATTAACTCCCTACTATCTCCTTACTACCTCCATACTACCTCCATACTACCTCCTTACTACCTCCTTACTACCTCCTTACTACCTCCCTATTACCTCCTTATTATCTTCTTATTATCTTCTTATTATCTCCTTATTATCTCCTTAGCCCCTCTCCAGTCCCTCTGACATGAAGTCCTCCTTTAAGGAGGATTTAGAAGGTCCCCTCCCTATTACCTCCTTACTACCTCCTATCCCCTCCCT
>Ga0265300_10002250_pt1 | contig 16938 bp, 16 predicted proteins | sample AusTroGonzalo_MG_FD_193482 | JGI IMG/M metagenome (GOLD analysis project Ga0265300, IMG submission 193482) | Bovine rumen microbial communities from tropical cattle in Woodstock, Queensland, Australia - Gonzalo_03 | ecosystem: Host-associated > Mammals > Digestive system > Stomach > Rumen ...
AATTTTGCTCAAACAAGAGAATTTCAAGAATTATGAAAAAAAGTAGAAGCTGAAATGTTTAGGTACGAATGAATTTTAACTGAAAGAATGCTTGATCAAGAAAAATGACTTGATAAAGTAGTTTGATCATTCTACAATATCGTATATAGTTTCTTTCCAAGGTTTAATTTAATTAATAGTGATTAGAAAATAATTATAAAAATTATGAAAAAGAGTACTATTTAGTAATCTTTTTTTCTTTCGAAATAATATTTAAATATTGTTGATTAAGTTTTTGAACTCAATTTTCTAATCTATAATAGTGGTACAAGTATGCTCATTCTAGGATAATTAGAACGAAATCTAATATACAAAAGAAAATATTATTTGCTGAATTTACGAAAAATATTGCTAACAAAATTCAAATGAAAATTGTGACAAAAAGATGGACTATTCTTTCGTGTTTGAATCGTTCAAGAGATTCTCTGATATATTTTTCATCTGTAACTTTCTTTGAATCAATGTCTGAGATTAATTGCTCTAATTTATCAGCAACTCATGGATTTTTTTTCATTCTATCCTACAAAATGTAAAAATACTCCTTCGTATTTTTGGACGTCTTTAATATACAATGTTTCTCATGAATCTAATGTAATATTTCCACTATCTCATTTTTGTCATCAGGATTCTGCATAGAATGGTGTCTGATCAAAGATTAATATTCTTTGTCCGTTTACCTCAAAATCTTTGAGAAGCTTGCAATCTCCACTACTCTGCTCTTTATATCAAATGAATTTTGTTTGAGGAATTCATTCGAGATATTTTGACCAATCAATATCTTTTTGGAATTTTGCACATGAACGAGATCTTTCTTTTTGATTTTCTAATTCCTTTTTGAATCATTCTTCATCGATTGAAATATTTTTTTCCAAACAAATTTCTTTTGTTAGTTCAACTGGAAATCAGCATGTATCGTACAAAAAGAACACATCTTTTCAAACTAAACTATTTCACGAGAGATTCTTTAATTTTTCATCCAAAACTTTGAGTCCTCTGCTGATTGTATTTTTAAAAGTTAAAATTTCATCCATGAGTGATTTTACTACTTCTTCGACTTTCAATGGACGAGTTAGTCAGTTTACGAATGAAGCAATTTCAGTCAACATTGATTTTAATTCATCGTTTGAAATGTCTTTTAGAAGCATTAGGTTGTAATACATTCTTCTAATAATCATTCTAAGGACATATCATGCTCAAACATTTGATTGGATAACTCAATCATTCAAAAGTAGACTTGCTGTCCTAATGTGATCTGCTATAATTCTAAATCTTCTCTCGTTTCAAGAATATTGTAATCGTGTATATTTTGAAATAATATCCAAAATTGGCTGAAAATTATCTGTTTCAAATATTGTTGGTTTATTTTGCAAAACTCTACACATTCTCTCAAATCACATTCAAGTATCTACATTTTGATGAGGAAGTTTAGTTAATTTTCAATTCTCATCACAATAAAATTCCATAAATACATTATTTCGAATTTCCATCCAATTTTCTTCGTCATCTTTTACATTTGATTCCAAAGGTGGTAGTCATTCTCAAGTGTAATAGAATATTTCTGTATCAGGTCAACAAGGTCAAACTGGTCATGGAGTCCATCGATTATCATCTGCTCATAAAAATGAAATTTTGTCGGCAGAAATTCAAGCTTCTAGCCAGTATTCATAAGTTTCTTGATCTCTTGGTGCATTATCATCTCACTCAAATACTGTTACTGCTAATTTCTTTTGATCAAATCATAATTCATTTACCAAAAAATCATAGGAATATTTTACTGCTTCTTTTTTGAAATAATCTCATAGAGACCAGTTTCACATCATCTCAAAAAATGTCAGGTGTGATGCATCTCAAACAGAATTGATATCGTTTGTCCTTACACATTTTTGAATATTAAATAATCTTTTTCAAACTGGATGCGTCTTTCAAGCCAAGTAAGGGACAAGCTGCTGCATTCAAGCGACATTAAACATAGCTGTACTTTCTTTACTCGCGACAAGCGATACTTCTGGTAAGTATTTATGATCATTTTTTAATCGAAATTGCTCTCGTTTTTGTCTAAGTGTCTTTCAGTCCATGATATAGCAAAAAATTTTAAATAATATTTGTTTTTACATATAATGGATGGATTTTCAATAAAAAAAATCCCCACTGAGACTCAGCAGAGATTCCCTTTTGGCATAACGGCAATGATGTTGAGTATTATAGCAACGATCGAAGTTATAGCAAGATGTATCATGAACTTTTTAGATCCATTGTAAACTTCTTTGTTGTATTTTTGAACTTGGTGTTCATAAACTCCATAAGTTGCCAGCATCACGCAGATGAAACAGAACGAGATTAATCCATTCCATAGTGGGTTTGCTTTAATGTAGTAGTATGATAGCAAAAATGCTGCAGATGATATCGCAGTAAGCGATAATCCAAGGATTAATGCGTTCTTGCCTTGTAAATTTTTGTTTTTGATTGCTATCACTATTATTGCCAATAGTTCAAGAAATACCATGGCAATAAATGATACTAATTTTAATGTTTCCATAACTAAATTTTTTGATTTGACATATTTAATTATAATTATATGATTTTGTTTTTCAACATTTTAAAAAAATAAAAAACAGCCCACAATGTGGGCTGTATATTTTAGATATCTTGAATTTATTGTTCAGCCATTTTTTTAGCTGCTTTTTCTTCTTCGTCTTTTATAACACTATACAAATTAATTTTGTTTACTCATTCATTTGTTAGTATATACATTTCTGGGTTATTTCAAGTGCTATCAGGAATACAAATATCTTTTACTTCTTCTGAAGCTAAAACAAATTTCAAGCTAAATAAGTAAGTAAGGTTGTATGTTGATGTGTTTGCATCATTTGTTTTAAGAGGGTTTGATTTATATACCGTAAATGTCTTATTTATTCTATCAAATAAGTATACGTATTTTGAACTTGCAGATGCTATAACCTTAACATCATTTGAAAATTTGTTAGTTATACTATCTCATCATAATAATTTAATTTCACGAACTTCAAGAGTAGATCATACAGACGTTGGTCTCCAGAATTGATACAATTTTCAATTATTTCGGATTAAGAATGATCAATCTATTGCCATTCATACAAAATTTCACTCAAATTGGATACTTTCATCGTATCATTCAGCTATAGTATAATTTTGTCATTGTTGGTATACTGTTTCAGATCATGCAGTATTTCTATATCTAGTCAATACTACTCAGTTTAATGCACTATTTAGATTTGGTTGGAATACATAGAAGTTATTCTTTAAGTACACTCATAATCATCAAACAGTATCTGGGAATCAAACTCAATCTTGTGTAGTAACTGGTTCGATTCATGCTTTTGTAATGTTATAAACACGACCATCTGAAATATAACAATACAATCAATCTCTCAATAAGTTAACTGAACATCAAGCTATATTTGAATCTACTCAGTATTCAATTAAAGATCATCTTGATCAATCGTTTATAGATCACATTAATGCTCATTTTGTTCATCAGATGTTTATAGATTTTTGGTAATCAATGAACAATACGTCTCACATTTTACCTTTTTCAGAGGAATTGAATGTGATTTGTCTAGTATTTATTCCAGGATTGAAGTTTTCTAAATCTGACATATTATTGATCCTATATATATTGAATCATTTATAATAATCATTTTCAACAATTCATTTTAAACTTTCAACATCTTCCAACCATCTTCAATTTTGTTCCAAAAGTGATAATTTTTCAATAATTTCATTATACTTTAGAGATTTTTCATCAGAAGAAGCGTCAAGTTGTTGAAACTCTCGTATGTCTTTTTTAATATCATCTATAGTTATATCGATAACTGTTCAAGATTCAGTAACAATAGAATTATTATTCTTAGTATCAAGTAATGCGGACAATACAGAATATAGTAAAATTAATACAACAATTCACAATATACCGATTATTACGTAATATCTGTTTTCTGATAATTTCCTTAACCATGCTTTTCATCAGCTAATTTTTCACTTTACCCAATTTCATGATTTATTTATCGTAGAATTTGAATCTGAAGTTGATATAATGTTTCAATGGATATAATAGTTTGAAATTAATCAAACTTTTTCTTTTTCAATCCTTGATTGCAGTATTTTTTCAAATATTTCTACAAAGGAAGTTTCTTCTTGCTCTATAACTGATTCTAGTTCTTTAATATCTCATTGATCTAACACGTCTGTTACTTTAGTTCAAACATACAAAATTTCGTCTCATGTTTCTACATTTCATTCAATAAAATCAGAGAACAAATCAATTTTTGTCTTTTTATTTACTCAATTGTGTAGCTGGTAATACATTTTTCCATCTCTGAAAATCAAAATTGATGTATCTCAAATCATAGATGAAATTATGGTATCTCAAGCAATTATTTGTATGTATCATTTAATTGGAAAACGTTCTACATCAGTAACCTTATCAGCAAATAATTTCAATTTAACATTTAAGTTTTGTAATCAATTCTCTAAATTATTTTTCAAATCTCATTCATCATATACTTCAGTATTTATTTTCTCCATCAAATCAGCAAGAAAATCTTGTATCAAATCCTTTTGATATTCTAAAAATTTTTCAGATTCCAAAACCACGTATGTATTTACTTGTACTCAGTTTCCTAATTTATCTTTAAACTGAAATTGTTGGTTTGTATCTAAATAATTATATTTTTTTTCTCTGATTTGCATGGTAAATAGTTAAGAATTAATGATTTAAAATGAATAATTTTAGTTTTATATTTATTACAATTTTTAATAATTATATAAAATTATTCTTTTTTCAATACTAAATATTTAAAAATATATCTTGGTAAGGTTAAAGAATTCTTTACTTTTTTCCAATTCCTTTTAGGGTCTGTAATCAACCTTCGTAATCGTTCGAGTTTTAAGTTTCTAACAACCTTTGGTGCTCTTTTTTGGACTCATTGAATTTCTTTATTTCATCATGACGCTGCGATAAAATCAAACAATCATCATACTGTAAAAATTATTAACTTGTTGTTTTTGATTTTACTCAAGTTCTTTTGTACTCGCATTTCCTGTGTTGGCGTTCACCTGGCAATTAGCATTATATTTATTGGGTTTTCAATACTATTTGAATTATCAAATTGTTTTCGATCAAAATCTGAAAATCCATCTTGTGAACAAATCACATTAAATCATTTTTTCGAATATATAGATTTACATTCTTGTGCTATTTCTGGTCTTGATCAATATAAGTATAATTTCAATCTTTGGCTTCAATATCTTTTTTTTACCTCATCAAGGAAATATGGAATAAAATCAGTTCAATTTAAGTTATCAAGTTTTTTAGTTTTCAAATTTCAAAATCTCTTTGCAGCTATTTTGTAAAATGTCTGTAGCGCTATTCAATCAGGGAACAAAAAATCACTATTCAAAAGATACTTTTTATATTCTTTTTGCTCAGTAGTTTTCTTTCAATTATAAAACAATTTCTGTTGCTCAATAACGGCAAAATATATAAAATTTCAAATTACATATTTCTGATTGGAATAAATATTTAATATATCATCTACGGCTTTATTAGCCGAATATGGATATAATTTTTCTAAAATTTCTTTCAAAGCGTTTGATTAAGTAATAAAAAATTAGATTACAAATTAACTATTTCAGTTCATGGATAATAGTATTTTATAATGTCTGAATAACTTCGTCAAAAGTTTTTAGCTCGTCTTTCAGCTCATAGTCAACTCAATCACACTCAGTGTCATGAAAACTTTTTGTCTGAACATATTCATAAATCAAATCTAGTTTGAAGGTATGGGGTATCGTTCCATCATCGTTGTTCTAATGCAGTATACGTAAATCATGCTGAGCATGAAAAATATGGTAAAACTGGTACATATCAGTTATAAGTTATAAGCTTTTTATTAGTTTTTGATAATGCTGTATACCATTTTTTTAATGTTTTTTCTAATCAAGCTCAAACATATTTTTGAAAAATATCTGGGTCATCTACTGCATTATATGTTGCATTACTAGGAATATTTGGATGTTGATTATCAGGACTCATATAGAATAAAGCATATGATTTTGAAATTAAAGCCATAACATCATTTTTAGTTTGAGTTTCTGTATCGTTTGTCTCCACAATTCATTTCATATAATCAGAAAATAGTAAATCGTTTATTACTACATATTTATAAGATTGATTTCATTTTTTATCCATCATGTAATCTTTTTGGAAAATCAAATCTCAATGGAAGGTATTTCGTGGGATTCAAGCATAAGATTTTCTGTTATAATTTTCTATGCTGATAATATTATTTTTTGATGAAACAATAACTTTTTGTGTTGTATATGTGATATCATTAATTGTAATTGCTAAAGTTCATCAAATTCATTGAGAAATCTCTCAATTATTACAATTAATTGTATTCCCATCAAATTTAAATGTACATCATCAATCACAAGAAATTTTATATTCATTATAATTCTGAGTTAATTCATACAGTAGTATTTTAATGTTTTTTTGAATAAGAACTTTTGCTTGATTGATATTTATTTTTCAAACAAATTTTCCGGTAAATTCTGTCGCTGATGTAATATTGTTTTTTGAAATATAATCATTCTTTATTTGCTTTATGGCTGGTGCGATTTTAGTTTGTTGTGATTCAAAATACTCATATGTTAATTTTGTTGAAGTTTTTTTTGTAGTAGAGGTCTTTGTGGTATTTGTCGTTTCTTTATAATCTGGTTGTACAGAAGGTAATCAAAGACTGTCTGAAATTTGCCATGTTTCTCAATTAATTATAGAGTTCACACTCGATCTAATGTATGGTAATAATTTATACAAATTTTTTCATGGGCAAGCAGTAGTTCATGCATCTCTATGTCATGCTATTGTATAATTTTTATTTGATTGAATGTATGGTGTTGTAGATGAATCTTTATGGTAATATGTCGTTCAGTTTGGATCAATGTTGTATTTTTTTACCAAAGCTGCAATAAGTTTAATCAAAGATTCTACTGCCTCTTTTGATGGCTCGATTTCTTCAAAATTTCACATCAAAACGATTCATATACTTGCTGTATTATTCCATTTTGCATGGGCTCAAATAACTCATTCTCATCATGCTCTACCTTCGTAAATATTTCAGTATGGGTCAATAATAAAATTATATCAAATATCTCATCGTGCATTGTCCAAAGTATGGTATCTGTATATTCATTGTAAGATTGTCTTTACATCTGGTACTCACATCGTTCAAGTATTGCTTCAAGCAGTATGGTGAATTATTATTTTTGTCTTATTGTTTCTATGGTACTCAGTTCGCCAAAGGTTTTGTCAATTGTACTGGTTGTTTGATCGATCAGTATACATATCGTTATAAAAATTCTTATTCAAATAAGCATTAGCAATATTCTTTTTTTCGTTTGCTTTGTCCGTTTCTGCTACTTTTTTTAAATATGCAGAGTAGTTCGTAGCTCTGAGCTCCTCAAGTGCCTTTTGCTGGCTAGCTCTATATGCTAAAACTGATTGCCATTTGCTATAGCTGGTCAATCTTATTGTCTCATCAGCTCATCGCTCTTCACGTGTTATTATTGTAATTCAAGGCAAATCTCGATCTTTTGCAAAAGAAGTTGAGATGAATAGCAGAGATATTAATAGTGTTAAGAATATTTTTGGTAGTTTTTTCATTTCAACAAAAATTGGTGAATAAATGTTCGCATGTTCTTATATATAATATTTTTTTATTTTCAAGGAATTGATTTAGAAAAGTTTTATCGTATTAAATCTTGAATAAAATTTTTGAAAAAGTATATAGTAATCGTTTAACCATTAATCTTTTTGAATGGAATTTACTCATTTACATTGACATAGTACGTTTTCGTTTTTGGAGGCAATTTGAACACCAAAAAAACTTGTAGCAAAGGCAAAAGAATTGTGATTCACTGCACTTTGAATTACTGATTATTTTGCTATGTACTGAGCAATTCAGCTTTATGAAGCCGCTAAAGAAAATGAGATTAAGCCAATAATTTGAGCAGAATTGTGATTTGTATTGGATATAAATTGATTTAATAAAGTAGATGAAATTTGAAATATTTGTTTATTGGCAAAAAATACTGAATGATACCAAAACTTAATGAAATTAGTTTCAGTTGCTAATCAGGCATGAATTGCTTGAAAACCAAAAATTGATATTGAAACTATTTGAAAGTTTTGTGAATGAATTATAGCTTTTATGTGATGAGAAGAATCATGGATTTGAAAGATGATAAATAGATCTGAAACTGATGATAAAATCATGGAAATTGTTGGAATGATTCAAGAAAAATTATGAAAAGAAAATGTATATTTTGAAGTTATCGCACAAAAGGAATCAGAGAATCAAACTTTGAAAAAAATTAATCAAAAAGTTTTGTCTTTGTCAGAAGACAATTGAATATCTGTAATGACTGATAATGTGTATGATTACATAAATAAATGAGACAAAGATGCTCGAGAAATGGCTTTAGCAATCAAAGATAACAAAAGAATATTTGATTCAGATAGGAGAGATCCGAAATGAGATTTCTATTTGATGACTTGAGATGAGATAAAAGAAATTTTGATTTGAAATTGATATGATGAATCAGAAGTTGGTAGTTGGATTGATACAAATAATAAAATTGCTGATGAAATTGATATAAAGATAAATATGTGACAGTGACTTTTCCCAAAATATCAACCTTATGATGATATCAAAGAAATTTATGAAAACATTAAAGATTCTTTAATTTCTGATTAAACAAACATGGAAAACATTTCTGATGATAAAATTTTTTTTATAGCAGATACACATTTTTGAAGTGAAAAGATTTTTCATTATGAGAATCGTCCGTTTGAGACAGTTGAAAAAATGAATGAATCAATTATAAAAAATTGGAATGATACTGTTTGAGAAAATGATATTGTATGGTTTTTGTGAGATTTTTGAGATGATTCTTTTTTCTCTAAATTGAACTGAAAGAAATATTTAGTTAGATGAAACCACGAAACAAAAGAAAATGAATATTATAGGAAATTATGATTTATTGAGGTATATGATATGCCTGTAATATTTCAAAGTTTCTGGATTTTGTCGCATGAGCCATTGTATGTAAATGCAAATATGCCTTATGCAAATATTTTTGCTCATGTACATTTGGATCCAAAGTATAAGACAGTATCCGAACAAAGTTTCTGCGTTAGCTGTGATAGGATTGATTTTAAGCCGATTTCTTTCGCTGAGATTAAGAGAAGAATTAATGAATGCAAATAGTAATCAAATCAATTTTTGACAAAATGACAAATCTTTTTAAATTTTTTAGATTGAAAAATTTAATGTAATTAATAGATATATGTCTGATAATTTTATACATAATGATGGAATGAATATTCAGGAATACTTAGCTAATAAATTGAATGAAGAACAATGTAAAGCAGCTTTGCATACAGAGACTTCTAGTCTGATTTTGGCTGGTGCTGGATCAGGAAAGACTAGGACTCTGACGTACAAAATCGCTTATTTGATGTTTGGTTTATGAATTAAACCAAGCAATATTTTAGCTGTAACTTTCACAAATAAGGCTGCAAATGAATTGAAGGAAAGGTTGATTGATTTGGCAAAAGAATTTTCTCAATTAGACTTATGAGTGGAAAAAACAGTTAACAAGAGCGAGATAGAAGGGGATTCGATTGATGATTTTTTGGCATTTGTAGAATCTACTGCCGAAAAAAAGAGTAGTGTCTCTTATTGAATAAATGACTTCAAATGGATATGAACATTCCATAGTATTTTTTTGAAGATTTTGAAAGAGGATATTGAATGATTAGAGATGAAATATGACAAAACATTTTCAATAATTGACGCTGATGATAGTGCAAAGGTAATCAAAGATTTATTGAAAAAGTACAATTTGGAAGATATTTTGAAACCAAATGAAGTAAAATGATTTATCAGTAATGAGAAGAATAATTGATTTGATGCAAAAATGTTTGAAAGTAAAGTCGTGAGTCAGTATGATATGAATATGTGAAAAATTTATACGGAATATCAAAAAGAGTTGGAGAGATCAAATATGCTTGATTTCGATGATTTACTACTACTCCCCTACTTACTCTTCAAGAAAAAACCTGAAATTTTGGAGAAATGGAAAAGAAAATTTTTGTATATTATGGTAGATGAAGCTCAGGACACAAACTGGATTCAGTTTGAATTGATGAAAATGTTGAGCTGAGAAGATGGAAATATTACTATGATTTGAGATGATTATCAGAGTATTTATTGATGGAGATGAGCATTGATGGAGAATTTTTTGAATGTAAAAAAGTATTGGCCTGATATGCAGATGTTCAAATTACAGATAAATTACCGTTCTCGCCCATATATTGTAGAAGCTGGGAATGCTGTAATTAAAAAGAATATAAAACAATATGACAAAACTGTCCGTTCTTTTAGAGAAGAAAATGGAAAGATTACAATTTTTGGTAATAATACTGAAATGGATGAGGCTGCAAACTTGATTGATTTGATTTCCAAAATGAAAAATAGTTGAAAAATTCAATCACGATGAGATGTGGCAATATTGTATAGAACTAATGCTCAATCATCTCCATTTGAGCAAGTTTTAGTACAGGAGTGAATTCCATATAAAATATGGTGAGCATTTAAGTTTTTTGATAGAAAAGAAGTAAAAGATATTTTGGCATATATGAAATATTTAGCTAATCCAAATGATTCAATTTCTTTGAAAAGGATTATTAATTTGCCTTGAAGGTCTATCTGAAAGACGACTTTGGATAAGCTCGAAGATTACGCAGCAGTAAATTGATATAGTTTGAATGACGTAATTGAAAATATTGATTCTGTACCTGAAAAAGTGACTCCACAAGCAAAAAATTGAATTTTGGAATTCAAACAGGTAATTCATGAAATTACTGATAATCGAGATCAGTACTCCCCTGCTGATGCTATGGAAAAAATTGTAAAATGAATAAAATATAGAGCTTATTTGGTTAAAGAACATGGAAGTGAAGAAATTGCTGATGAAAAATATGAAAACATTGGTCAATTGATAAATCTTGCTTCGAAATACGTAGAAAAATGACAGGATGCGGTTAGACAGTTTATGGAAGAAATCACACTTTTGACTGATGTAGCAACAGATGATGATTGAAACTTGGATGCAATAAAGCTGATGACTGCACATAGTAGTAAATGATTGGAATTTCCTGTAGTGTTTATTGCATGACTTGAAGATAATGTATTTCCTTTGACTAATGCAATGATGGAGCCGAATTTATTAGAAGAGGAAAGGAGGTTGATGTACGTAGCCATTACAAGAGCAAAAGATCACTTATTCTTGTCATATGCAAATAGTAGGATGACTTGGTGACAAACAAGAAGTAATCCTGAAAGTAGGTTTATAGCTGAAATACCATTGGAATTAGTAAAAAGATATGATTTGTGATCTGGTTCTGTTTGAGAATGAAATCAGCAAGAAGAACATTATGATATTTCTGAATGACATGTCGTAAATCATAAATTATTTTGAAATTGATATGTTTTGGAAGTTTGGAATAATCTTGCAATTGTAAAATTTTACAATCCAAAATTCTGAGTTAGAAAAATTGAGTTGAGATTTTTGACTAAAGTTGAATAATATTCCTCAAGATAAACTCAATTTGTTGTCGAAACTTTTCAACAATATTTTTTTATTTTTATTGAAAATAAACATAAAATATTTAATATATGTCAATATAAAGTTTTATTTGTTATGCATTTTCTTATGAATAAAAAAATCTGACTTCTATTAACTGCAGCTACACTTGTTGCATGATGTGATTCTGTGTGACAAAGCAATTTGAATCAGGTCAAAAACAACATAACTGCACAAGCATTAGACACATTTAACACAAAACAGGAAGAAGATTCAACTGTGTTATATACAGATATAATAGAAAAATGAAATGTTTATGACAGTTTAATTCAAAAAGTTGAAGCGCCAATTGTATCATGAGATGTTACAAGGCCTGAAGTATCAATAACTATAGATGATTGATGTGGTGCAAAATATACGGAGCAAATTTTGGATACTTTGGCTAAATATAATGTAAAAGTGACTTTTTTCATTCCATGAACTCGTATTAAAATGCATGCAGAACAACGAAGGAGAGCTATAAAAGAATGACATCAAGTTTGTTGCCACTCTTTTGACCATCATTATTTTAGGCAATCAGAACCAGCATTATTAAAAAAACAAATATTAGATTGGGAAGCTGCTGTAAAAGATAATTTGTGAGAAGAGTACTTGATTAGGATGAAGAGGGACTTTCCGTTTTTTCGCTTCCCAGGATGATGTGGAGATAGTAAACCAGAACATATTGCAGTATTAAAAGAGCTTTGATACTTGCCATTCTGACGAAGTGATTGCACATGGAAAGATGGACAGAATTTAAATAATGGTGAAATAGAATTATTCCATGTAAAACCAGCAGATTTTTCAAGAATATCAAATTGTATTCAACAAGCACAAGGACAATGACTTCAGTGCAAACCACTTACTGAAATAGTAGACCCAAATAATTGATACGAAGAACCAATTACATGAAAAAATTTACGAAAAAAACGTAAAGAAGCAAAAGAAATTATTGGACAAAAGTAATTTTTATCAAAATAAAAAAGGCAGAAAATCTTGAACTTAAAATAGATTTTCTGTTTTTTAAATTGTAAAATCATAGAATTAATAATCAATTCATAAAATATCGAGTAAATCAGCAAGTGTATGAATTGTGATTAGTTGTTTTTCATTGTTGTAGCTAATTTTTTCTGCATTCCTGTCCAATAGCACACCGTACATTCACACATTTTTAGCTCAATCAACATCACTTTTTTTACTATCTCAAATCATTATCAAGTCTTCCATTGTTAGTTCGTGAATTCAATCCAAATCTTTAATTTCATCGTTTGCTTCTTTTAAAACTTTTTCGAATATTTCATTGTTAGGTTTTGTAACTCACACATCATAAGAAAGTGCTTCATAATCAAATGTACCATCGGGTATTAGTTTTCTCAATGGTTTCTCAAAATCTTGAGATAAATTTGAAATGAGAGCTAATTTGTATCAACTGTTTTTTAATTTGTTTAAGACTGTCAAAGTTTCATGATAAATTTTAGTGTTTTTTACTTCTTCATCAGTGTGTGTTTGTAATTTACGAATAGCACTTTTAGGCATTTTGAATCCAGGCAATGAATAATAGACAGATTCAACATCATTTTTTTTGTTAATTTGTATCACATCATAATATTTTTTAAATGGCTCTATTCAGAATTTTTTTAGAAAATGCTTAGTTTTTCAATGTGAATGTGGACGGAAAATTAATGTACCATATAAATCGAAACAGATAATCTTTTTCTGTCTCAACAGTGGATTTTCTTGTAATATTTCACTTATAACTTCTGAATTTTCTTCTTGAATATCTACTCTACTTTTTAATACTTTTTTTTCTTGCTTTTTAAGTCTATTATTTCATCTTCTTTCATTCTTTTTCTCTTTATCTCTTTTTTTCTTTTCAGCTTTTTCTTCCTTTTGAATTTTCTTTTCTTCTCTAGCATCAACTGATTCTCTATTTCTTCACATTAGAAATTTTATCTATTTAAAGATATTTACATATTAAAAATAAAATATAAAATATCAATAGAAAAAACTATTTGAGTTGATAAAATAATCAAAAAATGTTTTGACATTACATGTTTAATTGCTATTCTTAAGATGTTACTTTAGATATTAATGATAAGCAATGACAGAGAACAAAAAGCAAGTATGACAGGAATGAGAAGATTTAGTAATGGAATATTACGAAGAAAATTGATATGAAATTTTGGACACAAACTATACAATTAGATGATGAGAAATCGATATTGTTGCACAAAAAAATTGAGAAATTGCTTTTATAGAAGTAAAAGTTGTTGATTGAATGGATGATGTGATGTGATATATTACTCCCAAAAAATTGATGTATTTAGAAAGGACAATAAATGATTATATGTGTAAAAATTGATTAAATTTTTGAATTAGAATAGACGTCGTATTTGTAAAAAATGACGAAATCTTAGAGGTGTATGAAAATGTGACGAATAAATAATTTAAAAAAACTTGAAACAGCTCACTATATCGTTAAAAGTAGTAAAATGTGTTTATTTTTTATAAAAATAAAATTTTATGAAATTTATAAAATGATTTATAGTATTTTTGTGCTGAATTTTAGTTTGATGAATAATTATTAAATATACTCCTAGCAATATTGCAGAGAAAATCCAAAGTCTCTCAATAAAAAATAATTCATTATGATATTATCAAAATAAATATTCCCGTTTTGAATTAGTGGATGCTATTTTGGGTGATGATTACTACTACCCTGAAAATATTGATAATTGATTAATGATTCAAGACGCTGTTAAAGCATATGTTGATGCTATTGATGATCCGTATACAGTATATATGGACGCAGAAGAAAATAGCTGATTTATGAACGAATTGGAATGAGAAGAACATTTTGAATGAATTTGAGCTGTAGTAAGTAAAAAAGATTATTATGTGCTGATAGAAGAAGTAATTAAAAATGCGCCAGCATATAAAGCATGAATCAAGCCTTTAGACCGTGTAATCAAAATTGATGATGATTATATCCAAGATTGGTCTTTAGATGAGGCTGTAACTAAAATGAGATGACCTGCTTGATCTACTGTAGTAATGACACTTGAAAGAGATGTGTCTGGTGAAACTGAAATATTGAAGATTGAAGTTACTAGAGATACTGTAGATGTCCCATCTGTAACAAGCAAAATTTTAAACGTCTGAGAAAGAAAGATATGATACATTGAAATTTCTACGATTTGAGAAGAAACTGAGAAATTATTTAAACATAGTGTTAGTGAACTATTAGAAGAATGAATTGATTGAGTGATATTGGATTTAAGATGAAATTGATGATGATATTTAGATATTTGAGTTAAAATAGCATCTCATTTTGTACCAAAATGACAATTAATTGTCTCTGCAAGATATAGATGATATACGGACACAAACTACTATTCAGAATGATATTGAGATTTTGAATGAATGAAAACCGTTGTGTTGATAGACTGATTAACTGCAAGTGCTTGAGAAATTATAGCCTTAGCGTTACAAGAACAGGTTTGAGCAACGTTACTTTGAACAACAACGTTTTGAAAATGATCAATCCAAACGATTTATCCATTCATTGATTGAGATAGCTTAAAATATACAGTATGAGCTTGGTATCCACCTAGCGACATAAATGTAAATGAGATTTGAGCTTCTCCAGATATTGTTGTAGAATTTGACGCTGATGCTTATATCAATGATGATATAGACAATCAGCTCGAAGAAGCAAAGAATTTATTTAATTAAAATATTATAGAATGATAAAAATTACTGTACAATGAAGTGACTGAACTGAAATAGGTTCTTTCGCAGCTAACAAATGAGAGACAATTATGGCATTAGCACAGGCAAACAATGTAGAAATCCCATTTTCATGCTGAGCTTGAGCATGTGGGTTGTGCTTATGTTACATTGTAAAATGATGAGAATTTATAAACAAAGCCTATACTACTCCATCTTTTATGGAATTGGATGAAGATCAAGTTCTAACGTGCATCGCTGCTGTAAAAGATGAATGTTTTGATGATGAAAATGCACAAGTCGAAATAGTGTTGAAAAGAGCTTATTAATTAAAATTAAGTGCTAAAAATTAATATTGATTGTGGTATGTATTTAAATGAATAATGTTATGGTTTGGATTTTGAAAAAGAATTTATAGAAAAGTTAATTAAAAAGGATCAGAATGCTTTCAATGAATTTTATTTGAAAACAATTGATCTGTTTTCTCGCTACTTGAATACAAATTATTTTTTGGATAGTAATGAAATTGAAGATATTTTAGCTGATTTTTATGTAAAATGGCGGGATGTTTGTGATAAATATAAATTTGAGCAATCGTTTTCAGCTTTTGTTCGGACTATTTTCAAAAATTTATTAAAAGACAATTTCAAAAAGTTTAAAGATATTCCTTTTACGAATATGTCTTCATGAGGAGATGATGATGAGTGTTTTGAAGATACTTTACAGGATGATTTAGATGTTATAGATTTTCTTGAAGAAGAATTCCAATTTAAGCAAATAGAAGAGGCTATGCAAGAGCTTGATCCAGATAGTAGAGAGTTGATTTATTTGAAGTTCATTGAATCAAAAGATAATAACGAAATATCTGATATTTTATGATTGTCTGTGGATAATGTCAGACAAAAAATTTTCAGAGCTTTAAAAAAATTAAAAGAAATTTTGAATCCATAGTAAATTTATCCTTGATTATTAGGCAATTTCTCTATAGATTATTAATTGTTACGAAAATAATTTATTTAAAAATGTCAATAACTATTCTATTGGTTGTTACTATGTGTATTTGAAATATATTAGGTAATACCTGATGTTTTTGTAGATATACAAAAATTCAATTAAGTACTAAAAAAACTAAAAAAAATGTTGAAATTAGTAATAAATAACCTAGTATAACACTTGTACATAAGTACTTGTTTTATATATTAAATTGTACAATTATGACAAAAACTGCTCTTATCGCACAATTAGCTGAAGAATTAGGAGTTTCTAAGAAATTAGCAGCTGAATTGGTTAACACATTTATCGACACTGTTATAGCTGGTGTTAAAAAACAAGGTGAAGTTAGAATTCAAGGATTCGGAACTTTCAAATCTTCAAAGAGAAAAGCTAGAGAAGGAGTTAATCCTCAAAATCCATCTCAAAAAATCAAAATCCCTGCAATGAACG
>Ga0265300_10002252_pt1 | contig 16933 bp, 15 predicted proteins | sample AusTroGonzalo_MG_FD_193482 | JGI IMG/M metagenome (GOLD analysis project Ga0265300, IMG submission 193482) | Bovine rumen microbial communities from tropical cattle in Woodstock, Queensland, Australia - Gonzalo_03 | ecosystem: Host-associated > Mammals > Digestive system > Stomach > Rumen ...
AACGGTTGTTTTAAGCGCAATAGTTTCGCGCATTTCTTGTTTTTTTGCGCTGTCTTTGGTGTTCTCGGTTTCGCCAATGTTATAAACATGTGTTGAACACAGCGCCAATGTCGGTGAAATATAATCAGCATCATCTTTATCGCAACCATTACTTGCCGCAAAAGCACCGTTTGATGCGCACAGCACAGCCACCACACCAATCGCGCGTAACATTTTTGCATTAAAGATTTCGTTTTTCATTTTCATTGTTTATAACTTTCCATCCCACAACTTAGGCACAGAATTTGATTGTAATGTTGTTGGCAATTCAACCGCTTCAATTTCAAAATTTGGGGCAGATTGTATCCCGAGTTTATTATTTTTTAGCACTTCTGGTTCTTCTAGTTTGTAATCAAAACTAATGCCACTATTCTTGAACAATGATGTCGAAGATTTTGTATTACCCACCGAAGAAGTTGTTGTATTGTTTATGTTTGACGATGTTGTTCCGCTTACGGTTAATGGGCTGCGCACACCGTTATTCCATTCTTGTCTTGTCAAACAAACCTTTGTTGGCAACTTCTTTAATTCTGTTAATTTCTGCAAATCATCATTTTCACCAACACAGTATTTTACTGCATCTGTGCCCTTAGCACTTGTTGGTGCATCTTGGGCAATAATGCGTTGCAGTGTTTCAATATCAATAGTTGCCTGTTTTTTACGATTGCGGAACAAGCCCGATGAATCAAGAATTTCCGACATACAACCAACGCGTATGCGCGATTCTTCGCCATACTCAGGATTTAACCAGTTATAGCGAACCTCTTCATCATTATTAATCATACCCAACGGCTGACAGCCACCGTCGGACGGTGGAATAATTTTCCCAATTTCACACTTCTGCCCACCGATAACAAAGTTAGATTTTGATGGGTATGATGTTCCATTTGGACAATTTGTTTTGGTATAGCGCAAATCTTGACGTTCTTCGCACAGATATTTGCCCCACACATTGCAAGACCCGTTCAACATCATATATATATCTGTAATATCAACACCCACCGATTGCGCCAAAATTAACGCATCATACATTTCGTCCAAAACATTTTCATATGGATCAAAAAATGCCTCAGCTTTCTGTTTAAATATTTTTACACGCTTTGGTCCAGTACAATTATTTCCACGCGAATCACAGCCCGCATAGTCAAACGCATCAACCATTGTCGCCTTTAAAGTTTTTAATTGCGTTTCTGCATTTTCAACCGCAGATAAAATTTGACCAGAAATCTGTTCACGCGCCAAAACATCCGCCGAAACACCGCTTTGTGCAGCTGCAATTTGCGAATCGTTCAATGCATTTGTATTTGTTGCTGTTTGCACTGGTTGTGTCGCTGCCGCTGCACGTGCCGCAGATGCCTCTGCTAATGCGTTTGCGGTTAATTCCCGCTGTTCTTCCAATGCGCTTTGTAATTGCGCCACGGTTTGTGCATTTTGCGCCGCCATTTGCGATTGCATTTGTTGCATCTGTTGTTGCATTTGCGCCAACTGTTGTGCACTCTGCTGTGCCGCCGCAGTTGCCGCGGCATTTTGTGCATCATTCGCGGCCGCATTTGCTTTGGCTGTGCTTTGCGCAACCAGTTGTGCTGCAATATATTGTGTTAATTCGTCGCCATATTGTTTACATGCCGCATTTGACTGAACACAACCGTTTACAATAGAAAAAGTAACATTTAAATCAGTACAACCGCCATTGCTACATTTCGGCTGTGCACAGCGCAAAATAACCGCATTACAATTACCGAAATCAGCAGTTGCCGCCGAACCCGTTCCGCCACTGCGGGAATTCATCATATTGTTCCAACGTTCGTTATTGGTTGCGCCACTTTCGCCGTTATACGCAGTTAAATTATTACCCAATGTCGAAGATACAACGGCATGCGCCGCACCAAAGGGTACGACACATAATGCCACCAACAAAAATCTGGCAATTTGTTTCATATTCTCTCTTGAGCATAATTTTAACATAAAAAAGACAAATGAGCAAGGCAAAGTTCAAGGTTTTTTATTATGAACACAAACAAAAACCGCCCCAATGGGCGGTTTTTATTATTGCATTCTAATTATTCCAAACTTGTTGTGATGATGTCGCCATATGAACCTGCTTCATCCCCACCGATATAACAAGTAATGTGACGACCAACATTGTTCATGAATTCTTCGATAGCAGCTTTTTCTTCTGCATCAAGATTTGAACGTTGAATATCGCGTGTCGCCTTGTACATTAACAAGCCACTTGCCAATGCGGTAACACCAGTTGAAGCCGCCGTTATACCCCAGTTAGATTTTCTTTCTGTTGGCACATCTTTATTGCTTATGGCAACACATTGAGTTTTTAATTCTTTCATACCATGCGCTACGGCTTTAACCTGTTCTGTAGCATTTGTTTCTTTGAAAGAATCAAGTGTCATATAAATATCATCCACGTATGTGCCATTTACCCCGGCATTCTTGGCATATTCCACAGCATTCTTGGCAAAACCAATCCTGCTGTCTGGTGAAAGTTTCTCGTTTTCATATGAATCTATCAAAGCAACACAAGATTTAGCATAATCAATTTTTGCTGTTTCTTGTTTTGTTTCGTTACCAGTCAGGCCGGTCAAGCCGCCCATCACATTACCGTTGCGGATGCCTTCGCCCAGGAAGTATCCACCAACACCGCCACCCAAGACACCAAGTGTTGTTGTCCAGAATGCTGTGCGGTCTTGCGATTTGCGCATATTTTCTGTTTTGTCATCGGCAACATCTTGCGCGATTCTTTTCAAATCACTTTCTGGAATCCAAGAACCACATGTGAAACTGTCACCGGTTGCAAAGTATGCGGTTGTCCATGATTTGTTCTTCATATATTCCTGAATCTTTTTGTCGTCCGATTGCAATGTGATACGAACACGACAGAAAGAACCATACAAATCATTACTTGCCGCAAACTGTGACGATTTCAAACCGTTTACAGTATAATCGCTTGGTACCTTGTTCGATTTCAGTTTTGCCCACATAAATGTGCTGCCCATATCTTTATTACCAATAATGCCACCATTATTTGAAGACAAGCACATCTGTTGTTCTTTGTTCAATTTGGCATTATATTTCGCCTGGGCTTCTTTTTCGATATCATAGATCAAGTCCGCAAACAAAGATTCCGCCGCTTGTGATTGAATATATGTTTCATAACCAACAATGATTGGTGTGTCATATATTGAACCATCTGTTTCGACAGTGTTGCAAACACCCTTGGCCCCCGCGGCATTTCTGCATAATTTGTTACCGTTTTCATCGGTCGCATATATTGCGTCTTCACCAACAATTCCTGTTGCGCCACCAGCATCAATCCATGTATTGCGCACAGAATCATTTCCACCCCATGAACCACCGGTCTTGTTCGCCAAATCTAATTTAGCTGTTTCAATAGCAAGGTGTTCTTCACATACTGTTGCATTTTTAACGGTATCTAAGCACAAACCTAAAACAATTGTGTAATCAAGTACACCGCCAACCTTGTTCATTGATCTATCATATGTTGCTTCGCCACTGTTGGTCAGATTTGAATAAACATCTGTTCTGCTGCGATAGCAATTCACATAATCATTACCGCACATAGATTTAACACAACTTGTTGCCACAGATTGACATTGTTTTTTCATTTGCGCCAATGCGGCATCATTATAATTTGTTGCCAGCGCAGAATTCAACGATGCAACAACACCGATAATATCGTTTTCGTTACCACCATTGTATGCTGGGAACAATGTATCAAATGCATCCTTGTTTATATAATTATATGTATATGGACCAGTTGCACTTGGGTTTGCAACAGCATACATGCAATTTGTATCCGTATTCACAATCGCCGCGCAACCCAATTTGATTTCATCATAAGTTGCACTGCCATTTATGCTTTTATCTGCGCCACCATATACCAATGAATAACATGCCGCGCCAGAACCACCACCGCAAACACGCATCGCACAAGATTTGATTGTTTCGGTACACTTGTTTTTCGCCTGGGTATCGAATTTATCAACCAATTCTGCAATTTTTGTCTTCATTCCGGCATTCATACGCGATGCATACGCTTCAGCATAAACATCTTCCTGGTTTCCTTCATCGCGCAACTGGGCATTTGTTGGCATTTGACCATTGCCGATAAATGTAGCATAGCAATATTTACTTGCCCCCACTGTTTCAAAGCAAGCATTTTTGATGTATGCCGCGATACTGGACTTGTTCACCATTGTTGTGACCAATTCAGTGGTCAATGGCGTGCCATTATTTATCGCATCAACAATATCAACAACCGATTGGTCGCTATTTTCATAGCATTTATACGGATTTTCCGCGCATGCACCCAAAATACATTGATCAACAACCTTGTAACAAGTTGACACCGCATTAACCGCCGCCAAAGCCGCCCCTTCGTTAATCATTTCGCCAACGCGACTTGTTTTTGATGGTGCCGCTGTTAATGTGGACGAACCCAATAATTCTTTGACACCATCGCCACTGCAACGCGCCAATGTAGAATCACAGAACACGCGCTGTTTACGGAATTCTTTATCCGTTGTGCAAAGTTCAAAATCATTTCCGCAAACGGTATCTTTCTTTAAGCAAGATGTATAGCGACGAACACATGTTGATGTATCATAACGATTTGCAATCGATGCCGCCGTTATCATTTGACCCAAAACACTGCCGTCGGTTGGGTATGTATAATCAGTGATTTCGCCATAAGTATTTTTCGCCGCAACATTAGACAATGCCGACACAACCGATGTTCCAAACAAACTTTCAACCCCAGATGCTGAACATTGGGCAAGTGTGCTTAAACACTTTGGCATTTGGGCATGGAACAAGATTTTGTTTGTGCATTCTTCAAAGTTTTCGCCACATGCATCAGCCCCAGAAATACATTCACGATACGCATCAATGCATTCGCTGTTTGCCATTAATGCCGCCGCCGTTGTTGTTGCCCCGGTCGCAGACGAAGTCGAAACCGAAGAACCAACCGTCACCAATTTTGGCATCCGGGAAGCAGTAGTCATACTGACACGCGCAGAATCCGCAGCTATTGTTCCGCGTGCCGTTGCCGCATATGCCGCCGGTATTGCAGACAAAAGTGCGATAAAACCAACTGTTTTTTTGAATAAATGCATTTGACTCACTCCATTATTATTTTTTTATTATATCATATTTTCAAATTTAGACAAATGAAAAAGTGAGCAAATTAAAAGTTTTTTATGCTGATTCCAGTATATATTTTAACTCTGTCATATCGTCTGGTAATTTTGCCTTGAAATGCATTTTTTCACCAGTTATAGGGTGCACAAATTCCAGAACCTCTGCATGCAACATTTGACCATCATGAGTTTTGATAAAATCCAGCAAATCCGCGTTTTTGACCGACCCCAACCGTGATGATCCACGACCATAAACCCCATCACACAAAACCGGAAAACCATGCGCCGACAAATGTACACGAATTTGATGTGTTCGACCAGTTAAAAGAGTGCATCTAAATTCACTTACCCCGACACGTGACCAGGCATTTATACAATCGACCAAAGTGGTGGCTGGTTTGCCCCCTGTTTTAACCATACTCATTTTTTGGCGATTGCGCGATGAACGCGCAATATTTCCAGTAATTGTCGCAGATTCCCAATTCGGCACACCCCAAACAAACGCGATATATTTCCGGGTTAAATCGTGCGCCATAAATGTTTTTACCAAGCCGTTATATGCCGCATTAGATTTTGCAAAAACCATAACCCCACTGGTGTCTTTATCAAGTCGGTGAACAACACCTGGACGAACACTTCCCCCAGCCGATGCCAATGGTGTATGTGCCAATATATTTTGCACCAAAGTCCCAGTTTTATTCCCCGCAGACGGATACATAACAACACCGCGCGGTTTATTCACAACAATAATATCATCGTCTTCGTATAAAATATCCAAATCAAAATCTGTTGAAACATTTTGTGCTGCAACCGTTGCTTGTTTTTCCGGAATTTCAACGGTTATTTTGTCCCCAGCACATACTTTTTCAGAAAATTTTACATTTTTACCATTACGCAAAACTTGGAATTTTTGAATCTCACTGCGCGAAAATTCGGGCATAGAACCAGCCAAGAATTTATCAAGGCGCACACCAACACTTTCATCACTAACAACAAAATCACGAAACAATATGCCGCCCCTATTTATATTCGTCCCAATCTTTACCTATTTTGCATTTGGACATGTCGATTTTTAATTCGCGACCATCGGCATCAACCGGACAAGTCAACATTCCGGTATTTGTTGCATCGTCTGCATCACGTCCGGCATGGCGATATGAAAAATTAATCTCTGTCGGCGCATAAACACATGCAATGCGCAATTCCCCATCGTGATTGTTACGCGGACCAAACCAAACACGCACACCTTCGCCCAAACCATAGCATGGAAAACCATCCAAATAGTATAAAATCAAACCTTTGGACCCGATTAATTTAGAATCTGTTTTGAAAACACCACGATATTCGTTTAACAACAAACCGGTTATACCCTGCCAATCTGTACTTGTTGAAAAAATGCTGACGCGTGGCGCCGGCGCCGGTTGGTTATCGGCAATCGCAAAATTTCCGCACATCAAAATTCCACATAATGCAAAAATTACTTTCTTCATTCCGTTAGTCCCCCATTTGCATTTCAACCGTTATCTTTGCCACACCATCTGTTGTTCCAGATAATACATGGTTAAATTCAACCGTTCCACCCGCATCCAATACCGGCACAGACGGTAAAAATTTTTGTTTAGAAATCGTATTTCCAGATGCATCCATTGACACAAACACCAAATCTGGCACACTATAAATTTGTGCAGTTCTATTTACAACCGCACCCTGCACAACATAATGCACAACACCATCTGCACCCTTAACCGTTTTTATTTCGCTAATTTCTGCGACAAGTGGTTTATGCGCAACATCGTCCATTCGATTACTTACCACAACCGCAACAACAAACACAATTGCCGACAACAATGCACACGCCGCCGCAATAAACATCATTATTGCGCCGCGTCGTGACGGTGTTGACACAACCCATGTATGCCCACAAACCGCACATTTAACCGGCGTTGTTGGCGCACGATCAATCGTATATTCTGTTTTACAAAAATCGCATTTTATTTTCATAAGTTTTTATATACCACAAATTATCACAATTTCAACAAACTATATTTAGCGCGCACTTTATTTTGAATTTCTTGTATCGCGTTCATATAGTCAGCAACCGTTGCATTTTTGTTTGCAGCAACCGCCGAAAAAGTGCGTCCAGCCACGGTTGATTTGTCTGCCTCTTTATACACAATCAAAGTCGCCATACGTTCTAATTCAGGAAAAGAAACATCATACAGGTTTGCCATCTTGTTTTTCACATCCCAATAATATTCATCATTCACAGAATCAACAATTTTATCATGCACTGCAAGACGCGGTGTAATCGATCCGGAAAAACCAACCGTTGTATAAACAGCACTTATGCGTCCACCAGTCATATCAAGACGCTGATTTATATTTAATACCGCCGCTTTAGAAGAATTAGACAATCCAGATAACGATAATGTGTTTGTCCATAAATCTTTTACTGTGAAATTTGAAAACTTTCCCGTATCTGCCAACGACAATGTTCCTGCAATTTCCATTGTTTTAGAATCCGCAGACAAATTTCCAACACATGTTGCATTTTTTGTTTCCAGCACACTGTCAATTGTTGTGCGATTTGAAAACACAACTTTGTCTGCCGCAACAGTGATTGATTTTAAATTTTCATCAAATTGCGCCGCAAATGCATCAAAGTATTTTGTCTCAACAATATCATGTCCCCCAAGGTTTAATGGCGACAACATTTTTGAATCATCTGCATTATCTGACGGTTCACGCCATAGGTACAGAGCATTATCGCGCCGCACCGATGTTGTTGTAATAATTCCATCTGGAACATTTACACCAATATCAATTGCATCTGTGTGCCATGCACCAAATGTTCCGTATGCATGGGTTCCTTCAATAAATCCCATATTATCGCCACCAACCTCTACAATTTGTCTTGTCCGTAATGGTGATATTGTTGTATCGGACATAACAACAACACCCTGAAGCGTTGCCTGACCAGTAGAATCAGCAGATTTCAAAATACGTAATTGATATTTATCGCCATCTTTTTCAATTATACTTTCTGCAATACCATATTCTGCTAAATCGGCAATATTAACACGCGTTATACTTTTGCCCGCCACATTTAATAACGCATCACGATTTAATACAATATACCGTTCAAGAGCATTTTGAACATCTTGCATTTGACGCACCACAGTAATGTTTTCTGCACGCACCACAGAATCTTGTTGATACTTGAACAGAAATGGCAAAACCAGCGCAACAATAGCAACGCTGATCAATAATTCTATCAACATGCCACCATGTTGATTACGAATTGCAGAAAAAATACTATCCTGTATTTTCATTATTGTTTACCATATCCTGTTGGCACAACGTTTTTCCAACCGCTTGACATCAGCACTTCAAATTCGTGTTCACCTGGCATTGATGGAACCTTTGCTCGCGAAACCACAAATTCTGTAAAACTTGGTGGCACTGTTGATGGAAATGTCCACGTGCCAAGTTTTATTGGTGAATTTGTTGATAGCATCAGTTCACCAGATACCGTCAAACCAAAGTTATCATAAAACATTATTTCTGTGGTTGATAAAAAAGGTGTATAAACAGTCCCTGCCTTGATACCAGCAAAACCGCTTATTGTACGCAAAGAATCTGTTTTCAAAATCATATCTTTCGAAACATTTAAGGAATCTGATACTGTTGCCCTGTCGGTAATTATGCGCCCAGATGTTGAAAAACCATTGTTGTTTAGTTTATTTGCATAAATATTACGAAAACCAATAATATCATCTGTAACACGCAACGACCCAATCGAAACATTGTTCCCTGTCATATTAGCGCCGTTTGAAAAATAAATTGTATTTGCAACTAAATCATTTGATGTCACAAAAGTCGATGTTACATCTTTGATACGCGATGCAGATGCAAATACCCCACCAACATCATATATGTTGTAACCACCCATATTTAAATCACGTAACATCACATTTAATTCGTCATCACCAGAAGTTCCACGATGTAAATACTTTGTTTTGTCTTCGCCCGACACATTACGCGTTATACGATATACTAAATCCCCAGATTCAAATTCTGGCGCGCTAACCGCCCAACTGCGACCATACGCAATACCATCACTATCAACAACTGCCGCATCATCGCCAATATGATGTGCAATATTTGCAGTGTGTAAATTTGTCGAACCAAATTTAAACGCCAAATACACATCTGTTACTGATGCACCATTTACAAGATATTTATCAATAAATCCCGCATTCGCCCCACTTGCAACCATATCCAAATCTGTATCATTCATTTTTATTTGTGCAACATCTGGCCATGTATCTTGATTTAAGCGAATAAAGTTCAACACATCGGGGCGCAGATTCGTTATATCACGCGCAACAGCCATGTCGCGAATATTACTATTTGTTTCGGCAATCTGAGAATATACAAATGGCATGGCAACCGCAACAATTGCCATTGACATCAGTACCTCTAAAATACTGGCGCCACGATTTATACTGTCAAAGATTTTTGTTTTAATTACAACCACTGTTTCCTGCCAATAAACATTGTTTGATATCTATTCTTTTTTCCAATCGTTGCCAATATACATACTGACAAATTATGTACTGCGCCAACGAATGTTGATTATACACACCATCAAGCGACGATATTATCGCACGACACGAAACTGTTTTTGAATCATCCGCTGATGGTGTTGCTAAAATTTCAAAACCCGTATTATCAATTGTTGAAACATAGGCGTCTGGCAACAACGATGTTCCAGCCGGACGAATATCCAACACAACGGCACCCGACCCACCACGCGACAACGAATCAGATGTTTGATCGCGCAATGTGATATTTGACGTGTGTATAGTAGATGTTTCTATACCGCTGTTAGCATTGTATTCAAGTGTATTCGCATTTATATACACATCTTGACCACGCGATGCGTTTATAAAAGAATCTATTTCTAATCTTTCTACATTAAGGTTTATATTGCTTGATACAACATTACCTTTGATAATCCATTTTTCTGGACCATAAAAACTGGTTCTGTTTGCAGACATTGCAAAATCATATACCCCAGCAGAATTTAATGTTATGTTCCCGGTATCACCATAACGAGATATTGTTTTCGTTGAGACATTATCTACAACCATTGTTCCACGCGTCAAAGACAATGAACTTTCCCCCGTTTTAGATTGGAAAATTGTTTTATCTGCAACCATTGTTGAAATCTTATTACGAACACTTCTGTCCGTTTCAACGCCATTAATAGTAAGGGAGCCCACTTCCAATCCGTCAAATTCACCACGACGCGCGATTGCCCGACCGATATTTGAAATTGAATTTTCACCCATATCTAAATCAACCAAAAATGCACTTGTATCGACATCGGGTTCATTTCTGCGCACAACATCAGAATAAATTGTTTCCAACGGAACACCAATTTGAATTGTTCCGTCACCCACATCAAAAGCATAAAAACCAATGCGTCGCACCAGTTCGCCACGCGACATCTCATTTAAATCACCACCCGTTAGTTCAATATACGCAGAAATTTCTTCGGCATTTTTATCAATAACCAATGCTATATCTTGTCCCAACGCCGTCTTTGCCACAAACCCAAGTGGCAATCCATACGGTTCCAAAATATCAGCAAAAGAATTACCTGCAATTACCGTTCGGTTATATGGCAAATTAGACACATTTTCACGAATAAAAATACGTGCCACAGTTGTTGCATTATCAACCTTTTGTGTCGTTGCATACATGCGCGCATTATTTTCACGGCCCATAAGTTTTATCGCAAAAAAGGGGATAAACATAAACAGTAGTGTTAATGCCAACAATGCCTGCAACAAAAAGTTTCCGCGGCTATTTTGCAAGATGTACCCCCTCCTACACCCCTTAGAATAGCAATACAAAAAAAAGATTGCAATCAGTTTTAAGATGCTTTATTATTACGAATGTTTAAGAACGTAGGCGCAATAAAATTGATATTGTCACCTGCAAAAATGTTTTCCATAAAAAAGAAAAAAATATGCAAAACAAAAAAAATCAAACGTCTAATGTTGGGCAAATGATACAACGCTGTCATAAATGGCGTCAAAAAAGAAAACAATACATTGACCTGGCACGTCAAACAAGTGACGAAGTAGAACGCGAACGCTTACTGCAAGCGGCAGAACACTATGGTCGTATTGTCAATGCCGAACAGGACAAGATTGATTCTTCACGCGGCGGATTGACCGAAAAAATCCCAGAAATACCAGAAAACACTGAATCTGGTGACGAAGAAGAAATCCCATTACCCGACTTTATTGAAAATTTGAAATAAATCATTTTTACGACATATTTATTGTTGAAATTTGACTTATGTTTGCTATTCTGTTCCAAAAGGAAATTTTCACATGGATAGCAACTATACCGTTTTAGCAAGAAAATATCGTAGTCAAGATTTTGCATCACTAATCGGCCAGGATGTTTTGGTAAAAACGCTTACCACAGCAATCAACACTGGTCGTATTGCACATGCATATATTTTCACTGGAATTCGTGGAACCGGAAAAACCAGTACTGCACGTATTTTGGCCAAGGCATTGAATTGTTTATCGTCTGATGGTCCAACTGCGACACCATGCGGGGTTTGTGAAAATTGTCGTGCAATCGCTGCGGGACAACATATTGATGTTATGGAAATTGACGCCGCATCACATACCGGCGTTGATAATATGCGTGAAATTTTAGACGCGGTCCAATATCGTCCAACGAACGGCAGATATAAAATTTACATCATTGACGAAGTTCATATGTTATCAATAAGTGCTTTTAACGCACTGCTTAAAACATTGGAAGAACCACCTGCACATGTTGTGTTTATTTTAGCAACAACCGATATTCGCAAGGTACCTGTTACAATTTTATCGCGCTGCCAACGTTTTGATTTGGTACGCGTTCCGGTTGAAACCTTAAAAAAACATTTTGCACATATTGCTGAAAACGAAAAGATTGAATTGTCTGATGCTGCAAACGAATTGTTGGCACGTGCCGCAGACGGTTCAGTGCGTGATGGTTTATCATTACTTGACCAGGCAATTGCTCAAACTGGTGGGCACGTTGACGAAACAGCGGTGTTAAATATGCTTAAACGCGCAGACCGTGGTGTTGTTACCGGGTTGATGGAAACAATATTGTCTGGCGACACTGCTACTGCATTGGAACGCGTTGATGAAATATATAACAATGGCGCAGACCTTTCTATGTTATTAACAGATATGATGGAATGGACACATTGGGCGACACGCATGCACCCCGCATTGCATGCTGGGGATTCAACATCGGCACCATATACGGCGGACCAGCGCACTAAGATTCGCAATATAAATTCACAAATAACATTAAATACACTTTCGCGCCTGTGGCAGGTTATGGTTGCGTCTGTATCAGAGATGCAAGCGTCCAGTAATCAAAAACAATGTTTTGATATGTTAATCGTACGCTTGATGCACATTGCTGAATTACCGTCGGTTGCAGAAATTATTAATAAACAAACAACCACACAAACGGCACCAAAACCATCTGTGGCACCTGCACCGAAAAAGACAGAAATTACATCGGCAACAGATTTAGCATCGGCATTACAATCTGACAAGGAAATATTACTGTATTCATATTACACGACAAATATAGAAGTATCTGAATTTGCGCCGGGCAAGATTGTATATTTTGATCGTGGTGATGACACAGAATTTGAAAAAAAATTATCAATATGGTTGCGTAATAAAACAGGTTCCGCATGGACATTGGATCGCAACATAAAATCAGAACATGCACAAACTGTGACCGAACAAAAGCGTCAGGAAATTGCATCTGACCCAATGGTTGCAGACGCAATGAGCTTATTCGAAGATGCGGAAATTGTATCTTCTACAAAATAATTTTTTGGGGGGAATTATGAAACAAGAATCTGGCCGTTCTTTAATTGAAATTTTGGGCGTATTAGCGATTGGCGCAGTTATGTCTGTGGCAACAATATCTATGTATCGCAGTGTTCGTACAACACAATTACGTACAATTGCAACCGCAGAATTAGAACAAATTGTAAAAAACGCAAAAATATTAACTGGTGCACACGGCACATACGAAGGTTTATCTGTTGATTACTTGGTAAAATCTGGCGCAATAAAAAATAATCTGCCCCCGATTGGTGGTGCAGACTGGTCTGTCACCCCAAGTTTTGATGGAACATCATTTTCAATCAATTTAACAAATTTGTCATCTGGGGAATGTGCATATTTTGCAACAAAACAACCGACATGGGCTGATTCTATTTTAATAAATGGTATCCAGGTTGACGGAACACCAAATTGCTTTTCAACAAAAACCAATCTTGTTTCATTTGTTGTGAAATAAATTGATGAAAATAAAAAAATTATTTTTAGCGCTTATTTGCATCACCGTTTCGGGATGCACAGCATATCACAGTCCAAATCGTGATACCTGGGGTGCATATCTTCGTGGCGCCAGTTTTGATAACATGACAGAAACCACACGAACCGCAAAACGTCCAGTGTATCTTGGGGCTGGTGGTCGCACATTGTCAATGGTTGAAACAAACAATAAACTTGAATATGGGGATAAAGCGTCTAATGAAAACGCAGCGGCTGTTGCCTATATGTCAAAGTTAGAATTTGCATTATATGATGCACTTCGCAAACCAGGTATTTCTGTCCAACGCGCCGGTACAGATGTTGTTGTGAGTATCGTGCGTGATGCGATTATGGAACTGGCCGTTGCTGATATATCGCCAGATGGCGCAGATACTTTGAAAACAATATCTAAAATATTACAAGAATACGATGCGACATTTATCGAAATTGCGGGCTATACCGATGCAACACGCAACAAACATGCATCAAGCGCATTGTCAACTGATATGGCTATGCGCACGGCGGTATTTTTTGCCCAGCACGATATTATTCCGCAACGTATGTTTATAATTGGCCGCGGCTCTGCACGACCAATCGCCGCCCAGGATGATATCGGTCGTTTAACCAATCGCCGTGTTGAAATCCGTATTTCGCCAGCACGATAAATGGTATAACTTTCCGTTTTACTTTTATTTTTTTGTTGCTATACTAGCCCCATAACAAAAACAAAGGATGGAAATCATGGTACAAACAAAAACAAATTCTACACCTAAAAACTACAAAAAGATTGGTATAATTGCGGCAATCGTGGTTGCTGTTGCAATTGTTGGTGTTGCGGTTGTTGCCGCTGTTCGCAGCTCTGGCGAAGTATCGGTAAACACTGCGCTGGAAAATGTCACAACTGATGCTGCAAACGGTGCAAACTTGCGCATTGCCGTTGTTCGTATGGACGCAATTCAAAACGATGCAACAGCATTGCAAGATTTGCGTAAACAACGCGAAAATTATGAAAACAAATTGCGTGACGAATTAACCGCTGAACAAAAGAAACTGGAAAAAGAAAAAACTGAAATCGAAAAATCACAGGATGTCTTGTCGCGTGATGCATTACAACGTCGTGTTGTTGACTATCAAAACCGTGTAACAAAATTGCAACGCGATTTGACAGAACGCGCACAAAGCATTGAAACATCATATCAAAAAGCATTAAGCGATGTTCAAACAAAACACCTTGACCCAATTATCGAAGGTATTATCGCAAAGAAAAATTTGTCGTTGGTAATTGATGGTCGTTTTGCACGGACGGGTGCTAATGTTGAAAACCTGGATATTACAAACGATGTTGTTTCTGCTTTGAATAAAAAAGTGTCCAAAGTAAAAATGGCAAAACCACAAGGTTTTTAATAATAAACCAATTAGAAAAAACACCGCGATTGCGGTGTTTTTTATTTTCGCAATAAATTCTTTTATTTTGATTTTTCGTTGCTATAATTGTGACATGTTAAAAATTATTAAATCTTTATTAGCACCAGCGGGGGTTTCGATTTCTGCGGGTGATTTGGCCGAAAAATTCGGTCTTGAATTGCGTGGCGATGCAAATACTGTCGTTTCTGGTGTTGCACCAATTGCGGATGCAAAACCAGGACAACTTGCGTTCTATTCAACCGAACAGAACAGTGCCGCGTTTAAAATATTACCAATATCCGTGCTGGAAAACACTCGTGCTTCGGTCATTTTGGTTCAACCAGAAATGGCAAAACACGCACCAAAGGGGCGAACCCTGTTAATCACAGACACACCACGCGGATATATTGTAAAAATACTTGGGGAAATATATCGTGAAAAACCACGTTTTGGCATCAGCCGTGATGCCCATATTGATCGCGGTGTTTTTTTCCGTAATCGCCGCAGCACTTATGTCGGACAATTTGCAACCATTGAACGCGGCGCAGTAATTGAACCAGATGTGAAAATATACCCATATGCATTTATCGGACGCAATGTTACAATTGGTGCTGGAACAATCGTTCAAACTGGCGCACACATTGAAAACGCAACAATTGGCAGTGAATGTATAATAAATGCGAACGCCGTAATTGGCAAGGATGGTTTTGGTTACACCCGTCAAGACGGTCACAATGTATTTATTCCGCATGTTGGTCGTGTTGTATTGGGCAACCGTGTATCGATTGGTGCAAACACATGCATTGACCGTGGCGTTATGACTGATACAACCGTGGGTGACGGAACAAAAATTGATAATCTTTGCCAGATTGCGCATGGCGTTGTAATTGGTGCCGAATGTTTCTTGGCATCTGGTGTTGGACTTGCTGGTGGAACGGTTGTTGGTGATCGTGCATTACTTGGCGGACATGTCGGTGTTGCAAACGGAATTCATATCGGCAATGATGCTGAGGTTGGCGCCCAATCTGGCGTATTTCGTAATATCCCAGATGGCGATCGACAGATGGGATTTCCGGCGGTATCGGGGTTGGAATTCTGGCGTCAATATGCATGGTTGAAAAACAACTATAAAAAATCAGGAAAGAAAAATGATTGACGCAAAAGGCATTGAACAGGTTATTCCACATCGTGGAAACATGCGCCTTGTTGATGAAATTATTGAAATCACCGACACACATGCAGTTGGTCGCAAATATGTCCGTGATGATGAATTTTGGTGTGCTGGACATTTTCCAGACAAACCGATTATGCCCGGTGTATTACAGGTCGAAGCATTGGCGCAAACTGCGTGTTTTTTGGCTTTAAAACATTTAAATGTTTGTGATGGCAAAACACTTGGGTATTTCACCACAATGGAACGCATCAAGTTTTCACACATGGTTGTTCCTGGGGATGTATTGGAATTACATGTCGAATTGATAATGCATAAAATGCGCCTGTATAAATTCCATGGCGTTGCTATGGTTGATGGTAACAAGGTAGCAGAGGCAACCTTTTCCGCAATAATGGATATTCCACAAAAATAAAAACTGGACAGTTCGGAAAAAATGCTTTAATATTTCCGCACAACACCCATCTGGATGTTTAGCTCAGTTGGCTAGAGCATCTGCTTTACACGCAGAGGGTCAGGGGTTCGAGTCCCTTAACATCCACCATAAAAATTAAACCACGTTTGACGTGGTTTTGTTTTTACGCATGCGGTGTTTTTGTTCTCAACAAATACTCAACTTTGTTGTTGTATATTTTAGATTAAAATAAGACATAACAACAAGATTATAATAACAAGACAACCACAACCAGCGGTTTCTTCGTTGCTTAATGCCGCAA
>Ga0265300_10002255_pt1 | contig 16924 bp, 13 predicted proteins | sample AusTroGonzalo_MG_FD_193482 | JGI IMG/M metagenome (GOLD analysis project Ga0265300, IMG submission 193482) | Bovine rumen microbial communities from tropical cattle in Woodstock, Queensland, Australia - Gonzalo_03 | ecosystem: Host-associated > Mammals > Digestive system > Stomach > Rumen ...
AAGGCTTCTCGGTGGGTTCATATATTATGCATTCCCCGTCATCATCATAATCCACGCATGTCACCTGCGACGAAATCGTGTCAGACAACATAAACGGCGAATGAGTGGAAATGATGAGTTGTAACTGAAGGCCTGGATTACGGCGTTCCAATATTTTGACTGTCCTATAGATGAATTCTCTGCAATATTCAGGATGCATATAAGTTTCCGGCTCGTCCATCAGCACAATCAAATGTATCTCCTTTATTTCTTCAGGTTTTCCATCCTTATAGCCCTTGGCCAGCTTGGTTTCTATGGCCTCTTCCAATGCGCCCCATATTTTCGCAAACTGATACTCTCCAGAACTCAGATAGGTTAACGTATAGGGCAAGTATTCTTTGGGGAAAATCTCATACTGATCCCGATGGTACTGCCCCATGCTCTCAAACAAGTCGCGAAAGCGTTTTTCGTTTTCATCGATTTCCACTAAGGGATAGATAAATTGGTCAGGGGTGAAATAATTGTCCTCAAACTGATCCAAGATCTTGATCATATCACAGATTTCCTTGCATTCCTGCCACACCAGTCCTTCGTTTCCATGCATACTGTCTGTATAATAGTCTATATATTGCCCAAGCCACATCAATCTCTTTTCCAAAGTCAAATCTTTCACACCATCTGGAAGAACTTGGGGATTGTCAACATCATCCAATTTGTGCAGAGGTCTGTGTTTAGGTAGCTGCTTACCCAAAAATGTGACCGACGAAGCCACCTTTCGCAAATAAATGGCATAATCCGTCAGCAGATCATGGAGAAACATTTCCTTTGGGGTTGCTTTACCTCCAGATTTTCCTTTCCGTAAACGTCCTGTAAAAGGAGATGCGTATGGAATGTCCGACAAGGATTGCACCACACCGTCCAAACGCCGCTCTCCATATAGCCAATACTCCGATTCAAGCAAATCATGCGGCAATTCCACATTAAGCTTGTGTTGCCAGTTTATACGGCTGATAACAAACGACGCTTTGCGTTTGATGCTGTCTTCGGGCATCTGTTCCACATATTCTTTGGCCGCATTCACTATTTTTGCAGGATATGATTCCGAATAAGGAGTCACTATTCGCGGTAACCAATTTCCTTTTTCTGGCTCAACCACATCGTGATATGGATATTGTGCAAAGGCATTTCTGTCAAAAGTGTTCACAATAGCGGTGCCGAACTCCACACCATCCTCCACGGGGTATATTCCCTTAAGCTCATTCCGCTTAAAATCATATTGAAACTGCCAAAAACTAAACTTGGAGGTGTCTTTCTTTCTCTTTAATTGCGCACTTAATGTTCTAGATATTTGCGGAATAAACATATTATACACTTCTACCGCAAATTGATTGTCGTCGCCATCGCATTTGTAGAGCAGAAAATAGGAACCGGCATTTTCAGAAAAGGAGCGTTCAGAGAAGTCCATGCCTATCAGCTGAAGCAGATTTGTTTTTCCCGCACCAGTCCGACCCACAATAATATGCATGTCCTTTATTAAGTTTCCCCCATAGAGGAAAGATTTCACCTCCTCCACATCTGTTTTCCTGATGCTTAGTTTGTTTCTCTCAAACGAAACATCATATTCGTCAGAGAGCATAAACTCCAGTTCACGGATGTTTTTGAAGCTCTTTATGTATGCAAATATCAGCTTCATTATCTTCTATGTTCTAAAAATCATCCCTACACCCCCATCCACCAAATCAATGATCCCATGATGGGATTCCTGTGATTCTTTTCCCTGAATTCCATCACCTCGTTATATTTGGTTAACCATCGAGTTACCTAATTCATATATATTATCCAGTTAATGATTCTGTTATCTTCTGGAAAGGGATGATAATCAGATTCTCCATTGAGGTATAACGCAGAAAGGAGGTTGCGCCCCCCTCTCTGACCATAGTTCCGGATGCTGTTTGTCTCTACTGAAACGTATCACCCTCGGTTTTGCCAGTGAATGAATATAAGAGAAAGCCAATGTCTTGTCTTCTTCATTTAGTTTCTGATACTTCTCAATCTCTTTATCGGCGCAATCCAGCAGGTAATAACTATAAAGCCCTCCTTCCTCAGATGGCATATTCTTGGCGCCCTCTTTAAACGACGCTGCAGCTCCTACTACAAACAATCCTGGATAAAGGTGTTTCAATTGTTGGTTATACAATAATCTACATTTTGTACTGTATCCAAGACTTCCTTCTCTTGCAAATATCTTAACCCTGGCACGACTGTCACCAATGCTCTCCGTCAAAGGATAAATATTCCGGCAACAATCCGCAATTAGCAAGCAACTACTATGTTTTACTCTATCTTCCAGCCAATCCACAGGCAGATCTTCTTTCGCAGGAGAATTAGGATATAGTTCCAAAAAAGGATGCCCTTCGCTGTTTTCCCATCCATGGCCTGCAAATACAATTAGCCAATAATTCACCCTTCCGTCCTCTTCCTGTTCGTCCATTACCGCTGCCAATTTCTCTTTTGTCCAAGAGTTCACATCTGGAGCAATAATCTCACTATTGAACCAATATCCTCCCTCGGGCGATTTGAAAAAGTCAAGGTAATTTTTCCTGTCTTCTATCACACTGGGACAATAGTTTTTCTCACCGCCAGTGTTTGCTATTATAATAAGCCTACGCTTTATATTATTCGGCATCGTCTTCAGATTCATTTTTTGCAATTTTTTCAACCAAGGAAGGCACAAATCGTTCACTAAATCCAGACACAAACCCAATTAAAGCGCTGGTATATACCATCAGTGAAACATCAATACTGCTCAACAGCAAGCCACATTTCACGGCCTCCATTGCAACAAGCGCAAAAATAGCACCAACCAACAAGCGGCACAGAGCTTCTGCAAAATGTAACAACTTGGATGACAGACCAGTCATTGCCGTTTTTCCATAACGCGTCCAGATTGACACAAAGGCCCCTATTATTCCTGAGCAGAATCCAGTCACCCATGCCGGATGCCATTTTACAACATCTATGTTATAAGCCATTATGGCAATTGCTAAAATAGCCATCGGTGCAGATGTCATAATAAACAGGCTGCGAGACACTTCCCTATTTCTTGACTTAACAAACCTATAGCACTCATCAATCACCTCTTGAATATCATCAAAACACTTCACCATCACCAATTCATATCCTATGGCAAGTTTCTTCTTGAAGGTCTGCTTATCTTCATCGCTGATGTTGGTGCATGGTTCCATGTGAACAGCATCAAGTTTCGCAATCCATTGTTGCTTTATCTTCTCCTCTTCTTCCGTATAGAAATCAGTTCTATTATCTATCCAATCCACGTCATTCTCGTCATCAAGGAAAACAATAAAACCTTCTTTCTTATCATCATCAATCTTATACCGGATAAGATACTTATCTTCTATCTTAAAAAAAGCTCTATACCTCTCCTGATCCGCATCCTTGGGCTGATTGTCATTTGATGCCTGTGACTCTTTTTTCTTGAATAAACACATATTTATGCTATTACTACGAATGGAATAATATTTGTATTATTGCTTCGACAAGGGTGTTGACGTCCTTTTCTCATTTTCACCACTTTGGGATACGCGGAATCATGGACTTGGGCGAGCGAAACCGCGCTTTCTCCATTACGGAGATAATTTACAACAAGTTGTTGTTTTACCTGATCCGCACTTTTCAGTAGATTATATGAGTACACCCCACCCAACATATCTGAGTCACCAGCACACTCTCCTATGTTTGTTGCATAGGCCGCAAAGAAAGAACCTGATGGAAGTGTTCCAAGAAAACGGTTATATGCTAATTTACACGCATCCTTATTAAGTTCCATAACAGTGTCTGAAAAAAGCGACTCTTCAATGAGTTCCGATACTTCAACATCTTCCTTTTTTCTACAACAATCCGCTATAAGGGTACAGGGTGAATATGTCACCCAAGTGTTTATCTCTGACGCTGAAACTTCACTACCATCACTCATGCATAACACTGTATCATTGTAAGAATTCACGAATCCATGACCACAAAACACTATCAACCAATAATCAACATGTTTAGAACTCTCCATCATCATAATATAGTTATGAAGCAGTGAGGCAGATGAAAAATCAACCATTGTATGAATCTCTTCATCCTCATCCCATGCGCCACCCTCCGGCCGGGTAAAGAAATCATGATAATTCTTCATGTCAATGGCCACGCCGGGGAGCTTGTTCTTTTCGCCCCCATCGTTGGCTATCAGTATTAGTCTTCTATTTATGTTACCTTTATCCATAGTAATTATTCATTATCCTTCATAAATAACCTTTGGTCTTCTTTGAGACAAAAACACAAAAGAGCAAAACGCCCAAATACCTTTCATGATTGATTTAAACTTTTACATCTTACTTCTTCCCTCTGCCATCTGATATCTCAAGTATTCCTTCCTCCTCATGCGGCACAAACGGGCCTTCCTTGCATTCAAAAATCACGGAGTCGGGCTCTAACGATTCCAATGTGTGCCAGGTATTCTTGGGGATGTCAACGCCAAACTGACCCGCTTTAGAATCAAGAACTATGCTGTCAATAATTGAGCCGTCATCGTTATGGGTGGTCACTTTAACCTTACCTCTCAAAACCACAAACGATTCGTCTTTGGAGGGGTGGCGATGAATGGGAATCTCTGTGCCTAGCTCAACAGCATTGAGCATACGATGGCACTTGTCATCCAATGACTGATGAAAGTTAAAGTTCATTCTGAGGCGAGACGAAGCTTTGGCTTTCTCACTCACCTCATTTAGCAGCTGTATATCTATTATTTTCAATTCTTTCATATTTATTGCCGGCATCGGCGAACGCACTCTGCGAAACAAACACCTCTATTCCTCCACGCCATCACATGGAAGCCCGCACAGGGAAAAGGTTTCAAAAACCTGAGAGCCAAATTCTAATGAACCCAGAAGAATATGCGTGGCTCTCCCCTTATTCGTTATTTCGGTCGGCAAATATAAATAATTTCTTCCAATCACGAGTTTCAAAAATGCACGAAACACGATCTGTGTCATCTGTGCCATCAGTGTGACCTAAAGCTGCGAAGCAGCACAAGACCGAAGGCCGCCATTTCTGTGCTTTCCGTGCTTTCTGTGTGACCTCATTTTCGTCGTCAGGCGAAAACCGTTCTGCGCTCTCTGCGCTTTCTGCGAGCCCTTCCCCCTCGCCGTCAGGCGAAAACAAAAAAGGCCGACCTTTCACAGGACCGGCCATAATTTATAATTCACAAATCCTACTTCTCACCTTTTCCGTCCCCATTGAGGCCAAAAGAGGTATGAGCAGAACTGCCACACCGCCTTAGCCAACAATCGCAGCCTTGATGGCATCCACGATATATTTGACATCTTCATCTTTTACGTAAGGACCCGCGGGCAAGCACATGCCCACTTTGAACACGGCCTCGGAAACACCATTCACATACGCCACGCTACTCTCGGAAGTCACCACAGAATACTCCTTCCCTCTTCCTTCCTCCATCTTACCTCTAACCTCTTCCTTCTTCCCTCTTAAATACACCGGCTGCTTATGCATCGGTTTCCATACTGGTCGTGCTTCAACCCCAGCGGCATCCATAAACACGCGCAAGGCCTCCACGTTGTCATTCGGTTGGCAATCGGTATTGGCACTATCCGCTACGTGGATCACACCTGCAACACCCCCCACAGCTCCTTGTACGATAGCCTTGTAGGCATTCTCCTGTCCCTTAATCTTCACATCAGGGTCGATTGTGATAGTACAAAGCCAATAGTTGCTGTCGAAAATAGTTTCAGGTTTCAAGTGCCCGTTACCACTACCTGAATCTTGAAACTTGAATCCTGAAACTTGAAACTTCTCTCACGAAATCTTCCAAATCTTTCTCAAATCCGTTCACATTCGGCCCCAACGGTACTACCCAATTAGTGTCAAAAGCTTCTTAGATATACTTTTGTTCCAGTCCGGCATCACTCATGGGCGCCAAACAAAGTTAAATACGTTTGTTGGAGATAAGGTTTATGGTTGATTATACGATTATTATTCAAAAAAACGGCGCATTTGATTTGGACGATTAACAACACGTCACTTTGTCACTCTTCCAATCCAGTTCCACATAGTGATGGGCTTTCTCCGAATAAACAAAGTCAACGACAGAGCTCTCCCAATACGATATCACTTTACTGTTGTATATACCAGAATAAGCCCCTCCTCGTCCCATCAAAATAGCTTTTGACAAGTTGTGGGATGCACATGCTAAAATTGACGTATGCCTTTGGGGATAGTTACATGGAATCGCTGGATGTCCATTGATACTCCCATGATGTGAAACAACATAGTATTTAGATTCGAATAAATTAGCACTACACAAACTCGCTTGGCTCATTTTTTCAAACCCATGCTGCTCCAAATCACCAGGAAATACCATGATATGACCATCAAGTTCTATGCCATATACAACTGACGAATCATTCACTTTCGAGACCGTCCGTTCCCCTTTATTTACAGGACTTTCAGCTTTAAGGATTCTACATTCTGGATGATAAATATGAATGGCTCCGACACTTCCGTTCTTACTCATAGGCTCTACGAATTTACAACGGATCTTTATCAGTTCTTTCAAAATAGAAGTCCATATTGGCGAGGCGCAATCGAAATAAAGATTGACATACATCAGTGTATTACCATCAACATATCCATTCTTAATCAAATAGGAAAGCCCATTGTAATGATCAAAGTGTGTATGGGTTAGCATAAACCTTGATATGTGCAGATTCTTTAGCTCAATATTCAATGTGGCTGCAATGTCAGATAGACAACAACACAAATCATGACTATAGTCACACCGTATCAAGTAGTCATAGGTTGAACAGTCCACCATCCATAGTTCGTAATCCGTACCATACATCAATAAAATTAAGCTACAGTTACCATGACCTACATTCACGTGATAAGACTTGACAAGGTCAGGCTTTCCCAGTAATGCAAATGCGTACTGTGATTGTATTTCACGTTCTCTTAGTTCCTGCCGTATATTCTGGCTTTCGTTTCGCAATGTAGTAACTATTTGCTCCTCATTGCCATTTAAAAATCGATTATCGGAGTCTAGTCGGTAAAAGACAAAATCATCTTCTTGTATTGAACGTTCTAAATTTTGAACAAACATTTCATTTGCGGTCAATTCAAGCGACAGTGTTCTTGGGTACCCCCCATCCGACATCTCTGCTCCCAATAGAGTCACATGAAACTTCTTTTCATCTTCACTAATAGAAGATATGCTGTCCACATAATACAGTTGCCCCTTAATCAGCCCCCTGACATAATCTAGAATTTGCTCTGCTTGTAAATAATTAAGATATTCCTGTCCGGAAATATCATCAAAACTGGCTACATATTTCTCCACCCATTTCGGGGTACAATACGCCTCGTTTGTACAAAAATCATCTACTAATTTCACCGTTTCACCTCTGGTGCGGGTGGCCACTATGGCTATGTCTGGTTTATCTTTTCGTATTTTTTCTAAATTCGAACGTTCCTCCTCTTTATTATCACCCCATGTGCAAATCGTCACGCGTTTACCCAAGTAATCAAGAGTAACACGCATGTCTTTTCCTTCAACAAAATAGTTGCATCCCGTGGTGTCTTGGTAAATCAGATTGATGAGATGTCCTAAACAATGGGTTTTTCCAATATTGCCTCTGCCAAATAATGCGATAACTTTCATATTTATGTAGTTATTTTCTATTAAGTCAGTGCATAGCTCTTTTCCCTAATGTCTTTTTTAACAACTCCTTCTCAACCGAATCATTTGGCACTATTGACTTTATTATGGATCCCATTATTGGAATTGCCATCGGAACTTCTGCTGGCGAATCAACAGAAACACCGGCTCCTGCAATAATAACGTATTTTTCCATAATGCTGACTTCTGATGAATAAGTTAAAACTTAAGTTTACGACTAACACTCCTCCTCACCTTCAAGAGAGATACAGTCCCCAAAGAATCATCGGTGCAAGTGAGTTGGTTAATGCTTGTTGAGATTGTTCTTCAGGTCGGTGTGCAGCTGGCATATCGTTGACATGGTATCACACCGTTAGTCTGACAAAGCGTTCCAGCTGTTCCGTGCCGATATCCGCCGGCAACGTCAGCGACACCCCGTTGGGGTAGGTCAGTTTGAAATACGGGAGGCGCGGTCCGCCACGGCGTTTTTTCTTTTCAGTTCCACTTTCTTCATTTCGGATGTTCACCTCGGCAAACAAGGGCGTTTTGGGTTGGTTAGTGCTCTCCCTTACAATCGATTTTGTCGGATTTTTATTCGACCGCAAAAGTGCGAAGTCTTCAGGAGGTGTGCAAGACGGGGTAATCCATAAACTCACCTACCGACGAGGACATTCACCTCCGCGAACAAGGGCGTTTTTAGTTGTTTTACGTTTCCCATTGCAATCAATTATGTCGGTTTTTAATCCGACCGCAAAGTGCGAAGAGTTCGGATGATGAGTGTGACGGCGTTCACTGTAAACTTACCCTGGGTTAGCTGTACTTGATGGTTGTTGTTCAAACGTTTGATATTATTTACAACAAGTGTTATCAGCAGCTTTTTCATAATCCCCAAACCAGGGCTATCCAATTTGACATTTAACTTTCAACTATTTACCGCCCCTGCAATGCGACTAAATCTACATGTTTTTCATTTTACCTGTCTTTCCATTTTCTATGTTCAGGATCATAGCCAAAATTCTTTAAAGTCAATTGATTTCCCCTTGAATTTGCCTCAAAACCGTCAGGATGTATATACCGAATAATTTTTAATGATCTGGGAGCTGAAGCCGATCCACCAACACCTTTTATAAAAAACAACCTTGGGGCTTCAACAATTTGAGAATCCGTTATGTCTCGTAACTCTATTGCTTTTTTTGCAAACTGATGCTTGTAAAAATTTCTATTCTTATTATACTCTCCTTCTTCTTGGTAAAACCTGTAACAAAAATACAATACTATCTCATCCTGATTGCATACGGGAACAAAATATAGACTTTCATAATTGTTCATCATAGCAGAGAAGTTAGGATAATTACTGCCCAACAAAGACTTAAGTGCACCTTTTTTTCCAAGATATTCGTTGAATTTTTGATCAGATTCAAAATAACGACTGGAAAAGACACAAATTGCTTCCTTTTCGAGTCTTATGCAGTCGTCAGCTAAACCATACCCAATGCTGTTTTCTTCATTATTCTTCTCATAAATAATAATATGACTCCCTGATCCCTTCTCGTTAGACGAATAATATTTGCATTCTACTACTGTATGGTCAAAAACATAAACTGCTTGCATTGGTGGAGTATTCAAATAATAAATCTCAAGTATTCCTAATTTTTTACTATTTTCATATTCTTCTTTCAAAAGATTAACCTTGTCCATTATATATCTTTTAATCTCTTCAGAATTATTCTTCTGAGTTCTCTTTACGACTAAAGACACATACTCACTTTCGGGATTTAAGAAGAACCATTTACTTACAGAACCAGGCTTGTCAAATCTGGAAACAATCGCTTCTTTGTGGTCATTAATATATGATTTGCCATGAATTAAAACAGATGTGGCACTTTCAGATTCTCTATAAAGTGCAGTTATATCCTTTTTAATGTCAGATTCTAATGTTGCTTTTTTTATTCCAGAAGGCAGCACTGACAATTTGTTTTCTATATTATCTAATCGCCCACTTAAATTCCTATTATATAGGTCTTTCTTTTTTTGCTCATAAATATTGAGTGATAATGTACAACAAATGGCGGCAAAAACACTAGCAATAACACTAATAATTGGATTATATCCATCCCATTTAGGGTCCACAAACAAAATGAACAAACCACCTATGATAAAAACAATGACAACAGCTATCCAGAGGCCTCGTTTATATGCTTTCAAACTGAGATTGTCAAAGGCCTTCTCAAATTCCTGTTTCTGAGGAGAACTTGTATTCATATTGCATGATTATTAGAATGCATAATTATAAAGTCTTACGAAAACGCGCAAGACGTGTTCTGTTTAGACTCAAAATTATTTAGGGATTGTCGTTTAATTCTTTCTTTTTGATATTATCGTTCGCTTGTGAACGGATTTGCTCCGCTTTTTCGGGGCGGCATTGTTCATAGCCGCCGTTTCCTTGTTCATAACACCTGATTCCCGCTTTTTTCCGCACATCGGATCTGGAGCTCTCGCATGAGGACTCCGTTTTGGAACTGTTTTGGGCACTTGGCTACGCCGCCTTTGCTCGTTGCTGCTCTATCAGTCGCTCCGCCAAGAGCACCCCGTTGGCGGTGTGGATTATAAAAGGGCATCTCACAAAGTCTTTCTCCTTTGCAATCTTGGATGGACAGCCACGCTTCACGAAGGAGGTTTGGATGTTTTTCTCCTTGCAGAAGTCCCGGTTCTCTTTTCCGGCATAGCTGGTGTCGCCGCCCACCTTCTTCACGTCCACTCCGAAGAAACGCTTGTGCATCTTGACGCAGTGCTGCGACCTACTGTGCTTGCGCTGCTTCGTATACGCCATGTTCGCTCGCTCAACATCCAAATACTTCGTCCGCGGCGGTGGATGTCCAGAAGGCCACTCGTCTGAGTGTACGTTTTCAGGAACGCCAGCGCCACCTTCCCTTCCGGAGAGAAGTACAGCTTCGGCCCTCTATTGGGCGACTGTCTTTTGCTCACCAGGCCCGATAATTTTTGTATTTTTGCCATCCATTCAAATTTTTGATTCCCTCGATTTTTGCTTTCTCACGGCAATTGGGGGAATTGCTTTTTCTGCGACAAAGATACAAAATTTTTCAACTGCTTGTTTGTCAAATCTTTATATTTCTTTTCGATAATTTCGGATAGTCACTATCTAGGACTGTATTGTTGTAAATCCATACTTCCCAAAGCACTTTGGCACAACATTTGCATATCTCATTTAACATATTTAACAAATGAAAGGAGGTATTATACTTGAGTTCTTTAGATTTACAATTGATTGCAAAAGCAGGCGGCAATATCGTAGTCGATGCCAAAGAGTTTACCTCTTTAGACCTTCAACTGGTTGCCAAAGCAGGTAAACAGAGCGATTCCACATTAACCATTCTTGGGGCTGGTAAGTTTTCATCCTTGGAATGTCAATTGATTGCCAAGGCCAACCCTGGTCGAGTGACTTTCAATTTCTGCTAATCTGTTTTCTTAGCAGACGAATCTCAAATGAGATTGTTCCTTACTTTACCTTGTGGTCGTGAAACTGTCCGCAAGGTAATTTTTTTGTCCCGAAGCTATCAGGATAGTTCTCAAACCACCTTGAACACACCCATATCGTTTTCTACAGTACCCAGCACGCTCTAACAAATTCATCAAAAACAGCAGCATTCACAACCTAAAATGCTGGATGCTATAATGTAATCCGATATTCACTCATTCTTTCTAAACTTCTCATACACCTTTTTCACACTCCCAAGCCAAACCTTGAAAAATGGCGCAAAACCCGTCATGTCGCCTTTATATTCAGATATTTGATTCTGAAGAGCATAAACTTCTATAATATCCGAATTCTTCACATCACTGTCATTATCTAGCCTGTTTGACAATTCACTTAACATGTCATAAACATCTTTGATTAGTTCCTCATACTTTTTCCCCATCGCTTGACGGTCTTTCACAAATTCAAATACATCTGTCATGGTTTCTTTGTCGATACTTTCTTCGAGAAGTGATTTTTCAATCACTTGAATTTCATCGATTTTCTTTTCGCACAACTCTACAAGCATATCCCATTCTTCATTCTGGTATTCGCTAAGTCCGAAAACTTTTGCCACCAATTCAGGCAATTCTTTTTTAAAATCTTCAAACCAAATAACCTTGACTCCTAAATCTGCATATATTTTTTCTATTATCGTATAGTTAAGGTCGTAAATCTCTTTTTGTTTCTTCCTGTCAATTAAGCTTTCCGAAACATGAACATATTTGCATCTTTTGTCTATATCTGAAATACAATATTTATCAAGTTTTGTTCTTCTTAAAAATGCAAAATGACAATCTCCGTTGGATTTGTTCATTCGCTGAGCCGTATCCAACAACCTCCTCAAATTAGGATCTGTCATTGATAAACCAATGAAAAAACAATGCATTCTGGAAAAAGCGTGCAGTTGTTCCACATTCGACCAATGATATGCATCAGAATAACGATTATGGTACTCTTCTTCTGAAAAAACAACCGTATCCACCGGTCCATTTTTGGGAATGATACCGTGAACATGATAGATAGGCAACTTATTGTGTCCTTCTATTTCAGCATCCTTAGCTATTGATGTGTAATGAACACCATCTTTAAGATTCTGTTTATTAAGATTCTGTTCCAGCAAGTCATCAAAATTGTATGTGATTACCTCGTTCACTTTCTTTTGTTGTACAATGTGAGAAAGAATGGTAAGCAGTTCTGATGAATTTTGGTCACTATATAAATATTTCTGAATTAATTCTGTAAATGAAATTTTGTCATCATTTAATCTTACGGCCGTTTGTAGATAACGACCCATAATAAGGGAGGATTTTCCACATTCTTCCAACACTTGGGAGTCCAATTCTTGAAAAGCATCAAGAGTCTGCCCCTTAAGTTGCTTAACCTCACCCATCAAATTCTTCAATAATTTCTCCCATGATGGCATGTTGGCAGAAATGCTTACACCTGCACCTAAAATCAACGCACTGTTACCCTGTTTGACAGCATCCTGAGCTCTTTTTACAATGTCTTCTCTTTCTTGAGTCCAATCTTGTGTTTTGAGCTTGTCAGCATAAAAAGTCTTTTCTTTCTTTGTCGATCTGTTCTTTTTCAGCTCATAATATGAAATATACTTGAGAACTCGGCCGCTCTTTCTAAAATCCTCGGGCACTGTGGAAAGTGAGCTGTCAAAATATACTACAAGTAGATTATACGCATTACAGAGCTTTTCGAACAATGAATCTATTTCTTTAACAGTAGCATAAGAAAGATATTTTTTGACTTTAACAACTGTAGAGCCATCAATCCCCAACGATGATATACCTTCAGGTGCATAAATGTCGGTAGAATAAGAAAGGCTTTCATTAAAATTAGGTCCAGAAGCAGTCACGCCACTCTCTTTTCCTTTCAACAGTTCATATACACAATACTCATCGTAATTGAAGACTTTCACTTTTATGGATTGGTCTTGTTTATTCATATCTTCTATTTTTAACAAATTAAATGTTCAATATTTAACGTATGTTTACGGTCAACACCCATCCAAATGTAAGAGGGAAACAGTGCCACCTGATTTTCTCTAGAAAGGATAACTTTGTTAATGCTTATTTTTGTTGTAAAATAAGTTTCTCTGTCTTTTCCTTAGTCATGAGGTAGTGCAGATTTTAGGATTTTGTAAAGCTGATATCTTTCTGTGTGTGGGCAAGCCACCCTGTGCTTTCTGTGTGACAATTTTCTTTCGCAACCAGACGAAAAGGAAACGATTTTTCCGATCTTAATTCGACCTCGAACGTGCGAAGTCTTCATAAGGTGTGCAAGACGAAGTTCATCGTAAACTTACACTTTTATAGGCAGACGCTCTCTGCGAAACTAACGCCCCTATTCCTCCACATACCATCACATGGAGGCCCGCACAGGGAAAAGGTTTCAAAAACCTGAGAGCCAAATTCTAATGAACCCAGAAGAATATGCATGGCTCTCCCATTATTCGTTATTTCAGTCGGCAAATATAAATAATTTCTTCGGACGTTGAATCTTTAAAAAGTTTTTTCGTTCCTTCACTATCCGCTTTTCGGTTAATCCAATTTGTTGCCGGCCGCCACTGAGCAGGTTCAGACGTTCTGTTATTCTATACCTCGCTGGAGCTTGCCGACCGAAATGTGTTGATGAGGGCGACAATTTAAAGATAAAATACGGCTGTAGCTTCAGTTGAAGCTCCAGCCGTTAATATAAATAAGCAAAAGACACAAAACTGTGAACCATCAGCTTCCTCTTTTGTTATCAAAATCTACGACATTTCCAATTGCGTTTTCAATTCTTCATACTGTTTCTGTATTGATAATGTATAGTGCTTGATATCTACGCCTGTGGCATGGAAACGTGCCAGCATCTGCTTGGCCATTATCTTGTTGTTCAGTTTCATATTCAGATATGCAGCATAATAGATATCATATGCCAATGTTCTTTCGTAATGATGCTTTTTCAACAAGTGGTTGATCTCCTGCACGCTTTCAACGGCCTCTTCTTCTGCGAGATCCATTTCTTCGTCTTTCACCTTGCTGATGGCTGTCTGTTCTGCAGGCGTCAAATTTTTCATATTCCTGAATGCTGTTATTTCATCGCGATAAGCCATCATCTCATCTGCCAGCACTACCAAGAAATGCAACTTTTCCCGATCATCACCAGCCTTTTCGCAAAGCGATATGGTTTTATGCAGAGTTTTGATCAATGCTGTGGCGTATCCCGCAAATTCCAACCGTTCATTGGCGTTTGCCTTCAGGTATTCCCTTTTCAGATTCAGCATCTCTTTCTTTCTATAAAGGAAATCATCAGGAAGTTCAATCAGTTTTTGGTCAAATTCCTCCACGCACTCTTCAATACGTTTCAGTATCCTGCCATATAGAATTTTAATCCCGATGCCAGGTTGCAGATTTTGCATCCTGCAAAATTGTATCACTTGATTGACAGCCCTCAAATACTCGAAAGCTACTCTACCGGAAAGGTTCAGATATGTGTCCGCATCATTAAACAGCTTAATACTATATTCCTCCCAGCCGTAATCGTTCTCAAAATACAACTTTAGCAACCTGATTTCAAATATCCTCTTCTGCTCTTCGTCTTTCATCAGGTGGCTCTTCTCTACCATAAGATCAATCAGTTTCTTGTTTGCAACAACATACCCGTGTCTTTGGTTATAGAAGTATAACAAGTCATAGATTTCCAGCAATTGATTATATTCCTCGATGTTCAAGTTCTTAATGATAGTCTTAATTTGTTCTATCTTTTCCTCGTTCCCTTTCTCATCATAGTAGTACATCAGGTCATCAAACACTTCCACCCAATATAGCTTCTGGTCATATAGCAGTTTTTCCAGCTTCTTAGCATAAAACTCTATTCCTTCTGTGTCTTCCAAAATCTTATATGCTCCGAATATGTTAATGATTGCTCTCGCTTGTTCGCTTTCATTCAGACGCTTGTCGTTCTCGAAAGATTTTAACAGGTCTATCACTTCATGGTATTCGTGCCTGTTCCAACAGACAAACGATTTCAAGCGCTTCCATTCATACCAATCCTTATACTCCTCCAACCGTTTCAGCTCTTCATCAAGTTTACGTATAGCTCCTATCTCAAACAGGATATTCATAGAAGGCAGCAAAAAACGCTTCACTTCCCATCTGAATAGTTCTTTCTTGCTCAACCACTCATAAATCTCGTAACGCTTGATATCATAGTCCAGCAAATCTTTCGACTTTAAAAGAGCTTTCTGTCGTTTTTTTAATTTGCGCCATCTCCATACAACAGTTACTGCTGGGATGAGCAGCACGCATGGGAGAAACCAATAAAGTCCAAAAATGAGCAAGGCCACCGCTGTTGCAACTGACACAATTCCCACCCATACCGAACAGCTGTTTCCTAACCAAGCCTTCTTGGACAAGTAGTCAAACTTGAAGACCAGCAGTGAAAGTAATATTCCACTGAGCCAAGAGATCAAGCTTGCTACTGAAAAAAGAGATTCAATGCATTCCATACGAATAACCATTACAGATATCCTTACTTAAATTTTACGATACGTGTTCATTGTTTGATATCTTTCCCCTTACATAATTAATTGTTGCACTACAAGCAACCAGCATAAACAAGGCTTCATCAGGAGAAGGCAGGTTGCTGTTGTCTGGTTCGACTTTAGCATGACGTATTCCTGTATCTTTTTGGTTGGTGTAGTCATACATTTTCTGTATCATCTCTTCCAACTTGGGATGAATAGCCAACTGTTTCTTTACTTTGTCATAAGCTTTGCCAAATGTGCTTTCACCAGTGATGTTCCTGAACAGCGTTTCTACAGCAGTAATGGACTCTTTAATGGAATTTCTGCTTTGGGGAACAGGTCTTATTGAATACAAACTCAATGCTTCCTGCAAATGGAAAGACACACCGTCTTTCTGCTCCAGAGCCTGATTCAACGATTGAATCTCAATATCCGAAACCACATCAACTATTCTCCCTTGCAGTACACGATAGCCATAGTTTAGTCTCTCAAAATGTCTGTTTATCTCCCTCACAAATTTGTCAACAGCTGCAATCCGTCGATTGTCTATAAAATTCTTCCTCATGAATTCAACAGCGAACTCCACACAGTCGAGCTTTTTGTACCATTTCATCTCCCGACTATTCAGGCACAACTGTACAGCATCATATTGACGCATCTTTATACCACCCACATAATTGTCAGCTTTTTTGTTCATAAAATCTATCCACACCGTCCTATCCATCCTGTAAAAAGATTTCTTTTTGAGATCTTGCCAATCATCATCGTCATTCTCCAAACTCTCCAAATAGTCGGCATCATCCAAGTCTTCTTTCAACAGTGTAAAACACGACGAAAGGGCATTAATTATTTTTGAAGTGATTTTGCCCTTGATCACGCAATCGGAGGGCTTTGTATAACCATATCTTTCAGAAAACAATTCACACATCGTCAATATTATTAATGATAAGCTTTTATCATGGTCAAACACCACTGTTTTTCCACGCCCAACCACATGGGGGCCCGCACAGGGAAAAGGCCGCAAAACCTGAGAGCCAAATTCTAATGAACCCAAAAGAATATGCATGGCTCTCCCCTTATTCATTATTTCAGTCGGCAAACATAAATAATTTCTTCGAATTACGAGTTTCAAAAATGCACGAAACATAAT
>Ga0265300_10002256_pt1 | contig 16923 bp, 12 predicted proteins | sample AusTroGonzalo_MG_FD_193482 | JGI IMG/M metagenome (GOLD analysis project Ga0265300, IMG submission 193482) | Bovine rumen microbial communities from tropical cattle in Woodstock, Queensland, Australia - Gonzalo_03 | ecosystem: Host-associated > Mammals > Digestive system > Stomach > Rumen ...
CATGGCCATGTTGGTGTCATCGAAGAAGAATTCCTTACCATCCACGAGAATCTTAGAGACCTTCTTACCATTGATGGTCACACCACCATTTTCATCAATCTGAACACCTGGAAGTTTCTTCACGAGAGCCTCCAATGTAGAGCCTTCTGGCACACGATAGGCGTCAGCGTTATACACGATAGAATCGCCGCTCACCTGTACAGGAGCAACGTTAGCCGTCACTTCCACATTCTTCATCATCTTGGAATCTGGAGTGATGTGCAGATAACCGACGTTGACATTCTTGTCCTTCTTGTTGGTCAAGTCCAGAGGAAGAACCTTCGTCTGGAAGCCCACGTATGTAATCTTCAGGGCGTATTTACCAGCCTTCACATTCTTGATGCTGAAACTACCGTCAAAAGTAGTTGCTGCACCAGCAACCATGCTGCTGTCGGGCAGATTGAGGATGCGGACTGTGGCTGAGATGACAACGTCGTTTGTTTCGTCTTCGAGGATAGTACCCGAAACGTTAAATTTGGACTGAGCCATTGCACTGAGTCCCACAAAAGTGAGAAACAAAGCGATGAGTGATTTTTTCATATTGTGATTTTATTGATTGATTTTTCTTTGGTAATGTAATCAAATTGACTATAAAGTAAAGAAAAGGTTTAATGGGATTGTGAAAATTTGAGTTTTTATGTGTAATTTTGCACACGTTTTCAATCATCCATTTCGTAAATCCATGTTATTCATGAGAAAAATATTACCTATCTTCCTCCTCTTGCAGTGTGTTTTCACTCTCTCTCTGCATGCCCAGTTTGCACGTCTGGAGAAGTATCCCAACATACCCAGCCAGTATGATGCTGCGTTTGTTGACTATGTGAAAGACTTTGCCAGTGGTGTTGCCAAGTCCTCCTTCGGACAGTATTTCGGACAGATTACGAAAGAGCGTAATGTTTATGGCTTTGGTGCCTACTATACAGACAATGATGGCGTCATCTATGGTCAGTATCGTCTTGGCAACTTCCTTTTTGGCATCAAGATGGGTACGCAAATGGCAAAGGTTGGCACCAACGACCACTACATCGTTTACGACCTCACGACAGGTGATCCACTTTATATTATGAAGGATGGTGATAGATATTCTCTTCCAGCCGACTACGAAAAGACCTACCGTTTTGAGTCGCTCAACTATGAGAATGGAGACAAGTATGTGGGAGAGACCGTCAACGGCAAGCGTGAGGGTGTGGGTATATACTATTATAATAATGGTAATTACTATTATGGTCGCTACAAGGACAACGAACGTCGTGGCTTTGGTGCCATGTTTTACACCAACAATACCCTTACCATCCAATATTGGAAATCTGAAGACGAATAACCAACTTACGCGCTGGGCGATTTTGAAATGGTAAAGACAAATTCTTTGAAAGCCTGGTTCCTTGCTGCCCGTCCCAAGACGCTCACAGGAGCCATTGCTCCCGTCCTCGTCGGCGCAGCTTTCGCCTTTGCCAACTGTCAACTGTCAACTGTCAACTGTCAATTCGCATTATGCTTGCTCTTCGCCATCTTCATGCAGATTAATGCCAACCTTATCAATGACTATTTTGATTTCAAGAAGGGCACTGATCGTGAAGACCGCCTGGGACCTGAACGTGCTTGTGCGCAAGGGTGGATCACACCTCGTGCCATGCAATGGGGCATCGCTGTGATGACATTCCTCTCTTGTTGTGTCGGACTTGCTATCTTGCTGCTCCACCTGCAATGGGAATTACTCCTTGTGGGCATCTTCTGCGTCCTCTTCTGTTTCCTCTACACCACCCATCTCTCCTATCTCGGTTGGGGTGACCTCCTCGTCCTCATCTTCTTTGGCTTCGTTCCTGTGGTCTTTACCTATTATGTCATGTGTCCCTCCTCTATTGGAGAAGGTTGGGAAGGGACTTCCGTCCTTATTGCCAGCTTCGCGATGGGGCTCGCCACCGACAATCTCCTGATGGTCAACAACTATCGTGATCGCCATCAAGACAAGGTAAGTGGTAAGCACACCATCATCGTGCGCATCATTGAGGCACAAATCAAACGTCATGGTGAAGACCTCGGCAGGACAAAAGGTGAAAAGATTTGCCTCAACCTCTACCTTTGGTTGGGCATCATCGCCACCCTCTTTGCCCTCACTTCACTCTTCACCTCCACCTTCACCCTTCGCCTCTCTTCCCTCATCAACCTCATCTATCTTTTCCTTCATTTCAAGACCTATCGCCAACTCACAACCCTTGATGGCAAAGCCCTCAACCAAGTTCTTGGCGCCACAGCACGCAACATCTTCCTCTTCGGTCTCCTCTTGGCCATCAGCGTGCTTCTGTAATTCTGTTTGGATTTAAGCGTTCAAAAAACTGACCTCCGATGTGCCTCGCGGTTACCCAGCGGTTGATTTGGGTTGTGTGTGCATTGTTATGTGAAAGAATAGTGGCAAGCTTATGCGAAACAATAGGCTATTGTAAGTAGAGGTCGTGTATTCCTCAACTTTTGTAGTTAATGGAACATCCTGACACTTCATGTGGGGTCCTTATCAAAAAAATCTTCCATATCAGATTTGATATGGAAGAATTTTTGTAACTTTGCCACGCAAGATTGCAATCTCACTAACTATATTTTAAAATACGTGTCGTTATGAAACTAAAAGCATTACTCGTTTTATGTACATCAATTATGATGACATCGCCTGCTTTTACAGCTGGTTGGGAGAAACCTACCCCTCAAACAGTTCAGCTGGTTACTGTTGCATCTAATGCTGAAGGAGAGGCTCTGTATCTCTACAACGTAGATTATGCAGGTTTCTTCCTCGGAGCAAACGACTGGGGCACTCGTGCTTCCCTTGGCATCTCTGGTATCAAGGTCAAGATTGTTGAGAGATCAGAAGGTAAGTACAGTATCTTAAATACAAGAGATGGTGACTATATAAGTCCTGATGGTGCAGAAAGCATCTGGATTGACGGTTCACGCACTAACTGCGACGGTTGGACAATAACAGCAACAGGGGGTAATAATTTCACTCTTGCCGTTCCTGCCCTCTCAGAAACCGGTACTCTTGGTATCCTCTCTACCTCAACTGAGACAAAACTAAATCTTATAGAAGATGTTCCAGAAGGTGCAAAGAACTACAACACCTGGGCAATGGTTGAAGAAGCAGAATACAAAGCATGGGCTGCGAATGTTGAAGTTTATGAACTGGCAATGAAGCTTGAGAAAGCTCTCAAGGATGCTAAGGACGCATGTTCTTCTATTGACCTCAGAGCAGAGCAGGCCGTATTCGATAACACTGCAAGCACTAAGGAAGAGCTTCAGGAAGCTATCGATGCGATTCCTGGAAAGCTGAAGGCTGCCGAGGAGAACATCGCAGCATGGGCTGCATATAAGGAACTTGTTGATCAGGCTGTCAAGATGCTTAATGACGGAACTTATCTGAGCATCGCCACAGATTTGGCAGACTATTTAAATTACGACTATCCTTACATCATCGAGAATATGGAACTTTCTACAGAAGATATTAAGAAAGAGACTGAAATTCTTCAGGCTCTCTACGATGATGCAAAGTCTGAAACTCCTGCAGGTACAGACGTAAGCAAGATACTGAAGAACACAGACTTCTCTCAAGGCTGGGAAGGCTGGGAGCACAGTGCTGAAGGTGGTAACGTTGTTGCCAATAAAGATACAAAGTGTGTAGAGGCATGGAACTCTAAGAACTTCGACATCCATCAGGACGTATCAAATGCTCCTGTAGGTGTATATCAGATTCAGGTTCAAGGCTTCTATCGCTATAACAACGGCAATGATGAAGGTTGGTTGTACTACTTCAACCTGGATGGTACAGAGAGAACAGACCATAACGAGTATATCACAAACTCTCCTGCATACATCTATCTGAATGATTCTAAGACATCTCTTGACAACATCTACAAGTTCAAGGCTAAGTATGATGAAGCGAATCTTTACTATAAGACAGAAGGTCTAGCAGGTCCTAAACCATACATTGACCCTAACAAGGAGTACTGGTATCCAAATGACATGACCAATGCAGGTGTCGCATTCGATGATGGCAAATACATCCAGAGTGCTTTCGGTCTTGTTGCTAAGCAGGGGGATCCTCTTCGCATCGGTGTCAAGGGTAATACTCAGGACGGCTCATCATGGTGTATCTTCACACGCTTCAAGCTTATCTATCAGGGCTTCGACGCAAATATCATCAAGCCAGAGCTCGAGAAGGCAATGAATAGCATCAATGCAGAGGCTCTTATGGGTTCTGACGTGGCACAGGAGGTGAAGAAGGCTGTCGAGGATGGTAATGCAGCCCTTGCGCAGACCGACGGTAAGGTGATGTTCAATGCACTTACAGCTATCTATGCTATCCAGACAAAGGCTGAAGAATCAGAGGAACTCTTCAAGAAATTCATAGCTCAGGCAGAGACATTCTCTGAGACACTCATCAATTCGGAGGATGCTCGTCAATCAGTAATCTCAGCAGCTTCAACACTCAGCATTGAGATTTCTTATGCAATCAAAAGCAAGGGCTACACAGATGCTCAGGCTCAGCAGGCTATCGCAGACATGACCAAACTTACAAAGATGCTTGCTGTTCCTGCAACAATTGATGAAGCTTCCGATGATAATCGTGCAGAACTCACTAATCTGATTACGAATAACAGTTTCGAAACAGGTGACCTCACAGGTTGGACAACAGCCAGCGGTACTGCTGATACTGGTTCTAAGGAGAATAGCAATGGAACCTATACTGTTAATAATGCAGACGGTTCATACGTATTTCATACATGGAACGATACTGCCATTGAAGGTGGTTTCTTCCTTGCACAGGACATCGAGGATTGTGATCTTCCTGCCGGCACATACGAGCTCACGTGTGTCGTTGCTTCTGATGCAAACAACATGCAGAAGGTTATCGTAAACAACAGTGTAACAGAGGTTATTACAAACGACAAGGCAACAGGTGAGGAAGTAAACGTAGTCTTCAGGCTTGAGAACGACAATGACAAGATCTCTATCAAGGTTGCTTCTGAGCAATGGTTCAAGGCAGACGGATTCCAGCTCTTCTACTATGGCAAGAACAGCAGCAAGGAGATTCCTGGGAAAATCGGCAAGGAGAATTCTGGAAAAACAGGCATCGAGGATATCATGGCTACATCCGAGGCAATCGACATCTATACAATCAACGGTGTCAAAGTACCCACATTTCAGTCTGGTCTAAACATCATCCGTACCATAAATGGTATAAAGAAAGTGATTGTCTTGCCTTGAAAAATATCAAACATCAAAAAACTTCAAAAACACGATTTGGGGCTCAGCGTAGCCAATGACATGTTAAAGAACAACAACAATCTTTTTGTCTTTGGCTCTATATAACACCAAGAAAGAGGGTATGCCGATGTCGCATACCCTCTTGGATGATAGATGAATTGTTGTGCTTTTATTTCTTCAGCAATCGCAGGTAGTAGAGGCCTGGGCACATAGTGGTGGGCGATGCTACGATGCGGAAAGTGAGTTGTGGCTTAATCTTGCCGGTCTTGGGGTCGATGAGGAGGTCATCGGGGATGGGGTACTCGACATTGAAGAAGCCCTGTTCGTCAGCACCACGCATACGTTGCTGGACGGTGATTTCTCCAACTTTCTCATCATCAAGATAGATGGTAGCAGTGCGGCCACGATCGGAGGTGATGAAGCGGAGCATGAGAGTGAGATCTGTCTGAAGGCCTTTGTTCTCGATGACATACTGGATGAACTCTCCATTCTTGGCATCACGATAGTTCTCACCACGATAGCTGCCGCTGGTGGAGCCTGTGGAGTACTTGCCTTCGTGACCTGCTTCACTCTGCTGTTCACCTGTGGCTACGTAGTCGAGGGTGCGAGCCTGAAGAGCCTGTTCTTCTGCATCTTTCTTACCCATGTCTGAGTTTGCGTAGTCCTCCTTCGTTCCTTGGAAGAAGTAGCAGGAGTAGCGTGAATGCTGGATGCTGTAGAAAGGTTCGAGAGGCAGAGTGCCCTTATCAGTAGAGAGGGTAAAGCTCAGTTTGCTGAGGTCTTTTGTTTGGATGTTGTTCAGCACCTCTGAACGATTGCCGATGAGGAGTGGGGCAGAAGAGAGGGGCTTGGCAGAAGAACGTGCGCCTGGAGAGTGATCCATACGTCCTTCACCTCCATATTCATTAGGGAGTTGTGCCTCTGTCTCTGTGCGTGCAGCAAGGAGGATAGGACCATACTTGAAGGCGATGTAGGTTTTGTAGTCAGGGCATTCCTCATAGCGAAGCTGCATGGGGAGACTTACTTCCACCACTTCACCAGCCTTCCATTTCTTGGTTTGATAGGTGTAGGAAGCCTTACCGTCTGCACTTGCCCATGCTGGTTTGCGGATAGCGAGGGTGAACTTACCTCCCTTTGTGATAGTCAACTTTGTCTTTTGTTCGTAAGGGAACTTGGTTTCCTGACGGATGCCGAACTTCTTGCTGTTCAGTTCGCTGGCTGTGAAGAGGTTCACGTAGAGTGTGTCGTTAGTGGCACTATGCGTGTAGATGAAGTGACCATACTTGCTGTGGTTCTCCATACCTGTGCCGACGCAGCACCACATGCCCTGATTCACCTGTGAATAGATGCGGTAGGAGAGAGGACGGAGTGAAGTGAAATACACGTAGCCACCCGTCTTGGGATCTTGAGTGGACATGATGTGGTTCCACATCGTTGCCTCGTAGAAGTCAGCGTATTTTGCATCGTGAGTGTCATCGAAGAGGTCCTCGGAGAGCTTCAGCATATTGTTGGAGTTGCATGACTCTGGTCCCTCCATATTATTAATGTATAAGTGTCCGTTCTGATGGCTCTGGAAGTGCTCGCTGATGGAGTTACCACCGATGCAGACAGTACGGTTCTGTGCTACATCGTTCCAGAAGTTCAGCACAGCATTGCGATAATCTGTCAGGCTCTTGTCCTCCTGCCAAGCACGTTCGAAGCCAATGTATTTAGGCACCTGTGTGTTAGCGTGTTTACCATCGAGGAAAGTTGGGTTGAAGGTCTTCATGCCATCAATCATCTGACGATGGCTGTACTTCTTGGCAGCTTCCAGATACTTCTTGTCGCCAAAGACTTTGTAAGCATCTACCAGGGTCTCGTTCATACCTCCGTGCTCTGAACCCAGCACCTGCTGCATCTGCTCGTCAGAGAGCTTGCTCACGAGGTTCACGCTCCAGTCGGACAAACCTCTGAACAGTTCCTTAGCCAGTTGGCTGCCAGTATAGAGATAAGCGTCACGCAAACCTGCCAACACCTTGTGCTGACAATAGAAAGGCACCCAACCACCAGATCTGCGGAACTCCGTGATGTCTCCAGCATAAAGTCCTGTCCAAATGTGATTGAGGGGTTGTCCACCAATAAAGCCTTTCAAGCCCTTCGTGTCATCCTTGTAAGCATCCTGACAGTCCTTCATGATGTTGAGGCAATAATCCAGCTTCTCCTTCATCTTGGCTTTCATGTTCGCATCGTTGGTGGCAGCGTAGGCCAATGCCAATGCTGATACATAATGTCCACCCACGTGGCCACTGAGGTCGAAGCCTGCGTCACCACCCCAGTTGGGGAAGTTAGGGTGCTTCTCCTCCCATCCGTTATACTTGGAAGAAGCATTCTTGGAAAGGCCTGCCTGACGGATGAACGGAGTCATCAGACGGTCAGCATCATACTCCAGAAGGAGCTTGTCGTTTGTCTCCATCATGGTCTTCATCGGACCATCGAGGAGCGTCACCTCAGAGAGGTTGAAATGTTGTGGATAAATCTCGCTTTGAGCGGCAACAGGACTTGAATGGAAAGTGAGTGCCGTTGTTGCCATTGTGATAGATAGTAATTTCTTCAACATAGGTGTCTTTGTGTATTGTTATAGAATTTGGGCACAAAGGTACGGCTTTTATGGTAAATAGCCTTGCAATTGTGTAACATTATTTATTAAATAGGTAACAATATGTTGATGACCTGCGTGTCCATTTTCTTCTTTCCCTGTTATTCTCTTTCTTTTTCCCTTCGTGTCCGCAAAATTTTGAAAGTTTCAAAATATAAATCCAAAGTTTCAAATTTAAAATCCAAACTTTCAAAATTAAAATCTAAACTTTAGAAATTATGCGGGAAGCCTAGTTTGTTAGAAATGAATAGCGGCAAAACCTCAAATGGATAGGCGAGTAATATTATTAATGTACTTATTACTCTGTCGGTTCAACAATAAAAAAGAACTGCTTTTATTTTGTATTGTGTTCGGCTTTCACTACCTTTGTACCATGAAACTACCAAGCATCTTTAATTGTTCCAACGATATGGCGCTGGCAGCCAACGTGCGTCAGTACCGACCACCTAAGCGCATCCAGCAGATGGAGGCGGACTTGGTGGACTTGGCACAGGTGTGGGAGAGCACTCGCTTTGCAGGCCCTTGGGGATGGAGTATCGCTACGAAACAGCGATATAAGCAAATGGGAGTGGCAGAGGAACTGTTGCCTTCGGATGAATGGCTCGAGGAGGTGAGGAGGCTTTCAAGTCGAGAGTTTGCCTGTGGGTATATCAAGGACCTGTTGGCAGAGATGAAAGATGAGAGATTGTTGGGTAGCGAAATGAAGTGGGTTGATAACCATAACTGTCAATTGTCAACTCTCAACTCTCAACTGTCAACTGTCAACTGTCAACTAATCTTCAAGTCCCCTTGGTCTTCTTCAGGCAGAGGAGTGTTTGTGGCTGAAATTGAAAGGAAAGAGAACCAACTCTCAACTGCCGACTCTCAATTGTCAACTGTCAATTGTCAACTGTCAACTGTCAACCGTTTGCAGGGATTCCTTTCTTCACAGGGTGGATTTGTGGTAGATAAATTCTATGCTGATAAGGTGCTCGATTTCGCGATGGAGTTCTATGTGAATGATGACAAGCGTGTTGATTTCTTGGGTTGGTCCGTTTTCCATGCTGGAGAGAATGGGGCTTATGGCTATAATTATGTGGAGAGCCAAGAGGAATTGATAGGCAGGATTCTGGAGGGAGTTGATGGACAAAATGAGGTATATAGTTGTTTGCTGGATAGGCTGATTGCATATCATCAAGAACATTTGGCAAAGATTGGCTATCGTGGCCCTGTTGGCATTGATATGCTCAAGACTGCCGATGGACATATTCATCCCTGCCTTGAGATAAACTTTCGCATGAATATGGGCATTCTCGCCCTGCTGTTGCATGAGCGATATGGGGCTGGATGCACGAAACAATTAACCCCTCTCAATCCCAATGGTTTTGAGGCATTGGTGGAGAGGGGTAAACTGATGATCGCTTATCGTAAGCAATAATTATTTCTTTTTCTTCTTCTTTTTCTTGCTTTTGGTGGTTGCTTTCTTGGTGACCACAGGATTGATGAGCTTGGGCACGTCTATGTGCTTGGGCAATTCGAATGCGGGTTTCTCCTCTTGTAGGGCAGGGCTTTCATTGCCAAAACGGTCGATAGCAGTGATGGCATAGTGACGAAGCTTCTGAGCACGAGCGTTGAGGGTCCAGTGGGTATCACGAAGGTTGACTGCAAGTAGATTTTCAGCCTTCGTGATGTCAACGGGATAGAGGTTGGAGCCATAGACATTATAGAGCAGCCCCCCAGCCCCCGAAGGGGAAGGGCTATCGCTGTCTTGGGAAATATTAGGCACATCGCGTGAGCCCTCCCCCTTTGGGGGTTGGGGGGCTTGCCAATGGAGGACGCCTTCCTTATATATAATATATGTGGGAGCCGAGGGTGCGATGGTGTCGCCCATCCAAGTCATGCGGGCTGTGAGGGCTGGATAGGGGAAGAACTCGTTGCAGGTGGTTTCGTAGATACCCTTGTAGTTGTTTGTGAGGAATTCACCACGATAGAAAGCGATACCTCCGATACCAGAGTTGCGAGCAGTGTACATCTCGGCTCGTACCTCATTGAGTGTCCAGCGTCCTTCGCGTGGATCTAGGAAATAGATGCCAAGCCCAGGCACGATAGGGTGTCCGTTGGCGTTCTCAAGCCAATCGAAAAGGAAAGGGTAGTAATTATCGCCCGTGAAGTACATCATGGGGAAGAGCATATCCTGGTAATTCTCGCGGAGCCAAAGTTTAGGGTCTTGCCACACAGCATTATAGCAGTTCCATCCTCCAGCGCTGTAACGACGGGTGTCTGCATACTTGCCGATGGGCGAACTGCTGAGTTTTACCCAGGGCTTGATGGGCTTGACCACATCGTGTACGCGACGGACGATGCGGGTGATGTTCTCGCGTCGCCATTCAGCCTTGCTCATGCTGGAGGCACGTGGATAGAGCTCATCGTCGGAGTAGTTGAAAGTGGATTCAGGGTATCGGATGTAGTCGAGCGAGATGCCATCGACATCGTAATTTTCGACAATCTCTTTGCAGATGTTGGCAATGTAGTCGGCGGTTTCAGGCTTACCAGGAATCATGAACATCTCACCTCCTTTGGCTGTTTTCACCAATTCGGGATGCTTCTTCACGAGGGAGGAAGACCCGTATCCTTTCTGTCGTTCTTTGGTGCCGATGGGAATACAAACCACCCAAGCATGAAGTTCCATACCACGCTTGTGGCACTCCTCAATGCAGAATGCCAGTGGGTCGTAGCCTGGTGACTGTCCATGCTTTCCTGTGAGGCTCAGTTCCCAAGGTTCAATCTTGGAAGGGTAGAGGAGGGCGGCTCGTACACGTGTCTGGAAGATGACAGTGTTGATGTTGGCGCGCTTGTAGCTGTCGAGGATGCGGATAAGTTCCTGTTTCTGCTGTTCGCGACTTGTGGCATCTGTGGCTTTGATGCGAGGCCAATCAAGGCCTCCAATGGTGGTCAGCCAGACAGCTCGTGTTTCGCGCAAGGGGTGTTCTTTTTCGTAGAGATATTCCGTTCGTGAAGATGTGTTGTTCTGTGCCCAAAGTGTGGTAGTCACAAGGCTCAAAAACGCCCACAAAAGGAATGCTTTATGTTGATTTGTCATTATTAACATTAAATTTTTTGCAAAGGTAAGGATTTTTCCTTACTTTTGCCGAGTATTTGTTTGAATAAAAACTAAAATGATTACTTTTATTGTCTCTCTCTTGCTCCTCGTTTTGGGCTACGTCCTCTATGGAGCATTTGTTGATAAGGTCTTTGGTGCGGACTCGCAGCGCCAGACTCCCTGTTACACATTGCGAGATGGTGTTGACTATATGCCAATGCCAACGTGGAAGGTTTTCCTCATTCAGTTTCTGAACATTGCAGGCACAGGTCCTATCTTTGGAGCTATTTTGGGTATCCTGTTCGGTCCGAGTGCATACCTGTGGATTGTGTTGGGTTGTATCTTTGGAGGAGCGGTGCACGACTATATGTCAGGGATGATTAGCCTTCGTGAGAATGGTGCCAGTCTGCCTGAGCTGGTAGGTGACGAGTTGGGTTCGGCAGCGCGTTTTGCATTGCGTGTCCTTTCGTTGGTGCTAATGATTTTGGTGGGAGCCGTGTTTGTGACCACTCCTGCAGGATTGCTTGCCAACATGATTGGTGGCGATAGTGTGTTGGGAGAGAATCTCTTTTGGGTTATCATTATTTTTGCTTATTATCTCCTCGCCACTTTGTTGCCTATCGACAAATTGATTGGACGCATCTATCCCCTCTTTGGTATAGCCTTGCTGTTGATGGCTGTGGGTCTGGTTTATGGCATCTTTGCCAATGCAGGCGACATGCCTGAAATCACGGAAGCATTCAGCAACCATCATCCTACGAGCAAGATGCCCATCTTCCCAGGCTTGTGTATCACGATTGCCTGTGGTGCTGTGAGCGGTTTCCATGCCACTCAGAGCCCGATGATGGCTCGATGCCTGAAGAACGAGAAGTTTGGTCGTCCCATCTTCTATGGAGCCATGATTACCGAAGGTCTGGTGGCGCTCATCTGGGCTGCTGCAGCTATCAAGTTTGCGGGCTCGTTCGATGTGACGAAGTTTGGCATGACGGGCGATGAGGCTCCTTACGAAAAACTTTGGGCACTGATGACCAACGGTGGAACCAGCAATGCCAATCCGGCTGTGTTGGTCAATATCCTTTGTACCACTTGGCTTGGTAAAGTCGGAGCCGTGCTGGCTATCTTGGGTGTTGTGGCAGCTCCAATCACCAGTGGTGATACCGCATTGCGTAGTGCCCGACTGATTGCTGCCGACTTCATGCACTACAAGCAGAACAAGATTTATAAGCGTCTGATTCTATCTTTGCCTATCTTCGTGATCAGTGGTGTGTTCATGTTCATCAATTTCGACATTCTGTGGCGCTACTTTGCATGGTTCAATCAGAGTCTTGCTGTGATTACTTTATGGGCTATCACTGTATGGCTAACCAGACGCAGTGCTGCAGAAGGTACGAGGAAGTATGCCTTCCTTGTGTCGCTGGTGCCAGCCGTGTGGATGACTATTGTCTGCACCACTTACATACTCATTGCTCCTGAAGGTTTCCAACTCCACCACTTCATCGCCTATCTGCTGGGTGGGCTCATCACGGTGAGCGTGCTGGTGTGGTACATCCTCTGGGCTAAAAAGCAGTTTACACGATGAAGCGTTATGTCTGGCAGCCCGTCGCGTTCTTTGCCGCAGGACTCGGATTCTATCTCTACAACGGCATCACATGGAACACATGGCTCACATATCTGCCTCACATCCTCGGCTATGCAGCCATCTGCGGTGCGTTGGCGTGGGCACTCTATCGAAAGGAACAACTACAAAACAAATAATATATTTATGAAGAAAATCGTTTTTACTCTCATCTTTGCCCTTGTCGGCATCAGTAGTGCATTCGCACAGTTTGAAAAAGGCAAGTACTATCTCGCTGCAACCACCAATGCTGCAGGTCTGTCCTACAGCAAGAACGAGAAAGTGAGACTGAACTTTGGTGTGAACGGTGGGTACATGTTTGAAGAAGCATGGATGCTCATTGCCGATATGGGCTTCGACTATCACAACAAAGACATGAAAACACTCTACGCAGGGATGAAGTGCCGCTACCTCATCGAGCAGAATGGATTGTTCCTGCAAGCCGGTGCCAAGTATGTGTATGGCGCTCCCAACTATAACGACTTGATGGTTACACCCGAACTTGGTTACTGCTTCTTCCTCAATCGTCACCTTACGATTGAACCATCACTATATACCGACATCTCTACCAACAGTTTCTCCGAGTACACGAAGGTCGGTGTGAAGATTGGTCTTGCTTGGTATTTCGATAACGACAAAAAGCCTTCTGACTATGTTAAGCGTAGAAGAACTAAATGATCGCCTTATTGACCTCGCTTTTGCTGAAGACATTGGCGACGGCGACCACACCACGCTCTGTTGCATCCCTGCTGATGCTTACGGAGAAAGCAAGCTGCTCATCAAGGAGGAGGGCATTTTTGCTGGTGTCGAGATAGCCAAGGAGGTGTTCCGTCGCTTTGACCCCACGATGGAGGTGGAGGTGTATATTCAGGATGGTGCTCATGTGAAGCCTGGCGATATCGTCATGTCTGTGAAGGGCAAGGAACAGAGTCTTCTCCAGACCGAACGCCTCATGCTCAATATCCTGCAGCGTATGAGTGGTATTGCCACCATGACTCATAAATATCAGCAGGCACTCATCGATGCTGGCACCAAGACCCGTGTGCTTGACACTCGCAAGACCACTCCTGGTATGCGTATGTTGGAGAAGGAGGCTGTGAAGATTGGTGGCGGCATGAACCACCGCATCGGACTCTTCGATATGATTCTCCTCAAGGACAACCACATCGACTTCTGCGGAGGCGTTCATAATGCAATCTCTCGTGCCAAGCAGTACTGCAAGGATCACAATAAAGACCTCAAGATTGAGTGCGAGGTGCGCAACTGGAAAGAGCTCGAGGAGGCACTTGCCGAGGGCTGTGACCGTATTATGTTCGACAACTTCACCCCTGAAGATACAGAGAAGGCCGTCAAGCTTGTGGCGGGTCGGGCAGAGACAGAATCTTCTGGAGGCATTACCTTCGACACCATGATTCCTTATGCTAAGGCTGGTGTTGATTTCATATCTTTCGGCGCCCTGACCCACTCCGTTAAGGGACTCGACATGAGTTTCAAGGCGGCAGGAAGCGACAAGCTTATTATTAAGTAAATATAGTGTAGAATAGGCAAGAAGCACGCAATGTCGATGGCATTGCGTGCTTTTGTTATGCGTTCTTTGATGCGATAGGCATTCTCACCCACAGCCATCGTGGAATCAGCCGCCAAAAGAAGACGAGAAATCGATAGCGCCAGTCGATGGTGATGATGGAGCGATTGTGGCGGATACCCTTGGCGATGGAGAGTGCTACTTTGTGCGGGTCGAGCTGAAGCGGGTAGTGGTGACCGTCGGCCAAGAGGGGCGTGCGGACGAAACCTGGTCGTATATCATGCAGATGGATGTGGCGGATGCCTCGGATGCGGCAAAGTTGGGTGAGGCACTCCATATAGTGGTTGATGTAGCGTTTGGTGGAGGAATAGGCTGGGGCGGCGCCGAGTCCGCGTGTGCCAGCGATGCTGCTGATGACGGCAAGATGCCCTTCCTGGTCGGGATGCTCCTCAAAGTGGTGGAAGGCTGTATCCACCATCTGCGTGAATCCCACCACATTCGTTGCAACAGTCGCCATCTCTTTGTCTTGATCAAGAGCCGGATTCTGGTAACCAATGCCTGCACTATGGAAATAGAGATCCATTCCCCCTGTCTTTCCAATCAACGTGAGCAAACGACGAGGTGCGTCCTCCTTGGTGATGTCGATGCATTCCGTAGCCACCACATCCAAGTTCTTACTCTGAATCTGCTGCAATCTCTCTTGCCGACGCCCAGCGATGCCCACCTGCCATCCCTGTGCCGTCAGTACCTTGACTAGTTCCAGCCCGATGCCCGATGTCGCACCGATGATAATTGCTCTTTTCTTTGCCATACTTTTAATAATTTGTCGGCAAAGGTACAGAAAAAGTCCAACAGTCTTGGGCTTTTGCCTTAGAAAATATTCTTTAGCAAGCTGTATAAACCAGCTTTGCCCCCTCGGCGAACCTATACAAGCTGTAAAAAGAGGGCTGACACCCATGAATGGAATGCCAGTCCTCGACGCATTTGTATTGGAAGATAATTTGTGTTTCTTTAGTTGATGAACAAAAGTTCGCGGTATTTTGGCAGTGGCCAGAGGTCGTTGTCCACCACTTCCTCGAGTTTGTCGATGGGTCGGCGGATGGCGAAGAGTGACTCAGCGATGTCGTAATAGGCCATAGCCTTCTCGTGCTCGTCCTCAATCTTGTTGGCAGCCTTGCGGGCATCGACCATAGCAGCGCACTTGGTGCGAACTTCCTCGATGAGCTTGGTGACGCGCTGCAGCAGTGCCAACTCGGTCTGTGCCATCGTCTCGTAATCTTCTGGATAGAGTCCCTTGAGCTGGGTGATGATGGTGAGCAGACGGGTCTTGTAGGCGAGGGCGGCTGGGATGATGTGGTTCTGTGCCATACGTCCCATGACGCGTGCCTCGATCTGCACTTTCTTGGTGTAGGTCTCCCACTTCACTTCATTGCGTGCTTTGAGCTCGGCCTCGGTGTAAACGCCGGTGTTGGTGAACATCTCGATGGATGCAGGCTTAGTGAACTGGTCGAACATGAGTGGCACGCTGATCTCAGTGTCGAGTCCGCGGCGCTTAGCCTCTTCCTTCCACTCGTCGGTGTAGCCGTTGCCGTCGAAGCATACAGTGTTGATGATACTGGCGATGAGTGGCTTGAGCACATCCATGAAGGCGATGTTCATTGGCTTGCCTGCTGCAATCTCCTTATCGACGGCAGCCTTGAAGGCGGTGAGCTGTTCGGCCACAGCTGCGTTGAGTGTGGTCATGGCTCCGGCACAGTTGGCGCTTGAACCTACGGCACGGAACTCGAAGCGGTTACCCGTGAAGGCGAATGGGCTGGTGCGGTTACGGTCGGTGTTATCGATGAAGATTTCAGGAATCTCGACCAGACCGACAGACTTTTCCTTCTTGCCTGCAATCTCAATTGGCGTGTCGGATGGCACCTCGAGGAGCTTGTGCAGCACCTGGGTCATCGTGTGTCCGAGGAAGGATGAGATGATGGCTGGAGGAGCCTCGTTGGCGCCGAGACGGTGGGCGTTGGTGGCTGTGGCGATGGATGCCTTGAGCAGAGCGTTGTGCTTCTGCACGGCCACGAGCACGTTGACGAAGAAGGTGACAAACTGGAGGTTGCCCATTGCGTCTTTACCAGGAGCAAGCAATAGAGTGCCTGTATCTGTACCGAGCGACCAGTTGTTGTGCTTACCTGAACCGTTGATGCCTGCGAATGGCTTTTCGTGCAGGAGGAGCACAAAGCCGTGCTTGCGTGCAATCTGCTGCATGAGGTTCATCATCATCTGGTTCTGGTCGTTGGAGAGGTTGGTCTCGCCGAAGATGGGCGCCAGCTCGAACTGGTTAGGTGCCACCTCGTTGTGACGGGTCTTCAATGGAATGCCATGACGGTAGCCTGCAATCTCCACATCTTTCATGAACTCCATCACACGTGAAGGGATGGCGCCGAAGTAGTGGTCGTCCAACTGCTGGTTCTTCGATGACTCATGTCCCATCAGGGTGCGGCCGGTCAACATCAGGTCGGGGCGTGCTGCGAAGAGGTCTTCATCCACGAGGAAATACTCCTGCTCCCATCCGAGGTAAGAATAAACCTTCTTCACTTTGGGGTCGAACATCTGGCAGATAGGCACAGCGGCATCGCTGACAGCCTTCAGAGACTTCTTCAACGGAGTCTTGTAGTCGAGGGCCTCGCCTGTATAAGAAATGAACACGGTTGGGATGCAGAGCGTGTCGTCCTGGATGAACACTGGCGACGTAGGATCCCATGCTGTGTAACCACGAGCCTCGAAAGTGG
>Ga0265300_10002259_pt1 | contig 16894 bp, 17 predicted proteins | sample AusTroGonzalo_MG_FD_193482 | JGI IMG/M metagenome (GOLD analysis project Ga0265300, IMG submission 193482) | Bovine rumen microbial communities from tropical cattle in Woodstock, Queensland, Australia - Gonzalo_03 | ecosystem: Host-associated > Mammals > Digestive system > Stomach > Rumen ...
AGAAATTAAAATGACGACTTTGTTAAAGACCGTCAAATTGACAGGCAAGGGGATTCATTCTGGATTGCCAGTAGAAATTAAAATCAAGCCATCAAAAAAGCGCGGTATTTATTTTGTGCGCAGTGATATTGATGGGACAAAACCTATTCTTGCAACATACGATAATGTGGGTGAGGCAAAATTGCGTAACACCACAATTGGTGATGTTAATGGTGCACATGTGCAAACGATTGAACATTTAATGGCGGCATTATTTATATCGGGCATAGACAGTGCGTTGGTTGAAATAAATGGTGCCGAAACACCAATTATGGATGGCAGTGCGTATGTCTTTTTACAGGAAATTGCACGTGCTGGGACAACGCGCGGAAAGCTGAAAAAGATTATTGTAAAAAAGGAAGTAATTGCGTATACCAAAGAGGTGCGGAAAACATTACCATTGATGTTTCGTATTAAGTTGTGGCTGATGGATAAAATTGCACATCGTAAAAGTGACGGTTTTGTGAAACTTTCGCCAAACGATAAAGAATCTTTGGATATAGTTGCTACATTGGTTTATCCAGAAAAAATTATTGGTCGGCAATCATATTCTTATTCCTATGATGGAACAAAAAAGTCAAAAGATGTTTTTGTAAAACAAATTGCGCGTGCGCGCACATTTGGAAAATATTCCGAATGGGAATATTTGAAAGCACATGGTATGGGTCGTGGTGCAGACGAAACAAATGTTATTGCACTAAATAATAATGGCGACGGAACACTTAATAAAACAATTTGGCCAGATGAATTTGTGCGGCATAAAATCATAGATGCCATTGGCGATATGGCGACAAGCGGTGGTTTTATTGTTGGAAAATTGGAATCGTATAAAGGAAGCCATGCATTAAACAATATTGTTTTGAAAAAATTGTTTAGCGATGCGTCAAATTATGATATAATTGAAGAGAAATAAAAGAAAGGAAAAGCGATGAAAAAGATATTTGCTTTATTTGCGGTGCTTACCATGGCGGCATGTGGCGGATTGGTTAAAAATGAAAACGGCAGTGAATTTATTACTCAACTTGATTCCGAACCAATTGGGTGCACATTCCTTTATAAACTTGAATCAGAGGTCAGTGTTTATGATGCTGATGATGCCCGCAGATATTTGGAAAATCGTATTGCAGATCAGGCGCGGCCTGGGAACGCATATTGGATTGTTTCCCAACGGACAAAACCGAACGAATGGGTGATTTTTGGTCCAGAACGCGCATTTGTTTTGGTTGCAAATGTGTATGATTGTCCACGTCCATCAAGTATGCGAACGGCGCGTGATGGTGGAACGGTGGAATGTTCGTCAATGTATGGCGATTGTTTTTAAAAAGTCCCGCTAATAAAAATAGCGGGATTTTTTATTCTGTGTTTGCCAAGGTGTGTTTTTTTGTGCTATAATTAGTCCAAGGTAGAGAGAAATTGGCAAATAATATCATTTCTGTTCGTAGAAAAAAGTATGCAACCGGGCTGTTTTGGCAGCCAATTGTGGGCGGTGTTGGCGGGCGCATTGGCGCACGCAGATTGGCGCATTCCATTGATGGAAAATATAGTTTATATGTCGAATATAATCAAATGTTTGGTTTAGCACCAAGCCGTTCTGGGTATCGTGCGGGTATGCCATCTGCCGCAGCAGAAGTGGTTGAGGCATTTGCAGAACATTCATCTTTCTTGGCAGCATTTGTTGTTGATGGCGGTTATTATATTGTTGCTGTGCGTAATGGCATTGTTTTACAAGACAAAATATATACATCGGAGTCAGCTGCGCGTAAAGAATATACGTCGCTTGCCGAAATGCCTGACTGGAGCGCGTTTGTTGCACCAAGTGCGTGGGGCGTGCCACGTGCAATTGAACGCAGTATTGATGATGTTATAACTGGGCATTCACATACTGCACTGCGTTCTATAAGTTTGTCACAGTCGATAATAGTATCGTTGGTTTTGTTGATTATATTTGTATTTTTGGTGGGCAGTGTTTTCCGTACATCTATACTTGAAACAATATCGCCAAAGGTTCAGGTTAATCAGATAAATCCAGAATTAGCGGCAGAATATAAACGTCAAATTGAAGAAAAAAATAAAGAATTAGATACTGAATTTAAAATAGAAAAAGCAAAACCACTGGTTATGCCGTATGATGTGTTGCCAGATGTTACCGCACGGGCAGAGATTTGTTACCAGGCGATGGGCTTTTTAATGCAACCAATTGCTGGATGGAATCAAACATCTGTGCGTTGTGATGAAGGACATGCAACTGTTCAATTGCGTCGTTCGTTCGGAACACTTGGTGATTTTTATACAATTGCAACCGAATTAATGCCTGGCGCATTTGTTCAAGAATTGTCTGATGATTTGGTGTCTGTGCGTGTTGCATTGCCAAAGGTGGAAACAGTCGCAAGTATTGATGAACGCGATACGTACACAATTATTCGTGATGTAACAACAATATTCCAGGGTATGAATACGATTGCGGATATTCATGCTGTAACCGATACTGTCACAAACGGTGTCGATACGGCATACTTTGATATCGTTGAAATTGCGGCATCGTCAAAATTGGTGCCAATGCAATTTATGCAGATGTTCGAAAATTTCGGCGGTGTATACCTAACGGCGTGTGACTGGAATGCGACCAATCGCACATGGAACTATGAGGTGATAATCTATGCTAAACAAAATTAAAAAAATATTATTGTGTGTATTTGTAGGTGTGTTTTCGGCAAATATGTCGTATGCCGCCGATGAATTACAGGTTGACATTGATATGGAAGAATTGTCCGCAGATGCGGTTGCTGCATATGATGTTGATGGCAGTTTGTTCAAACAGATTACCGATTTGGAACAAGAAAAGGTTTTGATGCAGTTGGAAAAAGAGCGCGCACAACTTGATTTGGATCTTGACAGATTGGCGGCTGAAAAAATCAAATTGCATATGGAAATAGATGCACTTGCTGGACGCGCAGATGCACAACAGCAAGAACTTGAAACCCAGATGGCAAAATTGGAAGTCGAAGCAGCAAAAATAGAAAAAGAAAAGGCCGCACTGGAAGAGGCCGTTGAAACAAAAACAACCAAAGGCGAAAAGCCAAAATCATCGTCCGTCACAAACAAAGGCGATGATGAAAACGAATTATCAAAAAAATATAAATTGATAAATGTTATTGGGGCTGGTTCTCAACTGCAAGCAACAATCGCAGATTTGACAACTGGTCAGAACAAGCGTATTTCTGTGGGTAAAGTTTTGGACGGATATACGGTTAAATCAATATCGTTGGACGAAGGTGTTGTTTTGATTAAGGGTGGTGAAAAACAAACATTGAATATAGTCAACACAAAGTAGAATATCATAAAAAATGAACAATGATGAAATCAAAATTTTGAACGATAATGTTGGTTCGCCAGATGTCAAACCATCTGTGCCGGCTGGTCTGCAAACGGCAGAAAACAGGGATATTATTGAATACTTGTTTTCAAATGGAAATAGGTTGCTGACTGCGACAGGTGCGGCCATGGAATTGTCGCACGATATGCAAAGTTTAGTTGCATATTTTTCTGGTGGCGAAATCATTGTATCACGAACACATCGTTATGACGGTCGGGTTCTTGCTTTTATTGATTTATTAAAACGCAAGTCACATATTGTGCGTGAACCGTTCTATTCTGATTTGGGTTTGGTGTCTGGTATTTACAAAGCGTATGAGGCGCGAATTGGTGGCGGAATTAAAACTGCACGTGAATACGATAACCAAATGCAGAAAGATTTTGTCGATATTATTGCCAAGGCCGCTGCGCAAAAAGTTTCTGATATTCATATTGAGGTTGCAGACCAAACGACAATTTATTTTCGTATTGATGGCAGTATGCAGCCGGTTTTGGAATATAACACTGCGTGGGGTGAATCTTTTGTTCGTGCCGCGTTTGCATCCGCTGATATGTCAAATGCAAACTATGCACAAAACGAATACCAATCGGCACAGAAAGATGGTCGCACCCCGTTGCGTGGAACCAAAGATTTATATTTACCGTCTGGTATTTTAAGTATTCGTATGCAATTTAATCCAATTGCGTTCGGATCGCGCTATGTGGTTATGCGCTTGCTTTACGATAATCCAACCGAGGGGATAAAAACAGAACAAGAATTTGGTCCGTATGAACAAAAATTATTAATGCGTATGCGTTCGTTTCCAACGGGCTTGGTTATTGTTGCGGGTCCAACCAGTTCTGGTAAATCAACAACATTGGTGCGAAATATGTCGATGATGTTGAAAGAACGTAATTATGAAATAAATATGATTACGGTTGAAAACCCAGTTGAACAAAAGATTTTTGGCGCACACCAGATGCCAGTTACAAACGCAATGAACGAAGAACAACGTGATGATGCGTATACCGAAGCATTGGCGGCGGCTTTGCGCAGTGACCCAGATACATTGATGGTTGGTGAAATAAGAACATTGGCTGCGGCACAATTAACGGTGCGTGGCGCATTGTCTGGACATAATGTTTGGACAACATTACACGCGAATTCTGCAATGGCGGCATTGACACGATTGCTGGACATGGGAATTGAAAGTTTTAAATTGAAAGAAGAAACTTTGATGCGTGGATTGATATCAATGCGTTTGTTCAAAAAGGTTTGTCCACATTGTCATGAACGTCTAATAGATCATCCTGAAAATCCTGCATATAAACGTGTGTTGGATGCATTTGGGGAAATTGGTCTTAAACAGGTATTTATACGCGGTGCAGGATGCGATTTGTGTAAGGGAACCGGAACATTGGGGCGCATCAAAGCAGGCGAAGTTATTATTACAAACAGTGAATTTTTATCGCTAGCGCTGGCGGGAAAAACCGATGATGCAGTGCGCTATTGGTTGGAAGAAATGGATGGTCGCACATTGAAAGAGGCAGCATCAGAATTAATGTTGTCGGGTATTATTGGTGTTGATGAGCTGGAACGTTGGGTTGGATTGCTGGACAGACCGGGGGTGTATTAATATGAATCGCCTGGAATTATGGTATGCCCGTTTAATATTTCGCATGAATACAGAAAAACGTATGGCGACAATTCGTAAATTGGCGTCGTTGTTGCGAAATGATTTCACATTAATGGACGCATTGAATCGTTTGGAAATGATTGAATCAAACGGTGGTAAAAATCCAAATGAACCATTTGCAATAGTTATGCGTATTTGGCAGCAAAACCTTGAGCGTGGAATGAGTTTTTCAGAAACAACGCGTGGTTGGTTGCCAGACGAAGAAACATTGCTTGTAACAAGTGGAAATATATCTAATCTGGTTGTTGCGCTAGAAAACACAACGCGCGTGGTGGAAAGTGCTGGTCGTATTCGCCGTGCTATGCGAAATGCTGTTGCGTATCCATTGTTTTTGTTGGTGTTAACATTGGGTATTGTTGTGTTGGTTGGAATTTATCTTGTTCCGCCATTAGTTGAGGTTGCAGGTGATGATATTATATGGCGTGGCACAGCGCGCGGTTTGATTTCCTTGTCTGATTTTATGGTGGCAAATTGGTATTGGTTTGTAATTGGGTTTGGTTTGTTGGTTGCGGTGGTTGGTGTGTCGCTTGAAAATTGGTCTGGTCGTATACGTGCGATATTTGATAAAATTCCACCATGGAATATTTATAAAATACACATTTCTGTTGGGTGGTTAATGTCTTTGTCTTCGATGGTTGCCGCCGGTATTACGATGCCGGAAGCAATGCGTATGTTGGCAGATAATTCAAGTAAATACTTACGCGATATATTGGAAGAAACACTGCACTATATTGCCAACGGTGATAATTTAGGTGTTGCATTATTAAAAACCGGACGTGGTTTTCCAAATAATGAAATTATTGGCGATTTGATGATTTATGCTGATATGACCGATTTTGATGAAAATTTGACGGCAATAGCAAATGATTATTTAAATGAATCTGTACGCAAAATGGAATCAATATCAAATGTATTGAACAGTATTGGTATTTTGATGGTATCTGCAATAATTGCATGGGTCGTACTTGGGACATTCCAAATGCAAGACCAAATCACAGCAGCATTAAGTTAGTTGTAGGTTGCAGGTTGTAAGTTATAGGTTGTTAGTTATTAAAAAACACCGGTATTTACCGGTGTTTTACTTATAATATACAACTTACAACATACAACCCTTAAACCATAAACGGCAAGTTTTCCAGCGTTCCCTCAGCGACCCGGACATTAACATCAATCATCATGAATATTGAATCTGGTGTTTTCGGGATATTACAAGAAAACAAACTTTCGTCCAAAAGGTGCGATGTGTTTATCGAAACCCTTGTTATCAAATGGTCGTCATCAAGCAGAGTATAAATCGGGCCGATATCACGTGGTGTGTTTTCGCCGATTTCATGTTCGTTTTGTGGGCAACGCAGGCCGTCAAACAATGTCTTCATACGATTGTCAATGTCAGAACGCGAAACCCCCACGATTTCAGGGTGCAACATTTGAATGTCCAATTCAGCCAATAATTTCAAATTAGGTGTAATTATTGGATTCCAGTCAATACCGCCAATATGACGTGTTGTAATTGGACTTTTTGTTGGGTTTGGCATCATATACTGGGTCAGGTTGTCCCAAGGGCTGTGTTCTACCAGTTTTTTTAGTTGTGGGTGAAACTGCATCCGTATGTCAGATATGTGTTGTGCCCGCTTTTTCGGGTTGACCAAAATGTCGCCAAAATACAGCAATTTAAATTTCATATTTTTACCCCTTTTTCCTTGAAAATTATACCATAAATTGCTATGTTTTACACGTTAAAAAGAAAGGATTTTAAATATGGCTGTAAATAATGAATATACCGGTGATTCCATTAAGGTATTAAAGGGTCTTGAGGCGGTTAAAAAACGCCCTGGAATGTATATTGGTGATGTAGGTGAGGGTGGTTCTGGTCTGCACCATATGATTTATGAGGTTGTGAACAATTCTATCGACGAAGCGATGGCTGGTTATGCTGATACAGTGTATGTTTCGTTGAATGCAGATGGTTCTGCAACAATTCGCGATAATGGTCGTGGTATGCCGTTTGATATTAATCACGAAACGGGGCGGTCTGCACTGGAATTGATTATGTGCGAACTGCATGCGGGTGGTAAATTTGACAACGAAGGTAATGGTGCGTATAAGGTTTCTGGCGGTTTACACGGGGTTGGTGTTTCGGTCGTTAATGCGCTATCCGCGTGGCTTGAGGTGCGTGTATGGCGTGGTGATAAAGAAGCGATAATGACTTTTGCAGACGGTGTGCCGACAGCTGACCTTAAAATCATTGATAATACAACACATCATGAACATGGGACTGAGGTTACATTTAAACCATCGCCAGATACATTTACTGGGACGGAATTCAGTTTTGATGTTATGGAAACATGGTTGCGCGAACAATCTTATTTGAATGCCAATGTTAAAATTATTTTGGAAGATTTGCGCGGTGCTGAAAAGAAGGAACGCGAATTCCACAGTGTTGATGGATTAAAGGGTTTTGCAAATTATTTAGACAAGTCCAAAGAATTGTTAAATCGCGATCCAATCCAAATGATAAAGCAAATCGAAGACACATATATCGAAATTGTTTTGCAATGGACAACAGCATATACAGAAACATCGCTTTGTTTCACAAATAATATTCCAAATCGCGATGGTGGAACACATCTTGCTGGATTCCGTGCAGGACTTACACGTGCAATTAATAAATACATTTCTGAACATAGTAATAAAAAAGATATTGCATTAACGGGTGAAGATTTTCGTGAAGGATTAACAAGTATTGTCAGTGTCAAAGTTCCAGATCCAAAATTTGGTTCGCAAACAAAAGATAAATTGGTGTCCAGTGAAGTGCGCCCATTGGTTGAAAACACTGTGTCTGAATTGTTGTATGAATATCTGGAAGAAAACCCAGCAACCGCGAAATTGATAATTGATAAAATTATTGAAGCGGCAACTGCACGTGAAGCCGCACGCAAAGCGCGTGAATTATCGCGTAAGAAAACAGGTCCAGAACTTGGCGGGTTGCCGGGCAAACTTGCAAACTGTTCCGAAAAAGACCCGGCAAAATGCGAGTTGTTTATCGTTGAAGGTGATTCTGCTGGTGGTACCGCGAAACAAGGTCGTGACCGTAAAACCCAGGCAATTTTGCCATTGCGTGGTAAGATTTTAAATGTTGAACGCGTGCGTTTCGATAAAATGTTGGGTTCTGATACGATTGGTGCGCTTATTACAACAATGGGAACTGGTATCGGCAAAGATGAATTTGATATTGAAAAGATGCGTTATCACAAAATCATTATCATGACCGATGCTGATGTTGACGGCCAACATATTCAGACACTGCTTATGACGTTCTTTTATCGTCATATGCCAGAGGCAATTGAACGCGGATATATCTATGTTGCCAAACCACCGCTTTATGGTGTGACGCGCGGCAAGCAACAGATTTATTTGCAGAACGATGCCGAAATGAACGATTATTTGCTTGATCAATTATCGACCGATGGTGTGATTGAAACAGCAGACGGTGTAACCGTTATGGGTGCCGATTTAAAGCGTTTGTTGGGTTTGGTGTTTAATATGAAAAATACACTGCAATCATTGAATCATATTATGCCGTTGCGGTTTATCGAAGCGTTGGCATTGAATAAAGTTTTGGAATCAGAAGATGCTGCAAATCTGGCCGCTGCTGAAAAAATGCTTGATGCCGAAGAACTGGAATTTGAACGCGGCTGGCATATAACAACAGATTTAACTGGTATCACAATATCGCGCACATTGCGCAGTGTTACCGAAACACATTTCTTGCCACGTGAACGCATTAATGGTGCAGAAATTCGCGCATGGCACAGAATGGATGGACACGATGAATTAATCGAAACATTCAGCAAGCCAACAACATTGCGTGTTAAAAATAAATCACAAAAGATCTGGGGTGCAATGGCGCTGCTTAATACAGCAATTGAATATGCCAAAGTTGGATTAAAGATTCAACGATACAAAGGTTTGGGCGAAATGAACGCGGAACAATTATGGGAAACAACAATGGACCCAAATCATCGTTCGCTGTTCCAGGTTAAAATTGCAGATGCATCCCAAGCGGATGAGGTTGTGTCAATGTTAATGGGCGATGTTGTTGAACCGCGTCGTGACTTTATTGTAGAAAATGCATTAGATGCGAATCTTGATGTATAATAAAACAAAGGAGATGCGATGGCCGATTTGACAATCAAGGAAGATGGTGTAATCGTTCGTAATAACACAAATGTTCCGGAACGTGATACTTCCGCTGAACAGGAGTTATACGCTGAATATAACCGCCTTGTTTATGAAGTTGTCGGTCATCCAGATCGTTTTTCGTCCGCTGAATTGGAAACAAAAAAGCAGCGTATGAGAGAAATTGAAAAAAGCGGTGTTCGATTAAATGACAATAAAGCTCTTAAGTTAAAGTTAGCCCAATTAAAAACTGAATCTAAAATATCTGGAAACAACAAAGTGTTTTGGGAATCTGTTTCAAAATTCAAGAAAGAAAATGATTAAGTTTTCATCAGAATGGTTTTTTGATTTGGAAAATAAAATTCGCGAAATGCATGCTGATTCTGATGCACAAAGTTTTGATGAAATAAAAGAAAATTTGTCACATCCCAAAAAATTTAATTCAACAGAATTCGCAGATATGTGTGTATATGTGATTTTAGCTGGTGGTTTTTCACAAAAAACAGCCAAGAGAATTCATGCAAAAATTTGTGATTCTTTACACGCCAATGGTGCCAATGTCGATGATTTGTTATTGCTGTTTAATAACAAAAATAAAATAAATGCGATTGTTAAAATTTGGAACAATAAAGACGCGCTATGTGGCGCATATTATGCTTTACATGATTTTGATGATAAAATAAAATTTTTAGAATCGTTGCCACATATTGGAAAAATAACTGCAAATCACCTTGCGCGAAATTTGGGTGAAAATGTTGTGAAATATGATATCTGGATTCAGCGATTGGGTTGTGCGTATAAGAATAAGAGTTTTGATGTTGATAATGGTAAACTAAAGCCAGAAATCAAACGGGCGTGTGATGAAATGTTTGCACATTTGCACAATGAAACAAACTTGCCGATTGGGTATATAGATGTTGTTTTATGGAAAGGTGCACAGTTGGGTTTGATAAAATTATAGGGTGCAAAAATGGATGTGAAAATAGAACAATCTTGGAAAAATGCATTATCAGCAGAGTTTGATAAAGATTATTTTATTAAACTAACCAATTTTGTGCGCGACGAGTATATGTCTGGAAAACAGATTTTTCCCGCGGCAAAAAACATCTTTAATGCGTTTAACCTGTGCCCGCTGGATAAGGTCAAGGTTGTTATTATTGGTCAGGATCCATATCATGAACCCGGTCAGGCACATGGCCTTTGTTTTTCTGTATTGCCACCGACACCAATTCCACCATCGCTGCAAAATATATATAAAGAAATTGAAAGCGATGTTGGGCGACCATCATCAACACATGGCGATTTAACCCATTGGGCAGAGCAGGGTGTATTGCTGTTAAATGCAACATTAACCGTTCGTGCGCATGCGGCGGCATCACATGCAGGTATGGGTTGGGAACAATTTACAGATGCGGTAATTGCGGCATGCAGTGCGCGTGAAAATATTGTTTATATGCTGTGGGGATCTTATGCTCAGCGCAAGGCGCAAATTGTTGATGCGAATAGAAATCTGGTATTAAAAAGTGTTCACCCATCACCATTGTCGGCATATCATGGATTTTTTGGGAATCATCATTTTAGTCGTGCGAACGAATACCTGGTCCAACACGGTAAAGAACCAATTGATTGGTAGTTTTAGAAATTACGCGCTATACCAAGACCGAAAAATGCATAGGAATGATTTTCCTCAGCTGTGTTCGCATTAGAAAAGTGTTGTGCATATAATTCAACACCCCAATTTTCATTTATGCGATAACCATAAAATAATCTAAATTCGAACAGCAGTTTTGCACCCAAACGGTCGTTTTCCTGGGCCTGCATGCCGATACCAGAACCAATGCCGGCATACCAATTTTCACCATAAAGCAACGCGGTGTCGCCAGACAAAAAGAATATTGGAATTGTAAAATCGGTCCAGTTCCAACCATATTTTTTGCCAAACCCGGCTGTTTCAGCCAAGTTCATTGATACACGTGCAGGCATTCTGAAAAAAGATGCTGGCTGGGAATATTTTACCTGGGCAATATAGAACGGGACTGGTTTATCAGGCATTGGAACAATATAACCGTTATCAACACCCTGGCCTAAATAAAATGTAATTTGGTTTTGTGCGTTGCCCATAAATGGATTTGATGCGGCATTTGCACCAAATGCGAACATTATAATGAATAAAAATATGATAATTTTCTTCATGATGGCAATTTTACTATTTTTGGGAAATGAAAGCAAGCGGGCATTATTCAAAAATCTTGCAATCGAAAAAATGTCTGTTATAATGCGGTGCATTGGCGGGATAGCTCAGCTGGTTAGAGCAGTGGAATCATAATCCACGTGTCGGGGGTCCGAGTCCCTCTCCCGCTACCACTAATTAAAAAAACACCGGCATTCGCCGGTGTTTTTGTTTGTTCACTCTATCGGACAGAGATCACAATCCACATAAAACTCTTCCGTGTTATTAGGATTGTTGCATCGTGCACATAGTGGAACAATGTAAGATTTTGTATCAAAAAAATTATCACATTTTTTGACGTGTCCACCGTGTTCCGCGCGACTATAACATCCCCAAACCCCGCATGTCGGGGCTCTGTTACCAGTTTTTTCTTCCCAGTATTCCAACCAACTCATTTTTTCGTATGGTGGGGGAGGGGTTTGTCCAGCAGTGCCAGACATGTTTTTTACTTTTATAAAAGCCATAATTTTTTCCTTTATGGTTAAGTGGAGAAAAAACTTTTGCAAATCCTTTTTGTATGTTATAATACAAAGTGCTTTTAGACGTGCAATCGGTTTTCTCCGGTTTCATGTTTTCCCACCGAGCTTCATTATTATGAAATATGAAATCGGTGGGTGTTCTTTAATAAAAACCATATATTGTTGCGATTTTTATTAACCATACACAATATATAGCTGTTTCCATTTTTTAACAATGTAAAAATTATTGATTTTAGCCGCTTTTTTGCTTTACTTTTTATAAAGTATGTTTTCCGCACCTTGCAGGGCGAATCGATGGTGTTTGTTTGTGCGTTTTCTGATACAAAATTTGGTTTTGTGTAATAAAATAATGTATTTTTTATGCGCAATCGATTCGTTTTACTTGATTTTTTTGTTTTTTAGAGTGTTTTTGTGTATATAAACAGTTTTTATATTTTTATAGAATTTGATAAAATATATACTAATATACCAATATCAAATATGAGAGAGATATGAAACAAATACCAGTTGTATCTTTGGATAAAATTAATAAAAGCTTTCCGCTTGCGATCGGCGGGGAACAACAGGTTTTGTTTGATATTAATATCGATATTCAGCCGGGTGAATTTGTTGCAATTATGGGGCCGTCGGGTTCGGGTAAATCAACATGTATGAATATTATTGGTGCGCTGGATGCGGCAACATCTGGGATATATAAATTATATGGACGCGATATTACAACAATGACGGCGGACGAATTGGCAAATGTGCGTAATGAATATATCGGGTTCGTTTTTCAAAATTTTAATTTATTACCAAAGCGCAATATTTTGGACAATGTTATGTTGCCGCTGATGTACCGCGGTTTGCCCATGTCCGAACGCATATCACGTGCCAAAGAAATGTTAAAATTTGTTGGCCTTGATAAATTTGAAACTTATTTCCCAACACAGTTATCTGGTGGTATGAAGCAACGTGTTGCTATTGCGCGTGCGCTGGCGGGTGATCCAAAAATTATTCTTGCGGACGAACCAACTGGTGCATTGGACAGCAAGATGGGTAATGAAATTTTAAAGTTCTTTAAAAAATTAAACAAAGATTTGGGTATAACTATTATTATGATTACGCATGAATTTGATATTGCCAGTTATGCCGATAGAATTATTCACATATATGATGGTCGCATCGTTTATGACGGACCAGTTCCAAAAAGTGAATCTGTATTGATGCGCGCAGAACAAAAGGCACATAAAAAATGACATTTGCTGATATAGCCAAGGAATCTTGGTTGTCTATAAGTGGGAATAAAATCCGTTCTTTTTTAACGGTGTTGGGCATTGTTATTGGTGTTATGGCGGTTGTTATTATGGTTGCGGTTGGTGAAACTGTTCAACAATCAATCACAGATCAATTCTCATCGCTTGGAACAAATACAATACTGATACGTGCTGGCGCGGCACAAAGTGCGGGGGTGCGGTCAGGTAACCGAATGACATTAACACTGGATGATGCAGAGGCGATTGCTCGTTTGCCAGATGTGATGGCGGTAAGCCCAGTTGAAAACAGTTCTGCCCAGGTTGTATACGGAAATAAAAATTGGGCAACATCAATGGTTGGTGTATATCCAGGATATGAAATTGTTCAAAATATTGAAATGAAATATGGTGCATTTCTTGAACAATCTGCAATTCGAAATGCGTCAACATATGCGATTATTGGTCCAAATACAGCCGAAGAACTTGGCATGCCAGAAAACCCAGTGGGTGAAGTTATTCGTGTTCGAAATACACCATTGACAGTTATCGGTGTAACAAAAGCCAAGGGTGATTCTGGTATGATGTCCCAAGACGACATGGTTATTGTTCCGCTTTCTACACTTAAAAAACGTATCCAGGGCAGTCGTTTTCCAAATTCTGTTGGAACAATAAGTATGAAACTGTATGTGGATGCAGACAACAATATTGTTATTAATCAAATATCAGCTTTGTTGCGCGAGCGGCATAAATTACAAGACGGTGTCGCAGATGATTTTCAAATTACAGATATGAAACAAGTTATGGAAACTATGGAAACTGTTAGTGGGTATTTGAAATTGTTGCTTGTTGCGATTGCAGCGGTATCGTTAATTGTTGGTGCAATTGGAATTATGAATATGATGCTGGTGTCGGTTACAGAACGCACACGCGAAATTGGTATACGCAAGGCAATTGGTGCGCGCGAATCAAGCATTACTATTCAATTCTTGTCAGAATCGATTTTGATATCGTTTATTGGTTCAATGGCTGGTCTTATACTTGGAGTTGGTTTGTCCCAGGGTGTTGGTCGTTTTGTTATGGGTTATAATGTGCCGTTTAGTATTTGGCCGGTTGTTTTGTCGGTAACAGTTGCGATTATTGTTGGTTTAACATCTGGTGTTATGCCAGCAAGAAAGGCAGCAAAATTAAACCCGATTGATAGTTTGCGTTATGAATAGTGGTTTGTCAGTGGTATAAATACATATTGATTTTAGCATATCCCTTTAATATAATAAAAATCACTTGAAACAATAAGCAAGAGATATGCACATGGCAAAAGAAAAAGATATGAAAAAATTATCAATGGAAGAAATGATTGAAAAATTGGACAACGCGAAAAAGGTTAATCCGCTTGATTTGTCGTCTGATCAAGATTTGTCGATTGCGTTGATGAACCTTATATCACTCGAAGAACATTTCTTTTTCAGTGGTGCGAAAACACAAAAGCCAGGGTTTTATGATTTATTGAATACAACGCGCGAAATGCGCAAAGAATTAATGGCGCGCATTGTGGACAAATCATCTGCCGAAGGGGGCGAGGTCTGGTGTATTTCAAAACACTTGCTTGCTGCATCAATGCGTTTAATGGAAGTTGGCACAAAAGCACTTGGTGCCGGCAACAAGAAAGATGCAGAATTAATGTTTGAAAAAGCATATGATTTGTATTCGTTGTTTTGGGGATTAAATATGCACCTTATTGACTTGGGTGGTGTTCATGAACAAATTCCAGAATTTTATGACGCTGTTTTGGTTAAAAAAGACGATGATAAAAAAAGTGAAAAAAAGCCGGCAAATACCGGTAAAAAAGAACACGAAACATCGGCAGTTAAACGTCTTGGTAAATGGGTTAAAAACAAAGTTAATTGTTGTATAGAATAATTAGTGACAAGTGTTAGTGGTTAGTAAAAAAATACCGGCATTTGCCGGTATTTTTTTAATTATTTTTGTTTTTGAACGGTTATGATATAACCATTTATTTCAATCTTTTTTCCAACATATTTAGAAAGATTTGTATATGAAAGGTTTGCACATCCTTTCACTAGCCGTTTTAAATCAGATTCTTTTGCAGAATTCAACAATGCCGAACGCAACCTGCGGCTATTAAGGACTCCCTCAGCACAATGAATTGCACAGTTAGTCGCACAAACACTACGCAAAGAGAAGTCGTTATAAGGCACCCAAGACCCCAAAGTTCCATCAAAAAATTTCACACGACACCATGCAACAGACCCTCTAATGCCAGATGGATTACCTGGTTTCAGCCATGTTTTTCCCCTATTTGAAAATCCACCCACATGTAATTCTTTTATTTCTGGGATTTGTGCTTGTATTTTGGAAAAACATTCTTTCGTGCCCTCAACATTTTCCATTTCTTCATACTGATAACCTGTTGTAGATCTGCCTCCTACAAAAAGACCATCTTTGTTTATCGTGATATATTCTGTATTTGGAACATCTGTCATAACCGTTTCCTTATTTTTGTTTGTTTTGATACTTTTCTGCAAAAAACTTTTTGCCGATATGTTTTATCATAAAAGAATCCGTGCATTTACCAGATTCTATATTTTTAAAACAATCATCGCGTTTACATTTGCATTCTTGTTCTGGTTTATATTTTAAATCAATTTTTAAATCATAAACCCATTCTTTTACAGTGTTTTCTCAAATTATCTCTGGTTTTGACGTTTCTTTAACATTAATCCAGCGGCCAAAAAACATGCTGCAGCAATACCTTCCATGGTCATTGTGACCGCGACAGGCGCAATATGTTCGCGTTGTTCTGGTGTTGCAGCATCGCGTGCATCATCGGTACTTACGCCGGTATATCCGAGTGCGGCACCCAATAATGCTATTGTGGCAATTTTACGGCGGCTCGGCACATTTTTACTGTTTTTAACGGTTTTATTGTTATCCATTTTCAAATCCTTTTTGGTTGTTTTGTAAATATTATAACACAAAATACAGGTTTGTCAATCGGGCGTTGAAAAATCAAATTGACTTAAAATCGGCGTGTGGCAAAATCAAATCATGAGAATTGATGTTGTTCTTGTTGATTTGGGGTTGTTTGAATCGCGGACCCGGGCGGCAAATGCTGTGCGGGGTGGGGCGGTGTTTTATGGTGATATGGCGGTGACTAAGCCAAGTTTCGATGTTGAAAACCCCGATTTAATCTCGGTACGTGGCGCGGTTATGCCGTATGTTTCGCGTGGTGGGTTAAAGCTAGAACATGCGTTGGACCATTTCCATATTGATATGGCGGGTCGCAAGATGATTGATATTGGATCGTCCACTGGAGGCTTTTCCGATGTTGCATTGCGGCGCGGGGTTACACATATTGTTGCGGTTGATACTGGTACCGACCAAATGCACAAATCGTTGCGTGATAATCCGAAAATAGATTTGCACGAACAGACGGATTTCCGCTGTATAGATGATTCTTTATTAACTGATATTGATATCGCAACGATTGATGTTTCGTTTATTTCTGTGACGAAAATTTTGGATAAATTAGCAAATTTACCAAAATTGCGTGATGTTGTATGCCTGATAAAGCCGCAATTTGAATGTGGTCCAGAAATATCAAGTAAATATCGCGGTGTAATTCGTGATGAAAATGTGCATAAATCTGTTGTAGAAAATGTTGTT
>Ga0265300_10002262_pt1 | contig 16887 bp, 15 predicted proteins | sample AusTroGonzalo_MG_FD_193482 | JGI IMG/M metagenome (GOLD analysis project Ga0265300, IMG submission 193482) | Bovine rumen microbial communities from tropical cattle in Woodstock, Queensland, Australia - Gonzalo_03 | ecosystem: Host-associated > Mammals > Digestive system > Stomach > Rumen ...
GCCCGCTATACGCAAGTAGTTGATGGTGGTCACGATAATCCCAAGGACACCTAGGGCCATATTCCAAATCGCGGAGGTCTGTTTAGTGGTTGGTTTGATGCTCATAACCGCTACGAAGGAGAGCAATCCGAAAATGATCAGGTCCAGAATTCCGACGCACTTCGGGAATTGGTTCCATGCGAGTATAGTGCCGACGAGCGCCATAATTGCGCCTACCGCCGCTATAGCTGCAACGACGTTGATCTTGTACCTGATGTCTTCCATAGGTGTTAATGTGGGCCCGAGTATAATTTGATTATTGAAAGTCAGGCGGTTCATTGCTTGGATGGAAAATACCCCCTGAACCATAGACCTTAGAAAATCGGAAACACTCTATTTACCCCATCTTCCAGTATCTCTTGGCGTGGGAGGAAGTCCGTTGCGCAAGGACTTCCTAAGCGTGATGGGCTTTTCACCGCGTTCCTACTATCCGGAGGTGATAAAATAACCGATGGTAGAAAGGACGAGGGAGAGAAACTCCCATACCTGTCCCTCGTCCTCTCGGTGATTCGGCTCGTAGCCGAATTGCTGAGATGGTTCCTGTAAAGGAACAAGGCCCCTTCGGGGGCCTAAACCTACAGGTTCCGAGATTATCATTGGCACACATGTTTAAAAACGTGCGGTTTGGACAATCATTCTTCTGCGGATTCTTCCGGCCAGACCTCTTTAACGATCTCGCTTTCACCGGGAGGCAGTATCCTCGAGATCTCTTCCTCAGGGACGTTGAAGCGTTTCGCCATCTCTCCCGAGATACGGTTCTTGTTCTTTCCAGGGCGGATCACGAAATACCTCTCGCATTCCTTGAAGCATGTCGCAGGACCGCACATGACCTTCCTGGCGCCCTGATACTCGATCTCTCCGACTACCAGCTCCAGCGGGAGGTGGTACTCGTAGTTCCTCTTGCCGCGTATGATGAATGCTCCGCGAGGGACGAACTCTCCCGGATTGGGGGTCTTGCTGACCTGATCGGGATAAACCCAATATGCGCTGCCCTCTGTAACCGCACCGACCCATCCCTTGGACTGAGCCGTAGCGAATTGGCAGGCCTCTCTCAATTCCTGATTGGATGCTGATGCGCCGTCCTTTATGATGGTGGAAGGTGCTCCGTGTATATCCGTATGGGCGTACAGGTCCTTCTCCTTGAGATGCTTCTTGACTACGCCGTCGTTGGTGTGGGCGTCCCTTCCTGCGATGACCAGTTTGCCTTCTGATGTGAAGAACCATTTGAATCTCTCGAACCAGAATTGCTTGGTGGGCTGTGCCCTTCCGGCCATTGCGGCCTTCTGCTTCGCGAGTCCCTTCTCCTTCTTCGCGAGCTCGGCGCGGCTGTCGTTGAGCGCATCCTCCGCATGCTTACCCTTCTCTCCGATGTCCTTGCTCTGCTGGTAGATGTCCGATGCGTTCGCATCAAGGCTCTTGGTGTAATCGAGCGTGACGGTCTCTCCCGCCAGCTCCGCGGTCACGAGGTTCTTGGAGGGATCGATGCCCTTCACATACGGGATCTTCATCGCCCCTTCCTTAAGCTTCTCCCAGGTGAGCTTCTGACTCTGGTCGTTCAGGACCTCAAGGAGCTGGGCGGTCTTCTGGTAATCCGTGTAGAGGGCTTCTGCCTTCCTCTTCAGCTCCTCACATCTCTCCTTGTATTCCTGGACGGTCTCCTCCTGTTTGGCGATCCTCCTGTTGAGCTTCTCCACCTCGGGATCGACGTAGGCTTCCTCCTCTTCATCCTTCATCTGCTGGACGAAGGCATCGATGACCTCCGACATGCTGCCGAATCCCTTGGATTCCAGATCGTCATGGGAGATCATCTGGATGGGCGCGAAGTCCTCGATCTTCCCGTCCTTGTAGTACGCGGTGGTCTCGGGGACGTCGATGACATGTTTGACGATATCCTTGACCTCGGAGTACATCTTGGACAGCATGTCATCAGGGACCTCTGAGGCTGGAAGCGACTTGTCCGCTCCGGAGCGCTTGCAGACCTCCTCAGCGTACTGTCCTCCCAGGTTCACGGCGGTGGCGAGGGTCCTGACGCAGTCCGCCTCGGACTCCTTGAATGCTGCGATGAAGTCCTCCTCAGTGGACTCTATGGGATTGAATCTGGGCTGCGGCCAGATGTACGGCTCTTTTGGACGCACCTTACGGTCCCTCATGGTCTTTTGGATCAGACACGTGTCTATGATGCCATCCTTGACCAGAAGGACGTTGCCTCCTCCGAATATCTCGAAAATAAGCTTGTATTCAGCGTCCGCCTTCAGGAGCTCCATCTCCACGACCCTGTCGAATCCTATCTGCCTAACCTTTCCGATACGGGCGTTGTCCAGATATTTCCTGAGATATGTGGCGAACGATGTGGGCTGTATAGGCGTCTCCGGCTTGTTCGCCGGAGAGTACAGCCATTTCTTGTCCTTGAAGAAGAGGTCCTTCTTTCCCTCGCCCTGGACGTTGATGCGGAACAGGACGTTCCCTGCGCCCCATTGGAAGATCTTGTCCATGTGCGCACCTTCCAGCGCGGACAATTCCGTTGCGATTGAACGGACGTCGAAGGAACTCATTTCTTTCTTCATGATGGGGGGTTAGAGGGATTCATCAAATAAAGGGTCGCATCCTGAAATCGTTAAATCGTATGGAGATATCATCCATAACCATGAACGAGTCGGAGATGTACGAGCTGACCATCGGCAAGGGGCAGAAGAACAAAGTGCTCTTATCAGCCGTCGTGGTTCTTCTAGCCATGGGTTTAGCTATTTCTGGCTGGTTGATTATTATGGCCTTGAACAATATGCAGGATGACGACCCATTCTCTATGGAACGGGAGTACGATGTCAGCGGATTCATTTTAGAGGATATGAAAGAGGTCTCCTGCACAGGTAAGATAACTACGCATTTCAGTCAAGAGACTTTAATTGCATCGGTTATGACGTATCACGTCAAGGTGAGTACGGTCCAAGGTACCTCCGAGTCCTTCAGTTATAGCATAATGTTCGATGAGAACAAAGTCCCTACAAACCATTTCACCTATCTGGGAAAGGATGGCGACTACGACAAATGGAAGGGTACCGACAAAGGTGTCAACACCATATATTATCTGGATTCGGAAAGCGTAGTCCATCTGATGGACATCGAGTATGATGGTGCGGAATTACACGCGGAGATGGTCCCCGATCCTCAATGAAAAAGTCAACTGTTGTATAGTAACTCCTCTTAGTTCGGTCACTTTTTTATCAAAAAAACTGCTTTTTGACTTATGGCCTCGGAGCTTAAGAAGGATTATGACAAGTACTGGTCGGACCGCGTGCCCGGTATTGTCGAGTATACACGTTTCCTTTTGACACACGATACCGATTTCAATCATACTCTGAGGCTTTTCATAAGGAACATACCAGCAGAGACAAAAGTACTCGATATGGGCACCGGTTGCGGGTTGGTCGCGTTGGAGATGGCCAGGATGGGTTTCGATACAACGGCCATCGATTGCAATCCAGATATGATAGAGGCCGCCAAGAAATTGTCTAAAGAGATGGACATAGATGTAGATTTCAAAGTCGATGACGTTATAGATACCGAACTGCCTGAGAGAAGCTTCGGTCTTATCACGGCTAGGAACTGCCTTTGGAATCTGGAAGACCCGATGAAGGCGTACTCCAAATGGAAGTCACTCTTGCAACCAGGAGGATAGTTAGTCGTACTGGATGGTAATTACTACTACTATTACAACGACGTCAACTACATGCATAGGAAGGAGTACTATCAGTCCAAGAAAGGGCGTTATTACAACCTCGATCAGAGGACGAATGTCAACAATGTGCAGTTCGAAAGATGTGACGTAATGGCCGAGAATCTTCCATTAAGTTCGGAATTCCGTCCAGCATGGGACGTGTCTGTCCTGACGAAGCTGGGTTTCAATGACATCAAAATTCTGTACACGGATTCCGACGATTTCACATACGATACAAGTTATGGTCAAATGCATACTCCTGTTTCATTCGGCCTGTGTGCTAGACTGCCTCGTTCAAACGTATTGATCAATGAAGAGGTTTACTTGGACGGCCTTGAGAAGGTTCAGAAATACATAGACAAAGGCACCGAAGATATCGTAAGGTCCTGGAAAGTGTTGTCTAACAAGGATTGTGTCAAACTACTTTTGGTTCTGTACAATGTAGATCTCGATGCCTCTCAAGCAGCTGATATCCTCAAGTGCTCGTACTCTTTGGCTTCTCACGATCTAAAGCTGCTGAAAGAAACAGGATTGGTGCTTTCTCAGAAAGAGGATTCGAGGGTAATATACTATCTCAGTAACAGGCAAGCCGTTAGAGATCTTTACCTTTTGACAACGGAAATCAAGTATGACCGCGCGGGTTCTTCTGGTAGATAATCCAATCCTTTACTTTTATCCTCGATACTATATTAATATTAAGGAAAAGATTATATTAAGGATACAGCAAAAAATTTTTTGTGCTTTTTAGTCGTCATTAAATATCGGTTCCGTCCGTTACGTGTTGGATATATTATCCAAGTGATAGTAATGGATTCAAAGACAACGAAAGTCATCGTTATCATTGTGGCTGTAATTGCTGTTGCGGCAATTGCAGCGTTTGTTTTAATGAATAACAACAATGGTGGCAACAATGATGACGATAAGCCTGGATCATACAGTTTCCGCTATATGGATTTATATGAGGATGAATTTGATTATTGGAAGCTGACAAGACTAGCCGTCTTAGGAAATGCGAACAATGATACCACGATCGATTCCAAAGATGTTGCTTACATCAAAAATGTGATCAGAGATGGTGATATCAGTTATAAAGAGAACAATAACAAGTACTCTGAATTGTACATGTGTGATGCAAACAGTAATGGAACCATCAATGCAGAAGACGCCAAGTTTGTCCAGGACATGATAGATGGTAAAGTGACGACAATCTATTACGAGAAGCTTCTCGATGGTATTGGATCATACACTCCTGCCAAGAAGACATATCTTGTCCCCATCCACAGGTGTTATGCAAGAGCTGCTGTCTTGATAGCTAACGCTTCTGATAATGTCACAATCGTTGGAGGAGACACTCAGCTCGAAGAGGATGAGTTCAAATCATTAATCGATTTCAGCAAATTCGAATCTGTTGGAACAACATCCACAGTAAGCACTGAGAAAATTTCCAGCCTTTCTGCAAAGTATAGTGATGGAAATGTTGTGGTAATGACCGGAAGCACAGTTAACTATTGTCCTGACTATGAGGACAAGGGAACTCACGCTCAGTATCTTCGTTTCATCTCTTGGGAAGGAGATGCACTTACCGGACTTCTGACAGCAGCATACCTTATCGACGGTGTCGGAAACAGCGATGGAAAGGACGGAACCGCATGGGGAAAGGCCAAAGAGTACGAAGAGTGGTACTTATCTTACATTAACCTTATCAAAGAGCAAGGAGCAAAAGTGAAAGAGTCTGACAAGCGCACAGTTCTGATGCCATATCTCACACCCACTGTCAACGGTGTCGACATCCCTGGAGGAGATCAGTCATCCCTCACTCTGCGTGGAAACAACACAGCTGAAGAGCTATTCATTGAGAACGCAGGTGGAATCAACCTTTACTATGAGATTGGAGAGCCCAACTCTTATGGAAGGGTTACATACACCATGGAGCTTTTGACTAAACTTACCAAGAAAGACATCCTTACTGATGTTATCTTCATGCCTACTTTCTTCGTAGCAGACGGAACCAACCCTGGAGCTCAGGCTTGGGACGCTGAAAAGATTCAGGCATGCGAAGATGGTATTGCCGAGGCGTTCTCGAGATACATTGCTTCAGATGTTGATGTATATATTAAGACTTGGAGATTGAACGGAATTCCCATGATCATGGATCAGATAGCAATTGCAAAGGTATTGTTGCCTGATAATGCTGTCATTGAAGGTCTGGACGTGGAAAAGATCTGGAACGAGTACTTGGATCTCATCGGGGCATCTAAGACCTCGAATCTAAGGTTTAGCAACGTCTTCATAATGGATGAGGAACCGTTCCACACATTGCCTTGAAACCTTAAGGGGGAGTCCTCTCCCCCTATTTAGGTGGTATTATGAAAAGACCTAATTTTTCAAGATTCAAGAGCAGTTCATTAGATACCACTGGTGCGGGAGTCGACGAGTTAGTTCATACGTATCGGCATTTCCGTATGCGTAAGCTGTTGTTTATTGTAGTAATAGCGATATTTTTGGTAATACTGACAGGACTGAGCGTTGGAATGGGACAATATGAGATATCATTCCATAGGGTGTATGAGTGCATATGGAATCTGATCATAGGATATGATGATGGTAGCGTTGATATGAGTGTCGTAAGTGTCCAGCGTCTGCCTCGTTTGGTTGGAGCAATTGTTGTAGGATGTGGTTTGGCTGCGGCTGGAGGCGCAATGCAGAGTATGCTGAAGAATCCCTTAGCCGATCCATACACTACAGGAATATCTTCTGGTGCATGTTTCGGAGCAACTCTCGCCATTTCGCTTGGTGCTTTGATCGGACTCGGATCTTACGGAACTGTTGTATTTGCTTTCTTGTTTGCATTGATTCCAGCAGCAGTCATTCTCATGTTGGCAGCAATGAAGAAATGTAGTCCTGCTATGATGATTTTGGCAGGTATTTCAGTAATGTACATCTTCAACGCACTGACGCAGTATTTCATGCTCACAATGGATGAACAGGATATGGCAGCAGCCTATCAGTGGACAATAGGTACACTTGTAAAGGTTACCTGGAGCAATCTTCCTATAATGATCGCCATAGCAGCAATAGGTTCTGTCGCTTTGTTCTACATGGCCAAGTTCTTAAATGCGATGAATGGAGGAGATGCTTTCGCAAAGACATTGGGGATAGATGTTCAGAAAATACGTATTCTCGTACTGGTAATCGTATCCATTGTAGCTGCAGGAATCGTCTCTTTCACTGGAGTTATCGGATTCATAGGAATGGTCGCACCCCATATATGCCGTATGTTTGTAGGTTCGGATAACAGGCTATTGATCCCTTCTGCAATGGTTCTGGGAGCTGCATTGACAGTGTTTTCAGATATCATTTCGAGAGCAGTGATTTCAGTTGAAGTTCCCATTGGAGTTATTACTTCACTCATTGGTGGACCTCTGTTCCTGTTCCTCGTCCTGAGAGAGACTAAAGAGGTGTGGTGAAATGAAGGTAGAGATAAAGGATCTGCATTTCACATACCCCAACTCTTCGAAAGAGATCCTCAAAGGAGTTGATTTAGTTATCGACAAACCTGGATTGGTATGCGTATTAGGGCCTAATGGAGTAGGAAAGTCAACGATGGTTTATTGCATCAATAAACTGCAGACGGCCACTAGCGGAGAGGTCCTTATCGATGGAAAAAATGTGAACGATATCTCATTCAAAGAGATGGCGAAGTTCCTGAGTTTCGTTCCTCACAACGAGGACGATACTTTCTCGATGTCCGTCATGGAGACCGTTCTCCTCGGGCGTTTCCCGTTCAAGGGAGAGACCGATGCGATGACGGATATGCGCATCGCTGCGGAGAACATCAAGCTCCTCGGAATCGAGGACCTTGCGATGCAGGGTTTCGATAATCTGTCAGCCGGACAGCACCAGAAGGTAATGATCGCAAGAGGACTCACGCAGGAGCCCCAGATCCTCATCTGTGACGAACCCACAGCCAACCTGGATGTGAGATATCAGATGATCGTTATGAGGTTGCTCAGAGACCTTGCGAGGATAAAGCAGATTACCATCATCGTCATCTGTCACGACCTTAATGTCACAGCTCAATATGCTGACCGTGTAGTGATGGTCTATGGTGGAAAGATCATGGCCGACGGAACTCCTGAGGAGACGTTGACAGCTGAGAATATCAAGGCTTTATTCAACGTTGAATCGGAGATCAGCGAACTACAGGGCAGGCCGCACATCGCATTGTTGGATTACGACGGATTGGATTCCCATGTGGATGAGATCCTCGGAAACATCAACAGGATGAAAGAGGAAGCTGCAGCCGAAATCGCAGAGCATTCCAAGGAATGAATTTTTTTACCGGCCTGTGAGGGCCGGGAAAACCCCATTTTTATTATCATTTTAGAAAAGATATGCTCTAATAACATACGAATTTCCGATTAGTATTCATTTTTTCGATTGTTCGTAACACTCTTTATTTCTTTGATAGGATTATACATCCATCGATGTACCATATCCATCCGACCGACTCTTCTGCCAGCCTAGATATCCTTCTAGGCAACCCGAAGAAGGCCATTCTGTATATGGTGATCCCAGTCTTCATGGCTTTGCTGGTGGCGCAGCTCAACAATTTCGTCGATAACATTTGGTGCTCAAGTCTGGGTGTGGAGGCCGTCTCAGCAGTTTCTTTGGTATCGACGCTCTATTTCTTTTTCCCCACAACCGGTGCAGCGATAGGTGTCGGACTGAATGTTACGATATCCAATCTTCTTGGTGCAGCCGACAAGGAGAGTGCCGGCGATCGTGCAACACAGACTCTAGCCTTGGTCGCACTGATCTCGGTGGCGATAATCCCCATTCTCTTTCTGAGCATGGATTCGTTGATTGACCTCATAGGCGGTTCTGAGATCAGGGATCTGTGCAGAGAGTATCTGATCCCCTTGTATCTGCTCTGTCCTTTCCTGGTCATCAGCAATGTGATCCCGGGAATGCTGAGAGGCGAGGGCGCTGCTGGAAGGTCCACCGTGATAAACATCATCGCAGCGGTGACCAACATGATCCTTGATCCCATATTCATTTTCGGATTCGATCTGGGAGTAGCAGGGGCCTCCTGGGCAACCATGCTGTCATCCGTCGTAGTGGTGCTGATAGGACTCCGCTATTACTACACGGGAAGGACCTACGTCAATCTGAATTTCAGAGGAATGCGGTTCAAACGCTCAAGCATATGGGATGTGATGTACGTCGCGATACCACAGATTCTGGAGAACAATGCTCATGCTCTTGCCAATTTGTTGCTGATGGCCTTGATCATAGGGTGCGGAGGCGCGTTGGGATTGACCCTGTACAATGTTCCTTGGAAGACGATCCATCTGCTGATGGTCCCGTCGATGGCAGTGTCTGCAGCCATGATTCCTGTTCTGTCTTCTGCCAGGGGTCAGAAGGATCCGGAAAGGCTGAAAGAAGGATATCTGTATGCGATGAAGCTTTGCATAGGGTTGGCGTTAGTAGCGACGCTCGTAGCATTCGTATTCAGCGATTTCTGGATGTTGCTGTTCAGTTATACCGGCGATATGGCAGGCTACCATGATGAACTGGTCCGCATATTGTGGATTTACATCCCGTTCATGGTCTTCTATGCTCTGATATCTTTCGGATCCTCGTTGTTGAGTGCGCTTAGGAAAAGTCAGATATCCGCAATTACGATATTTGCTAGACAGGCGATATTCGTCGGCATCATTTGGATCTGCACGACGCAGGATATGGAGTGGGTGTATTGGGGGGTGACCGTCTCAGAAATCATCGGAGGCATCTTGATGACTGTGATCTTCCGTTCTGAATTCAAAGTGGTCTATCGCGCACTACAATGCCCTATACACAACCCAAGGCAAAACACAGTAAAAAACAATTGACTTTTTCGATTCCCTTTATATCTCTTTAAATACATACGACCCCGAGGTCAATTACATGAGCAAGAAATGCAAATGCGAAGACGAATGCTGCTGTGACAACTCCAAGGAATGCGACTGCTGCGACGGATGCACATGCGACTGCTGCAAGAACAAGCCACCCATGATCGGTGACGATGCTCCGTCGTTCGTTGCCACAACGACACAGGGAGAGATCAATTTCCCCGGAGACTTCAAGGGCAAGTGGATCATCCTGTTCTCGCACCCTGCTGACTTCACACCTGTCTGTACGACAGAGTTCATGACCTTCGGTCACATGATGAAGGAGTTCGAGGCCCTCAACGTACAGCTAGTCGGACTATCTGTGGATTCCATCTACGCCCACATCGCTTGGCTCAGGAAGATCCAGGACATCGAGTGGAAGGGAATGAAGAACGTCGAGGTAACATTCCCTCTCATCGAGGACATCAAGATGGATGTCGCCAAGAAGTACGGAATGATTCAGCCTCATGTGTCCACCACACAGGCTGTCAGGGCAGTGTTCTTCATCGACCCTGCAGGAAAGATCAGGGCAATGATCTACTACCCCCAGTCCCTCGGAAGGAACTTCGATGAGATCAAGAGGGTCATTCTCGCTCTGCAGAAGGCGGATGCCGACAACGTCGCAACCCCCGCAGACTGGAGACCCGGAGACGACGTCATCCTCCCCGCACCAGGTTCCTGCGGAACCGCGAAGGACAGGGTCGAGACCAAGGAAGCGGACAAGATCTGCTACGACTGGTTCCTCTGCTTCAAGAAGGACAAGCCTTCGAAGGGAAAGAAGGCCGCAGCCAAGAAGGAGCCTGCCAAGAAGGTTCCTGCTAAGAAAGCCCCAGCCAAGAAGAAGGCATGATTTTCAAACCGGGGCAGGCACGTCCTGTCCCGGACCTTTCTCCTATTATCATATTATCCTATATTGTACCGGTACGGGCACTCATTTCGGATAGCATTATAACATGAGATTCGATTAACGGTTGTACAATACATCCAATTCTCAAGGTGCATCCCATGAAGTTCGAAAACATCCTCGTTCCCGTTGACGGAAGCCCGCTCTCAGACATCGCTACAGAGGTCGCGATAAACGCTGCGAAGACATTCGATTCCAAGCTGACGTTCCTCAATGTAGTGGACTTCTCATCTGATACGCAATACGGAAAGGTTGGGAATGTGGACGAGATTCTGGAGTTGCAGACCGAAGGTCAGAAGGCCACCGATAGGGTCGACGCTAAGGCGAAATCCGCAGGCATACCCTACGAGACCAAGATCGTTCAGGGAATCCCATGGGAAGTCATCGTCAAGCTCTCCAAGAGCTACGATCAGATCATCCTCGGAGTCACAGGAAAGGGAGGAATCGGGGGACGCATAGGAGAGACCGTGAAAAAGGTCCTTGAGAACAGTTATTGTCCCGTTCTTACAATCAAATCTGGATCCAGGAGGATCGAGGAGGTCCTGTTCCCGGTTGCTAACATCAATGAGGCTGCGATCGATACTGCAGTATCCACGGTCAAGAAGGTCGGCGGGAAGCTCACGATATTCGTGGTCAAGGCCGAAGGCATCGACGAGTATCCGCTGATGGATGCAGTCGCAGCCAAATGCAGGGAGGCAGGAGTGGATGCGGAGACCAAAGTTGCAGAAGGCAATCCTGCAGAGGCGATAGCAGCGCAGTCGGGAATGTACGACCTGGTCATAATGGGGACCATGAGCAAGTGCGAAGGCAAGGTCCTGCATGACGGCGTGACTCAGAGCGTCATTCTGAACTCTGCCTGCCCGGTAACCGTTGTCAGGGCAGAATGCAAGGATTGTTGGTAAGCCTCAGACCTTAGGACACGTGATCTCCATCAGATCCTCTATCATGTGATGGAGGTATCTAACCTCAGCGGAATCCACCGCTTTGTAGTACACTTCCTTACCTACGCGCCTGCTCTCTATCAGACCGCTCTCCTTCAGAGTGCGGAGGTGATGCGATACAGCAGGGCTGGACATGCCCATGACCGAAGATATGTTGGTTACGCAACCCTCGTAATGGCAGAGGAGCCAAAAGATACGGATCCTCGTGCCGTCGACCATCTGAGCGAGCACACTAGCAACGTTATCGAAGCCTTTGGTCTCCGCAAGGAGCCTGTTGAACTCTTCCATGTCCCTGATCTCCCCATGGTCATGGGGGAGTATGTTGCCGCTCATCTAGCCAACCTCTAAGGAAGGGAATGATATGCTAATAATTAAGCATTCTTTTAATGGATGTATCAACCAATACGCACTATTATATATGTAGGCCGACATAACAATTAAACATACGCTTAATCGTTAGCGAAAGAAAAGGTGAATGAAATGAAGAAGACTTACAAGATCGAAGTAGACTGTGCAAGCTGTGCGACCAAGATGGAAGATGCGGCAAAGAAGACCGAAGGCGTCAAGGATGCAACCATAAACTTCGTCATGCAGAAGATGTCCGTCGAATTCGAGGACGGCGTCGATGTCAACGCTGTGATGAAGCAGGTCCTCAAGAACTGCAAGAAGGTCGAGAGCGACTGCGAGATCGAGATCTGAGTTCAGAAACAATCCCTTATGGGGTGAGACCTTGGTTCAACTGAAAAAGAAACAAAAGAAGATGCTGTACAGGATCATCATCGCAGCAGCATTGACCATCTTCTTTGCAGCCAGTGCGGCGTTCGAACTGTTCAAGTTCGACGATCCGAACACGGAGAAGATGGCTTACTTCGTCTGCTATCTGGTCCCGTATATCATCATCGGATATGATATCCTGATCAAAGCCGCGAAAGGAATCGCACACGGTCAGGCGATGGATGAGAACTTCCTCATGGCCATCGCGACCATCGGTGCCATGATCCTCGGTGTGACCTACACCGGAGATTATGACGAGGCCGTCGCAGTTATGATATTCTATCAGATCGGAGAGCTCTTCCAGTCCATCGCGGTGGACAGCAGCAGGCAGAGCATCGCCAAACTGATGGAGATCCGTCCCGATGCAGCATTCATCGAGGAGAACGGAGAGCTTGTCGAGGTCGACCCGGAGGAAGTCGAGATCGGCACCATCATAGTGGTCAGGCCCGGAGACAGAGTCCCCATCGACGGAGTGGTAGTCGAGGGAACCTCATCGCTGAACACCTCCGCCCTCACCGGCGAGAGCATCCCCCGCGATGTCATCGAGGGAGACGAGATCCTCAGCGGTTGCATCAACCTCTCCGGAGTGCTCAAGCTCGAGACTACCAAGGAGTTCGGCGAGTCCACCGTATCCAAGATCCTCGACATGGTCGAGAACGCAAGCAGCAGGAAATCCGAGTCGGAGGCGTTCATCACAAGATTCGCCAAGGTATACACCCCGTTCGTCGTCGCTTCGGCTCTGCTGCTCTCTGTAGTCCCCGCACTGCTGTTCTTCCTCGGAGGAATCGAGCTCCTCGATACCGCAGTGGAAGAGTGGATCTACCGTGCGCTGACCTTCCTGGTCATCAGCTGTCCCTGTGCTCTCGTCATCAGCATCCCTCTGGGATTCTTCGCAGGCCTGGGAGGAGCTAGCAGGGAAGGAATCCTGATCAAGGGATCCAACTACCTGGAGATGCTCTCTGATGTTGAGACCGTCGTGTTCGACAAGACCGGAACCCTCACTCAGGGAGTATTCGAGGTTACCGATGTCGTCACCGATAACATTCCCCGTGAGAGGCTCATCGAGCTGGCAGCGGCGGCAGAATCATCCTCGCCCCACCCGATTGCGGCAAGTCTGGTCCGTGCACACGGATCTGATATCGACCGCTCCAGGGTGACCGACATCGAGGATGTGGCCGGAAAGGGTGTCATCGCAAAGGTCGACGGAATACCTGTCGCTGTAGGAAACAAGAGACTCATGGAGATGCTCGAACTCCAGTTCGACGAGGCTCCTGCCACCGGTACCACCGTGTACGTGGCGGTCGACGGAAAGTACGCCGGATGCATCACCATCTCGGACGTCGTGAAGGAGCAGTCCGCACAGGCCATGAAGGACCTGAAGGCAGCAGGCATCAAGAAGACCGTGATGCTCACCGGAGACCAGGACGCTGTCGCCCAGAAGGTCGCCAAGGAGATCGGAATCGACGAGGTCCACAGCCAGCTGCTCCCCGGAGACAAGCTCGAACAGCTCGAGAAGATCATCAAGGACACCAACGGTAAGGTGGCATTCGTCGGAGACGGAATCAACGATGCACCATCTCTCGTCAGAGCGGATATCGGTATCACCATGGGTGCCATAGGATCCGATGCTGCCATAGAGGCGTCAGATGTGGTCATCATGGACGACGACCCCGAGAAGGTCGCCACCGCCATGGGTATCTCCCGCAAGTCCATGCTGATCATCCACGAGAACATCGTGTTCACCCTGCTGATCAAGTTCCTGTTCCTCGGTCTGTCGGCTGTGGGAATAGTGAACATGTGGCTCGCCATCATCGCTGATGTCGGAGTCATGATCGTAGCTGTCCTGAACTCTGCGCGTGCGTTGAGGTACAGGAAAAAGTGAATTCAAACCCCCGGGGAAACCCGGGGATTTTTCGGTGTTACAAAAATTTTTTTCATGCTACCTTTATATAAAAGTTAAGGATTCAGAAACTAATGAGCAAAGAGGAAGATCTTCAGAGGATGTTGGGTGAACCCAAGGCCGCCATCAAGGCGATGATCCTCCCGTTCTTCATTGCTCTGGCTGTTGTCGAGATCAATCAGTTCGTAGATACCTATTGGGTATCAGGTCTCGGAGTCAATTCCGCTTCTGCTGTGTCCACGATCGTTCCCATCTACGGTCTGATGACCTGTGCTGGTATCGGTGTGGCCGCAGGTATCACAGCGACGGCCGCTTATCGTCTCGCCCGCGGAGAATATGAGATCGCAGGCAGACTGGTTTCCAATTCGATGATCCTCGGAATCATCTTCGCGGTCATATCATCGGTCCTTGTCGCCTTGTTCCTGAATCCCGTCATCGACATAATGGGTGCGGATGCGGTCCGCGAGGAAGCCATCCAATACATGATCCCTTACATCGTTCTGTCCCCCACCATCACGATCATCGCGATCCTGGGAGGTACGCTTAGGGCGGAGGGTGCAGCCTCCAAATCAACAATCATTCAGTCGGTAGCGGCAATCCTGAACATGATCATCGACCCCATTCTGATATATGTGATGGGAATGGGTGTTTTCGGGGCAGGATTGTCTACTGTGGTATCCTCGCTGATCGCTATAGTCATAGGTCTCTATTGGTATCTGTCCAATAGGACTGTCATCCCCATGAACCGCACGACCTTCCATGTCGACAAGGAAGCCATGAAAGAGGTCCTTGGAGTCGGAGGCCCCAAGGCAGTCCAGATGGTCATCTCTAACCTCACAGATTTCCTTCAGAGGATTTTCCTGATCATATCGGGAGGTACAGTCGCCGTCATGCTCTACAACTACACATGGAGGTACATCGGAATCGTCTGCCTGCCGGCAAAGGCTGTGGACATGGCCATGCTTCCTGTATGTTCGGCAGCGTATGGGGTGAAGGACCTTGAGAGGATGAAGACCGGATTCCTATATTCCACTAAGCTGGTCGTAGGTTCGGGAATAGTATTCGCCATAATCCTCTTCGTTTTTGCCGAGCCATTCATGTCCGTCATGACACAAGAGGAGTCCATGCACGAGATTCTGGACATGTTCGTATGGACCCTTCGCGCATCTGTTTTCCTTATTCCGTTCAGCGCGATGATGGGTGTCGCATCCTCGATGCTCCAGTCCATGAAGAAGGCGAAGATTCCCATGTACTATTACATGTTCTGGGGCTTCGTGAAGCTCGGACTGTACGCTCTGGCAGCCTATGGGTTGTTCGGAATCGATCCCTTCGAGGGAATCATCTACAGCATGGTCGCCGTCCACATCTTCGGAGCCGCATGTCTCGGATACCTCGCGTACAGGGAGTACAGCAAGCTCAAGAAGGAAGTCATGCTCCATGAAGGGCATGATGACGGACCGGAGTTGATTTGATCAATTCCTGATGCCGATGTAGGCGCAGTTGTTCCTATCGGGTTGGACGTGATACTCCATATCGATGCCGGCATCCTTCATGTATCCTTTCAGAGTCTCATCGGATATGATGTTCATCGAGGGATACTGGTCCCTGTATTCCTTAATCTCCGAAGGCTCGGTTAGATGGATTCCTGCCGTCAAGCAGACTACTCCACCTTTCCCCACCACTCTCGAGACCTCCTTGAGGTTCTCCGGAAGGTCAGGCCAGAAGAAGTGGCTGGCATTCGATACGACGAGGTCGAAGAAACCGTCCTCATAGGGCATGTCCGCTACATTGCCGACCATGAATTCCAGGCGACCCTCGTCTATGAATTTGGAATTGAACCCCTTTGCGTAATCGATGGCGACCTCGCTGATGTCGATGCCCCATCCTTTAGCTTTAGGATACTTCTCCAGGATGAGTTTGGTGAAGATGCCTCCTCCGCAGCCTATGTCAAGGATCCTCATCGGTTCGATATCGGGAAGATTGTCGATACCCCAAGTGATCTGAGGGATATGCTCCTCGTTCATCTCCTCGACGGTCCTCTTCCCTTTCTCTCCGTGCGGACGCGCGCATTGGCTTAGGTCCTCATCCATGCCGTATCCACCGATTTAAGGATATTTGAATTAGGTCGTTATCTTTCGCATCCAACATCTGTGTGGTCGTCCATCATCTTTTTATTATAGTTGTTCTTACCCACGAATACACATGCCGTTGTGGCTAAGGGGTATAGCGACGCCTTGGTAAGGCGTAGGTCGAGGGTCCGATTCCCTCCAACGGCTCTTTTATCTATTTTCATCCTAATCAAGGTGCATGGATGCTCGTGTACGCAACTACATGTTGGCCACATTGCTAGTGATGGCGGTTTCATTGGTCGCCGTGATGTTGGTGACCGAGGACTTCTTCGACGGATTCCTGACGATAATCGGGATTCTCATCATCTATCCTTGTGTGATCCTAGGCGTCTACTTCTACCTGGAAGGAAAGGGTTACAGGTGGATCAGCGGCATGGACTGGTCGGCGATGTCCGATAGGGAGAAGACCAATGCGTGCTCTTACATTGGTTTCTATCTGGCGATAGGGTGTGTACTTCTAGGCATCTCGATCGTGTGCATGCTAATTAACTTCATAATCGCGATAATCCTGATGGTCGTGAGCATAATTATCATGCTCATGTCCTTTGCTAT
>Ga0265300_10002267_pt1 | contig 16865 bp, 32 predicted proteins | sample AusTroGonzalo_MG_FD_193482 | JGI IMG/M metagenome (GOLD analysis project Ga0265300, IMG submission 193482) | Bovine rumen microbial communities from tropical cattle in Woodstock, Queensland, Australia - Gonzalo_03 | ecosystem: Host-associated > Mammals > Digestive system > Stomach > Rumen ...
CCGTTTTTTCACTGGGGTGTCGGCATACTAGGCTAAAATAGGCCTACCGGGGCGTCATTTGGCATGTCGCGAAATGCGTCATTATGCTCAAATAACGTCAGAAAAGCCGTCATAAAACGCAGCAAACTGACAGCCTATCTGACATCTGACGTGTCAAACAGACTGTCTGCCGGTATGTCAGACCTACTTGACAACACCGGATTTCTTGAGCTTGCGGTAGACATACAGTGCTTGTTCGGCTTCGAAGAAGCTCGTCAGAAGGCCGTCGACAAGATCCAGAATCTCTTTGTCATTATCCAGATTGCCGAAGCAACTGACGGTTACATCCATATTCCAGTCTTCATCTTTGTCAGAATTCGCATATTCAGACATGAAGAACCGATTTTGGTCTTCATTCGTGCAAATGCCGGCGTCGAAGCAACGGCGCGTCTTATCGTCGCCAGACCAGTGGTATTCGACAGAAACAATGTGCTTTTCGCGATCAGCTTCGATTTTGACTGGAACGCCATTGAAATCAGCGTAGATGCGGCGGATGTCTTCAATTTTGTTAATCTTCATATTTGGACCTCTTAGAGTTTAATTTCAGATTCGCTGCAAGTTGGACAATTATTTAATTATCACTTGCAACAATTAAAATATAGAAAATTCTATTAAAATCGTAAATGCTTTTAATTATAAAAAAATAGTCGGAATCGCCCCGATTCCGGAGCGACCCGACTGAGGTCCTGAAACCTATTTCTTGACTACCCAGACGTTGCCGGTCTTCACGTAAAGACCGTTGGCGATCGCCTGCTTAGTCAGCTGGCCTGCATACTTGCCAATCTTCTTCATTAAGATGGCGTTCTGCTTCGGGCTCAGAGAGCCGTGCTGCTGGAACTGCTTCGAGAAGCTCGAAAGAATTTCAGCGTCGTTGCCGGTAAAACCGATGTTGTTGTGGTACACAGTAGATTCAGAGTTCTGTTCATCTGCTGTTTGGTTAGCGTAGATTTTCATCATCGCCTTGGCAGCTGCTGCTTCGCTGCTCGTAATCTTTGCTTTGATTGCTGCTTTAATTTCGTCGATAGACTTGAAAGTAATCATTTGGACCTCTTTGAGTTTGATTTTCAGAGTTGCTGCAAGTTGAATAATCATTCAATTATAACTTGCACAACTAAAATATAGAAAATTCTATTAAAAACGTAAACCAAAATATTATTAAAAAATCTATCGGAAGAGCAACAAAGAACCGGTTTCCCCTAGGGTACTCCCGGTCCGCTTGGGAGTGTCGTCGGACCGGCCTACGACCCGGTTTTGCCCGACTGAAAGATTCGGATCTCCCTAAGGTCACCGAACCCCGCAGGTAGGACAGAAGTCCTTACTTCATGGAAGACTTCTTGAATGTTCTGAATGCCTTTCGGAAGAGTTCTTTCGAAATTCCGAGTTCCTTATAGTCTTCTTCAGACATCTTGACACGGACCGTCGGAAACGGCGTCGGCTTGTGGTCGTTCGGATAGACTTTGTTAACCGTTGCCTGTTCGTCAGACGTCAGGTACTTGTAGTCGAAACCCTGAATCATGCTTTCGGATTCGTGCACGATGTTGACGATTCTGGTGGAAGTTTCGGATTTCATGTTCGTGTAGGTAAAGCTCTTGATCATTTGGACCTCTTTGAGATTGTTCAGATTTGCTGCAAGTTAGATAATCATTCAATTATTACTTGCAACAATTAAAATATAGAAATTTTTAATAAAGTTGTAAACTAAAACTTTATCAAAAAAATCATCGGCATATCTCACGACATTCCAGATTTCTTCGAATCGGAAGAGCTATTTGTTTTTGCCTTTCTCGAAATATTCCCAGCCACCGTTGTCTGCGATGAAGCGGTCAAGCATTCGTACGAGCTTCACAGTCATTTCGTTCGACTTATCGCCGCTGACCAGAACATCGAGTTCGTTGAACAGTCCGTAAGCGGACCAGAGCGCCTGTTCTTTGATAGTCGGTTCGGCACAGCCTTTTTCTTCCAGAATCTTATCGTCTTTCGGCGTGAAAAAGCCTTGGAGAACCATCGCGAAATCTTTCGCGCTGACGAAACCGGCAGTGCCAGTCTTCTCGTCGTGAACCGGAATGCTGACGTTTGCAATATCGAACTGAGACATATTGGACCTCTTTGAGTTTGATTTTAGATTCGCCGCAAGTCGGACAATCGTTCGATTATCACTTGCGACGATTAAAATATAGAAAATCTAGCGAATTTCGTAAACTAAATCTTTATCAAAAAAATCATCGGCATATCTCACGACATTCCGGATTTCCTTAATTCAGATTAGTCCGCAACGTACGTCTTCCAGTTCTTGTTAGCTTTGAGCCAGCTGACAATAGCTTCTGCGTCCTTAGCTGAACAGTCTTCCAGGTAGAACATGCTGACGTCGTCACATTCGCCAGTCTTTTCGTTTTCGTTATCGAAGCAAGCTTCGAATGCGGACGGCATGCCGTCAAGAACAGCGTCTTCGTCTTCTTTCTTGTAAGTCGTCTGGATTACGTAATGATGCAAATCAGTCACGTTGACGTCGCGCTTCAGACCAGCTTCTTCAATCTGGCTTGCGTAGTTCTGAATTTCGTTCTTTTTCATATTTAGACCTCTTGTTATTGTCAGATGTTCTGCAAGCTGATAATCATTCGAATTCAGCTTGAACAACTAAAATATAGAAAAATCTGATTAAACTGTAAGCAAAAACATTATCGAAAAAATCATCGGCATATCTCACGACATTCCGGATTTCTTCAAGTCAGATTATTCGCGACTGTAAGATTCCCAGTTGTTATTATTCTTGAGCCAGTTGACGACTTCTTCAGCTTCTTCTTCGCTGCAGTATTCGAGATAGAACATGTCGTAGACTTCGTCGTGTCCGTCAGCAGTCGTATCTTCACAGCAGTTTTCGAAAGCTTTCGGAAAGCCCGCGAAAGTCTCGTCGTACTTGCCGTCTTCAATCACAGTATGCACGACGTAATGATGCAGACCCTGTTCGACTTCTTCGGCATTGCTGTCGCTCTTCAGACCTGCTTCTTCAAGCTTAGTTACGTAGTTCTGGATTTCATTGGTTGTCATCTTCATATTTGGACCTCTTTTAGATTGTTCAGATGTTCTGCAAGCTGATAATCATTTAATTATCGCTTGCACAACTAAAATATAGAAAATCTAATAGAAATCGTAAACAAATATAATTATGATTTTTTCGCCAGAATAACAATAAGCTTAGACAAGCTTAAAGCACAGATTGGCAGCCCACGAAATGAAGTGCAGCTTGCCGACTGTATAATTGCTTGCTTCAGTCGCAGTAATCTCGAATACGACACCGGCAGGATTGATGTCACGGACAATCCCTCTCTTCTTATAGGTATCGCCCGGGTAGATTTGGACTTCCTTGCCCCAAGAATTCGTCGTTCATATATTTGGAAAGCGTAGCCATCAGAAACTCCTTGATGATTGTTAATCCGTTTGGTTTAAATATAGGAAATTGGTTTTGAATTGTAAACTAAAATATTTGATTATTTTTTATCGGCAAAACCTTAGACAACAGTTTCTAGCCATCGTCGCAGCATACATCACAGCCTGGACGTCTTTGTGAATTTTGTTTCCGTTCATGTCGACGGCAACCGAATTCAAATCGATGTCGCCCTTGTATTCTTCGGCATCTTCTTCTCTCTTGTACTGACACTTAATTACTTCGGTATCTTCGACGTCGATTAAGTCGGTTATGACACTGTGAGACTTGCAGCAGTCGATAACTGTAATCCCGAAATTAAGATAAATGTCACAGTTGCTCGGAATCTTGTTCTTGTCAATCACGTTGTGAATGTCTACGATTACGTCTGTGTCAGTGTTCCAGTAAATTTTATTCATTTTAGACCTCTTGTTTGACTTAAATATAGAAAATTCTGAAGATTTTGTAAACTCTTTTAATTATAAAAAAATAGCCGGAAGTTCTTCAACTCCCGGCCTACATAACGAAATCGGATTCGTTAAATCACGAATTCGGTATCTTCGAGGTCAGCAAAGACTCCTTCGTTCTTTTCGAAGCATTGACTGATGTAATCCTTCGGCTTCCAGGAGCCTTCAAACGGAATACCCGTGATAGCACGAACCAGAGCGTCGACAGGATGTTTCTTGATGTCTTCGTGACTGAACGGACAGCATCCGCAACAACCGGCGAACTGTTCCCATTCTCCGGTTTCGCCCTTGATGTAGAAGTTGCCGTTCGTTTCGGAATATCCTTCGCTTCTGGACAACGTAAGGTCAATCTTCATGTCCGGATATGTAACATTCAGCATGATTGCTCGGTTGCCCATATAGTCTTTTCCGTACTTCGTTTCAAGATTCGGAAATTCCTTGCCGCCAGAAAGCTTGTCGAAGTTTGCACGGATTCTTGCGATGATGTCAAAAGTATTGATGTTCTTCATTTTGGACCTCTTAAAAGAACTTTTCGGAAACTCGCAAGATTATCTAATTGACAATCTCGAATTTCTATATTAAATATAGTAAATTCTGAAGATTTTGTAAACAAATAAAATTATAACTTTTTCATCAGAATTACAGCGATGGGTTTAATATATGCGGGTATTCCGACGAAAAATTATATAATATATGAGTTTACATATTATATGAAAATTTCTATATTTAACTAGAAATCAGAGTTATTTGAATATAATAACTTAATGATTTCTAAAATCTTTCTTAAAAGAGGTCCAAATGAATAAGAAAACCAATACTATCAATATCTTCGAAATCGTTTCCAGAATCAACGACGACTTCGGCAATCTCGTTTATAATCCTCACAGTTTTCCGTCTATTGACATCAAGTTTGACGGAAATGCTGAAAATAACGAAATTTATCTTGAGACTTCCGATATGACTTATCAGGAAGCTCCGAGAAGCGTACTGAAAATCATCTGGAACAAGAACGATAAAACTCCGAACTACAATGTTCACGGTTATTCATTCAAGATTATAGACGGTAAAACCGACCGTTATGATTACTTCATCTACGATACTACTGACATCTTTAAGGTCGTTGAACAAGTATTGAAATCTATCAACAATGATGACGAACCGACAGGGGACGACGATGCCGATAACTGGGAATCCGGTTTAAATCCTGATGACTACATTGAACAGTGTCGTTCCAAACGTAAGGGAATCTTTCAAGGTTTGAACTCCAAGACGAAACTCGGAATGCCTTGGTTCTAATTCCTTAATTCTTTATACTTAATGAAAACCAGGAGTCGCGGGACTTCTGGTTATTTTTTTATATTTAATAGACTTTACAAAATATTCAGAATTTACTATATTTAATTCGAACTTAATAATCTTTCACTTATAACCAAGGAAAACCGAATGAAAATCTCCAAGGCTTACCGTTGTCCGAACTGCAAAAAGAACACCATCAAGTACAAAAACTCCAGGGTTTGGTTGTTCGCGAACTGTCTTGTCTGTGTCCCTTGTGCTCGCAAACAGATAAAATTCATCAAAATCACGGGAATCCAGTAATAAAAACTGGTTTTTTCCTTGTGTACAAATCCTCTAGGATTTTCTACATTTTAATTAAACAAATCGGAGGTCAGGCATGACAAAAACTAAGGTTTGCTTAATCGTCGTACTGGTGTTGTTCCTCGTCGGAGCATTTACCACAAACAGTCACGTTACAAAATCCTTCTGCGGTTCGGTCAATTCAATCGTATCACTGGCAACAGGGATTGTATCGAACATCGCTCACGGGGCGACGTGGATTGTCGGTTCTATCGGTAATCTGTTGGGGTAGTTATGTGGTTTATTTCTATCTTTATCTTAATTATCGTAGGAATCTTAATATATCGTATCTTACGAAAGAAATACATTCGTAATTACAACGAGATGTTTAGTGGATTTTATCCTCGACGAAAGATACAAAGGCTCGCCGAACGATTCGACATGCTTATTAAATATCCGACAAAGGACTTAAAAGAATATGAAACGTTCGTAAAGAAGATTGAGGTTTTAGAAAACGAAAATAAAATAATGGACTTAAGAGAATTGTCTGGACGAGAGAAAACGGAATATGCATTAAATAAACAAAAAATCGACTATTACGAATCTGAAAAATCGAAGCGTTTCCATGTATAAAACCTTAATAGTTCATGTTTACGAACTTAACTGAAATTTCTATATTTTAATTAAGAGGTTAATATGAATACTATTAAGATCGACACTCATTCCATGGAAAACCAAATCGTTTCGTTGAAGCAAGAATTCGAACGACTGAAGCATCGTGGCGAAGTCATTTCTGCGATTCCTGAAATTAACGAGATGAATCCTACCGTATTTTTAGACCAGAGCTCGCCTCAAGACAATTGGGGAACAAGCTGGTGCGTTACATTCCAGTTCGACAAGTGTTACGCATGCGTTTATGATATGTGTCGAATTAAGTTCGTTCACTTTGACGACAATTACATGAACGGACGTAAGGAAGACTTCGTGACTTACTACGACGACAATCAGTTAATCGAACAGTTTAAGCAACATGTCGACTTCCTGAAATAGTTAATCTACGATTGGATTCTCGTCCCAGTCGTAATATCGATTGGGCGAGTTCTTACAGTTGAACATGTCGGACGCGGCATCGAGGATTAAATCGTCGAGGATTAAAAATACATGAGGAATGTACAGGTATTTTTCCTGTTCTCGTTCAGGTAACGACTCGACATATTCCTCGAGACTGTAACGGTTATTTCCTCCGTACCGTTTCGTAATCAGGTCAAGTTCCTCGTCTGTAAAATCACCTTCGTCCAGCCAACCTCGCCACGTATCGACCTTATACAGTCCTTGTACCTGTTCCGGTATTTCACCTTCCTGTACGAGTAAGGTACGAAGTTCACGATTGATTCGACCACAGTTATCACGTGTACAGTCGTAACTGGATTCGAAATCAGTTAAAACCCCATCGAGGTATTGCGCCAGTTCGGGATTGGATTCTGGATTGACTATAATCTTATTCATGTTCTATTTATAGGGACAGTTCGAGGTCGAACAGGTTATCGAGGTTTTTCCTGTCCATCGAGACCTTTCCCAATACGTCACTAACCTCGTCGATTATTTTATCGTAATCGATTTTGAGGATTGCTTCCAGTCCCTGAACCGGGTTCGTACGCATGGTCAGTCCTGAAACGTACAGTTCGAACACAGTCCCAACTATCGCGAAGTTAAATTCGATGTCAGGATAGGTGAGATCTGCGTAATGTTTACGTCTGAAAGGAGCTATTTTAATCGCCTTACCGAATCGAATCACTCCGTCTGGTTTTCCCCACTCACTGTAATTAAATGAGTTTTCACCTGTATCGTAACAGGTAGAGAGGTCACAGCCTACTCCGAAAGTCGATTTACTGAACCATTTGTTACGGATGTAAGATTCAGCTGCAACCAGACAGAGCGTTTCCTTGCTCTGTTCCATATTAGTCTGGTCCTCGCTTACGGGTCGAACAATGAAATCGTCCAGGTTTATTCCCTCACTGGTCAGGAAAGATTCGATGTCGAATATATCGTGACAGGTATATTTTACTCTGGACAGGTGAGAAACGAATATATCCTGTATCTGCTTGCCAGACAGGTCCATACAGTTCTCGCTCAGTTCAAAAATCGATTCGAGGTCGAAACCTTCTATCTTACTGTCAATATCTTCCAGCTCAGGATTAAAACCCAGTTCACGAGTCGCTCCCGGTCCGATAGTACAGGTGATTGTTCCTGACCGTTTCGATGGTTCAGAACTACAGGACATGTTTATATTCATAAGTCTGAGCCCGTTCTTTGACAGGATATAACAGGTCGTAGAATCCAGTTCGTAAAACTCGAACAGGATTTCATGATTCGTTCTTTTCGACAGGTAACAACCGTAAAGAACGTTATAGATGATACTGTCAAGTTCTACCAGTGTTAACGAACCGAGCTTTTCGAACAGTTCATTCTCTACCTGATCGATATGAATCGAACGAGCGAATTTACTGGACAGTTCATTCTGTTTCTTCACGATGGCTGTGGCCACGACTGACTTGGCTATTTCCAGGTCGATTCCCAACCTCTTCGCCTTTTCCTCTATCAGTTCCTCCATGATTCTACCTGCTCTAGTCTCGTCTTCAGGTTTAAAATCAATCTTGAAATGATTACGGTCATGTCTGTATTTGAAATACTGTGATAGAAAATCTTCGTCAGTCATGACCGAATCGAAACGGTAAAAGCGTTCAGTCTTTTTCTCTTCGAACGATTTCGAACCGATAATGTTACGGGACTGGAGCATTGACCAATCTTCCATCCCTTCGTCAATAGAAATTAAGTCGTCATTCATGCAGTAAAATATAACAAACTTTCGCCAGTTCGTAAACAAGAAAATAAAAAAGACGGGATTTTTGTAATCCCGCCGGTTGATTTCACCGAATCAGACCAGTTACTTTTCTGTCGCGATGAATATGATATGATCGCCGACGAAATCCGCCTTCTTCGATTTTTTCCCCACCTTGTAGATGAGTGTCACGTCACCCGGTTTCGAACTGTCACTGATGTAACACGGTCCCGAATACGAGAAGAGCGTATCGCCCTTGATGCCGTTAATGACGGTTACGTTACGGTCGAGTTCCGAGAAATCGGATTCGAGGTTTTTGAAGGTTTGCGTGCACGAGTTACAGCCGGTAAGGGCGAACACAGTCGCGAACGCGATGAGGGTGAACAGGATTTTCTTCATGTTTTGTTCCTTTTGGTTAAAATTCGAAGAACCGTCCCTATTCGGTCAAGAGGTCCAGTAATGAGCGGACAGGGACGGCAGAGGTCAAAGTTCTTGCGCATCGGGAAGTGTTTGGGATGCATTGGTGTTTAATGTTAGGCCCGAATGCGCAAACTCATACGCCTCTAGCACCGATAAAACACGCGCCGAATATCAGCACGGACGGGAGGGTAGAGACCGCGGCGGCGATTGTTATCGCAACTACCGTTAAAATTCCTAGTATCATTTTCATGCTTATAATATAGAAAAATATTCAAATATTGTAAGCACGAAAGTTTTTAAATTTTTTGTCAGATTTCCATCTGTTCGAGCTTGTCGTCAATCATGAAACCCAACGGATTCGACGTGTAGTAGAACTTCAAGGGCTTTTCTTCTACGACCGTCTTCTTGTATTCACGTTTCAACTTATCCTGGTAACGCCAGGTAAGACGCACCTTCGCGATTGTATCGTTCTTGAAATTGCCCTTCACAGTGACGACGACAGGCGAAACAATCCCGTTAATCACGTCACGAACGTAAACGGTGGCCTTCGCCATGTAATGCAGTTTATCGTATTTCATTCATTCCTCTTTTGTTGCCACTAATATAGCAATTACAACGACTTTTGTAAACGGTAAAAGTCAAGTTTTTATTCACGGTCGACAGCGGCAACGACCAGTTCGTTATCCTTGATGACGAGCATCGGAGCGGAGAACTTCTTCGTCACGGTCTGTTCGGATTCGTGCGTGTAATGCGGATAGGATTTGTGGTTCGGATATTCGTACATATTATTACCTCTTGTTTATATTTCAAATATAGTAATATTCAAACTTTTTGTAAATGATTATAATATAAAGTTTTTTGACTTGTGCAGTCCAACATAAATGTGTTTTAAAGACTTATTTTTTAAAGACTAATATTTATATTCATAATTTAAAATTCAAGCCCACAATTCAAATATGAATCAAAAATCTTAGATTTTGAATGTATTTTAAGTATAAAAAAAGGACCCACGGGAGGTCCAGTTCCGTGAGTCCTTCGTGTTTTAGAGGTCAAACTCTACTTGCGATGGCCCTTGTACGGCTTGCCATCGATTTCACCCCACATCTCTTCCGCGGCACGTACGCTCATACGGTTCCATCCGTCGTGCGGGCCGGACCAGTCGGTCATGTCCTTCTGCTTCTGGTACTTGATAGGCGTGCAGGATTCTTCGTCAAAACCTTCTTCATCTTCGTAAATCTTGAATAACTGCGCATGTTCGCGTGCTCGACGCTGCTGTTTCGTATCGTGTTTCCACTTCTTGATTCCGTTACGACCGGTGCAGCACATTGGAGACTTGTAATTCTTCTTATAGGAACGACTCATATTAACCTCTTTTTGTTATTCAAAATATAGTAAAATCAAATGAAAATGTAAATGAAAACATTAGTCAAGTTTTTTAACAGTTATCATTTGTCCATAGGTAATCTGCCGTGGCCTCGATCCACGCATCCTGTGTCTTGTAATCATCCCTGCGTAGAAATTCCTCGTGTATTGCCGTACACGTACCGTCCCATGACTTCGTTTGCAACAGTGTCTCGACGTAATCGGCGGGCAAGCGTTCCTTGCGCCCGTGTTCGCCCGGGAAAATCCCTTCGAGCAGTTTCTTTCTTACATTTTCAGTAAATTCTTGTTCATTCATGCCTATAATATAGAAAATTCACAAATGGTTGTAAACAATTATCAAATGTGAATTTTCATCGGAACTGCTTGAAGATTAAGAATTTTGAATTTTCAAAACTTCGTCGAAATCGCTAAACCAGTCGGCAACGAGAGATTTTGCGTCCAACTGCTTGTTGTATTCTTCTTTAATCCACTTTTGATTTACGACGAGAGACGGGTCAATTTCATCGACCTGTTCTGCATTGGTAAGAAGTTCTTTCGCGTCTTTGATACTGAAATCGTCGATTTCGCGATCGAGATTGTAGAACGGCAAGTTGTCGTCGGAATAATCGATTGTGAGGTTTTCGTCGTATTTTTCGAGTCGTTCGAGATAGTTCTTTCGTTCTTCTTCCGTCAAGCGAGCGGTATGAAGATATTCAGATTGCGGGACGCGGACGAGATAATTCATTTTAACCTCTTGAATTTGGAAACTCGCATTCAATTATAATCATTCAATTACAATTTGCGATATTACAAATATAGAAAAATTCAAAAGTTTTGTATATAAAACATCGATATGAAAATCGTCGGAATTGCCTCATATTATTATAAAATCGTGCTGTAGTTCCGATGAAAAATAGTCAGATGTATTTATTTACAATATTGTCGGAATTTTCTATATTTAAGTAAAATATAAGAGGTCATTATGATTACGAACTGCAAGAACACCACCATCTCCGAAGAACTCAACATCATGAACATGTTTGACGAAGATTTCAAGATGTGGGACGAACAGATGTCCGACATCGAGAGGGAACTCGAACAGTATCGTCTGAGTATGGAAGCAAGGGGTTATGTTGCTAACCCGTACTTCGACGAAAATCATGCGGACTGGAAGGAACACTATTATGCAAGAAACGGACTTGTGATGGACAAGTTCAACGACTTCGACTGTTTCGATTTCGTTACGCCGGAGGACCTCAAGTGGTACGAACACAAGAGGGAAGTGCTCGCCCTCGGTCATACCCTCTACGAACGTCTTCTCACTGACGAAGAAAAGGAAGAGGATTACCGATGCTATTGCGAGGAATGCCGAAGAGCAGCATAATGGTCATTCCGACCATTTTCTTCCAGATTTTTTAGTTTACAAATCTCTTCTAAGTTTCTATATTTGTTATAACAAGAGGTTAACAATGACAGAACAGCAAGTTTTCGAAACACTGAAAAATGAATACAGAATCAAGTTCACCACCAACCCGAAGGTTCCGCATTACGGGGTAGCCAAGTCTAAGGACTTCGAATTCATCACCATCACGAATTCCTGCACGATGCTGTACCGATTCTTCTACAACGATCCGATTAAGGGTCAGCAGACTTCTGAATGGATTACCGTCAACATCGCGACTGTCTCTAAGGAAAATCTGCTGAAGCTCATCGACAACGTAGACAGCAACATCTGGTGCCGTTAATCCCATGGCTATTGCAACGGTTGCTGCAATTATCCTTTTCGTCTGTGGACTCATGAAGGCGATGTCCGGCTACGGACCCGGTACCGGCTTCGCCTGCATGTTCCTTTCTATTTTTTGGCTTTTGCACCTGTACACGCCTTACGTAGACGGAGTCGTTGAAATGTTATAAATAATGCATGAACTGGGCAGAATATCTTGAAAATGCAGACGAAATCATCGAGGACGAATCTCTCACCCTCGATGAAAAGCTCGTACAGAAAGTAATCGTTCGCGACAAACAACGCGTGAAGAAATGGGTTTCGACTAAGGTCGGCTGGCGAGTAGAATTCGACAAAAACCATATCCCTCGCGAAGTTAAAATATCCGCCACGGAAGAAAAGAACCGTAAGCTCGCACAGCAAAAAGCAAAGAACAAGCGCAAAAATCCTCTCTACCAGAAGAAGAGGTTAAAATCCTTCAAGAAACGTGACCAGCTCAGTCTTGATTACGATAAAGAAAACCCAGACGTGAACACAGCCCGTGAAAAGAACCAGAAAGTTCCGTCTGACATTAAAGGCGCATTGTTGCAGAAGCTGGAAACGATAAAGAATAAACTACACGATAGACTTGCCGGTCACGACTGATTTAGTCTTATCCTGCTCAATTTTCTCGATGACAGGATTCCACCCTGTCATTTTTTCTTTCACGAACGTGTCAAAGTCATTTCTCACCTGGTCCTCGTTCTCGCCGTAACGTTTAAAGACCAGTTCCTGTCCATCGAAGCTTGCGTAAATTTTATATCTGTTCATGTCGTGAATATAGTAAATCTTCGCGTATTTGTAAATAGCCTTCTGTGATAATTCTCATTTAAAGACTTATTTTTAAAGACTAGTATTTATATTCATAAAATAAAAGACTCGTCCATAACTCAAATATGAACGAGTGAGACAGTATTAAAAGTGTTATGAAAGAACACGAATGACCATTCTGGTAAACCAGATGTCGAGACGAATCGCACGCGAAACTTTCGACCTCATGGCCTTATGGCGAATGCTCATGAGAAACTTGATGTCCTTGACCATGACGGAAACGATGATGTTCTTGATGAGTTTTTTCATGATTCAACCTCCAGTTACTTAAGTTCGACTACGAAACAGATCCAACGTCCAGTATAGTTCGAATACCAGTTTTCGATTTTATCAGCCGGCATCGGACGAACGACCCTTTCGAATGTTTCCGAATGCAGGGCGGAATATTGTTTTCCCGGAACAGGTTTATCCCCTTCCGAAAAATTGAGTGCCCTGGTATACGGATATTTGTCCGGATGATTTTTAAGAACTGATTTCCAGCAGTGTTCGACAGTTGCTTGGAATTTCGGGTCAGAAGAGACAGTCGGAAAGTTTGACAATTTGATTATCCTGTTAGATGTTAAACGATTCAATAAAAATATAGAAAAAACGAACTAGTATTTAAACTAGTTCGTGTTTGATTTTTTATTCGGAATTACCCGATATAGTCCTTGAAATACTTGAAGTATTCATTCCAGGTCTTCATAAACTTCGGTTTCGTGAGAGATTCCCAGGACAACACTCTGTCTTCGACTCGTGTAGTCACAGACGGAATCTTTTCGTCTTCAAACGAATAGTATTGGACTCGACCGTCCATGAACTTGATTTCGATAGACTTGAATCCGTCACAATCGTTCATAACGACAGAATAGACGTGACCGGCTTTGATACTCGTGTTCGGATAGAACGACAGTTCCGTTCCGTACTTGTTCTTTGTCACATTCACAATACCGTTGTCAGCCTGCTGGGCAAAGACGGTGAGAGCGACGAGAAGGATTGCAGCGATGATTTTCTTCATTTTTACCTCTTTTGTTTTTCGTTTGATTATAATATAGAAAATTTCAAATGTTTTTTAAACAAAAATGACTAAGAAAATATTCTCAGTCATTCCGCGTCTTCATTACATCCCGCGCTGGGCTTTCGCCCACATGTCTCTCAATTCGTCCCAGGACACGTTCGGGTTGAACAAATCAGGTTCGTTTTTCATCTTCGTCTGTTTTTCTTTTTCTTCTTTCTTACTCATGATTATTCTCTTTCATCCACCTCGGACCGGACCTGTGGATGTGTTTAGGTTCTATTCGTTCGTATTTGCGCGGCTGGCGACAGTCTACAGTCCAGGCGCACGTGTTGTTCATTATCGACCTCGCCTTACGTTCCGGCTTATAAGAATTCGCCCGTATCGAATCCTCTTTGTCGATATAATATCTTACGTTCGGTAACGTGTCGTTCTTGAACTGGAAATTGCCCGCGAACGATACGACCGAACACAAGAGAAGTAAGGGAACTACCCGCATACTCCCTCCGGATAGAATGCGAGCTCTGTGGCGGTCATTTTCGCCTGTCCGTTCTCGACCTTGAACTTGTAGACAGTTTCGAGCTTCGAGATGTCGCGATAATCGTCTTTACCGACACAGATGTTTACCTTCATGTCCCCGAGTTCCGGGTGAAGGGCGAGCTGGTTCATCATGCTTGCGGCGAGCTGTCTGTAATTCATATTAACCTCTTTTTTGTTTGACTAAAATATAGAAATTTCAATATGAATCGTAAACATGAAAAACAAAGATTTTTTCGCCGGGATTGCTCCCGACGATGTTTCGCCTACTTGAGTCGACGATCGACGGTCGTATCAAACCAGTCGCCTGTTCTTATCCCGTCCTTCACGAAACGACGGAGTTCACGGAATTTGACATCGGCTTTCGCGTAATCCGGATGATTCGCATGGAACTGCTGGATTGCGGTAGGATGCTTGTCCGAGTCCCAGCTTTCACGAATATCCATGTATTCACCGTTATGCAGAACAACAAATTCGCCGCTAATGTGATGATCGTTCTTGCCGTATTTCGTTTCGATATTCTCTTTCGTCAGATAATGCGGAATGTCAACCACGAAATCTTCGACGAGCTTGCCACCAGTCGTTTTTCGATTGATAAACTTTTCGCAGGTTTCAAGATCGTCGAACACCTGAATCGGGTAAATAAGCTTGCTAGAGTCATAGCTGGACTGGAGCTTGACGAAGAGAACGGTTTTGCTGCGGAGAAGGGAAAGGATTTCGGAATTGTTCATATTAACCTCTTTTTGTTTGACTTAAATTTAGAAAAATGAACTAGTTTTGTAAACTAGTTCAAATCCGATTTTTTCGCCGGAAGAGCTACTTGTTTTCGTCTTTGTCGAAATATTCCCAACCGCCGTTCTCGCTGATGAAGCGGTCGAGAAGTTTAACGAATTTCACGGTCATTTCGTTCGACTTGTCCCCGCTGACAAGAACATCGAGTTCGTTGAACAGACCGTAAGCAGACCACAAAGCCTGTTCCTTGATGCTCGGTTCGGCAAAACCCTTTTCTTCAAGAATCTTGTCGTCGTTCGGCGTGAAAAAGCCCTGCAGAACGAGCGCGAAATCTTTGTTGCTAACGAAACCGGCGGTACCGGTCTTTTCGTCATGAACCGGAAGGCTGATGTTTGCGATATCGGAATGAGACATATTGGACCTCTCTGAATTAAGTTAAACTGAATGTTCGTACCGAACGATTTAAATATAGAAAATTCGAAAGAACTTGTAAACAAGTATAATTCGAATTTTTCTAACAGAAGAGCTACAGCTTTCGTGTTCTCAGGATAGTAGTATCGAGAACATAGCCGTTATAGTTCTGCTGGAGGGTTATTTCGATGTGCTTCAACATCTTATCGACTTCATAACGGTTGTCACAGTGGATTTCGAGATTGCCGTTGTCGAACGATCTCGTATGGTTAATCTTCGTTTCGTCGATTGCCTTCATAATCAGATCCCACGTTTGCTTGTTCGGATCTGCCTTGAAAGACATGAAACCAGTGTAGTTGTAGTTAGCCATTTGGACCTCTCTGATGAATGTTAATGAACGAACTGTTCGATTTAAATATAGAAAATTCAAATGTTCATGTAAATAAAAACAATTATGAAAAAAGCGGCGGAATCGCCCTCGCCATAGGACGACCCGCTCTTTAGAGGTCAATCTTCTTCTTCGTCTGTTTCGTCGCCAGTTTCGACGACTTCTTCACCAACCATGATGTTTCCGTCGTCGACATAAACCCTGAACTTACCCGTATCGTCCGTTACGAGCTTGACTTCATGAGCGTCTTCACAGACCCATCCCATATCGTCGCGGAAGTTTTTCTCTTCGTCGCAGAATTCGAGAGGAATCACAGCGAGACAGCCTGCATCGACACCATACGAGGCATGATTGCCACCGTAACATCCGTCACCATATGCGGTCGAATCAACCAACATGATTTCTTTCCCGTCGTGGACAAATTTGCCGTCGTTACACCAACGACCTTCTTTCTTTTCTCGTTCGTTGCCCCAATTGAGCCATTCGTTATAAAGTTCTTCCTTGAGGGCGTAGCATGGATCGCCGAAGTAAAAGCCGTTCGGGCATTTGATTGTTTCGTTGATTCCGGAAGTATTAGCCATATCAGACCTCTTTATTGATTTATACTCGAGACATTCGAGCTTTATTAAATATAGAAAATTCAGATTAAATCGTAAACAACAAAATTAAAAGAAAAAGCGACGGAAGAGCCTGAGCGGACAAATCCGCCGCCGGAGGTTAACAGTTAAACCATGTCTTCGAACTGTTCGATATAACCGGCGATGTCATTATTGTCAGACACTTTCTTAATTACTTCGGGCACGAGCTTTTCCAAGATTGCGACTTCGTCTTCGGTCACTTCGCGAGCATTATCGAGCATATTGACGCAATCAGTCACGGTGACTTCATCAGTCGGCTGGTTGTCGTCGTCATAATACGTAATCTTCAAGTCGCTCGGGTAGTTAAGCAGCGAATTGCGATAGTGTTCAGCCTGTTCGTCAGTGAGCAACTGGTATTCATACCAGCGGTCCATGTCGTGGAAGTTCTGGTGGAAAATCTTAACAAGTTTCATATTTAACCTCTTATGTTTGCTTAAAATATAGAAAAT
>Ga0265300_10002272_pt1 | contig 16839 bp, 16 predicted proteins | sample AusTroGonzalo_MG_FD_193482 | JGI IMG/M metagenome (GOLD analysis project Ga0265300, IMG submission 193482) | Bovine rumen microbial communities from tropical cattle in Woodstock, Queensland, Australia - Gonzalo_03 | ecosystem: Host-associated > Mammals > Digestive system > Stomach > Rumen ...
GAAGGCTCAACGACTATCGAAACAGTAGTCATAGAGAAATACTATGATGAGTAATGGAGTAGAGTAGGGAAACCGAAATGGGAGGCATATATAATTTGGTAATAGAATTATATATGAAGATATAGTCTAATCCTTACGGCGACGTAAGGTAGTTTAAAATGAAGGTTGTCAACCAGATGATTCTCAGCACGAATGTTTGTGCCATATCGTAGTAATATGATATGAAACACCTTCCTAATTGCGGGAACGTCCAGTTAAGTTCCAATTACTAAACTATCATGGTGACATAGATAGTGGCAATGGGTAACTCCAAAGGTATAGTAAAAAGATTGGAAATATGGATAACCGACGCAGCGAATATTCATGTGTAAAATTCTCACTACGAAGTGGGGGTGAAAATGATGGATAAGAATGAAATAGTTCGATTTAAATACAATGGGCAAGTTACTGATTATGGAGTCACTAGAGCTGGCGACGTGTGGTCTTTTAAAAATAAAAAACCGCTTAAGCTTAAGCCTATTAAAAATGCATATGGCTATCTAGTCGTAAATGTATACTTAGAAAATGCCATCCGGCAATTCAGAATACATAGACTAGTTGCAACTACATTTATCCCAAACGACCATCCAGACACGCATATTGACGTAAATCATAAAGATGGCAATAAAACAAATAACGATATTGACAATCTTGAATGGTGCACGCCTAAATATAACACAGAGCATGCAATAAAGATGGGGTTACGAATAAATTCTGGAGAAGATTTTCACAGTAGTGTTCTTACTGAGAAAGAAGTTGTCAGGATTTGTGAATTGTTGGTTGAAAATAAGTTGAAGGTAAAAGACATTGCAAAAGAAATAGGTGAGCATTGCTCCGTGGCCATGGTAAGAAATATTTACTACAGGGCATCATGGACTCATGTGGGTTACCAGTATCCGTTAGAAAGGCATACTGTCGATCAACCTCATGAACCGAGTAAGTTATCTTATGACCAGGTTCATTTGATATGCAGACTGTTACAATCAACATTCTTGTCTTACCGCAAGATAGCTAAACTTGTGGGCGGATGTACTCATAGAGAAGTAAATCATATAAAGAATAGACATACTTGGACTAGTATATCTAAAGACTATGATTTCTCAGGTAGAGAAAAACGCTTTATTAAACATGAATAGAGTTCAACGACTATCGAAAAGGTACTGTAAGAGAAATACTTGCAGGAGTAACTGAGTAGAGTACACCATATGGTGGAAATGGAAGGCACCCACGATTATGGTAATAGTAATATGGGTGATGATATAGTCTGAACATGCATAGAGATATGCAGATAACATAATTGAAAACATTTGCTTACGACGGTATCAGAGAAGATAGAATTCAACGAAGACTTTAATAAGTTCTTCACAATCAATGCTGGTACAATTTGCCCTGTTCTCAATAGTGACGCTGTAGACGAACTTGACGATTGGGCCATCTGGATAAATCCAAATGAAATTCAGAAAAGTGAAGAGCTTGATCAGGACAGTGAGTTCAATACTTACATCAATGATAAGTTCTATGTACAGAATCTTGTTACTAAGGAATCTGTACTTATTGAATCCATAGAGCCAAGAGAAATGTATTTCACACAGGAATCTCTTGATCTTCTTAAGAAGGGTAAAGGATATATTAAGTTTAAAGATATGGACTCTGATACTTCCTTATTCGAGATGATTATAATGAACAACGAGCTTACTCGTCCATTATATACCCTCATCAATCTTCTTAATAAGGGCTCAAATGAAACTCTTACTTACAGTGAGATGGCGCAGATATTTACACAGCTTTTATTAGATGCTAATATAGATGCACAGGCAGTAGCAGGCGAACTTATTATCAACAGATTAATCCGCCAGGATCCTGATGATAATTATGAGCGTCCGAATTTTGCTAAGAAGCATCTTGAGCCATATCAGATCTACACTGTTATAAGAGCACTTGAGAGAAACAAGTCACCGCTCATTGGTTTATCTTCTCAGGACATTAAGCGCCAGATTATTTCTGACGATTTGATTACTAAGAAGCATGGTGAATCTTTCATAGATCCACTCTTTAAAGAAACTGTGTCTACAGATAGACTTAAAGAGATTCATGCAAAGATTCATAAGAGAAGATCTGAATAATTCCAAGATATCCACGGTACTTACATCCAGTCCGTGGATATCTTTTTTGGTAACAAATAAGTAAAGCGGAAATTGATTTCTTTTTAAGTTTGCTGTCCTTTCATTTTTCTTAATAAAATACGAGTATATCTAAAGAGATATACTCGTATTTTTTAATATACCAGAAAACATTTAGATATATTGAAATCTATAATAAGATTGGATGGATATAATATGGAAAGAAGCATAAAAGTTTTTCATACTCATATTGAAGTATGGCCATACAAATTAGGAGAAAGTCCCAGAGTGGAGAAAGCCATGTCTGTATGGATCGAAGCAGAATATAGATATGAACCTCTTGGATATTATTTTTATAACGATACTTTGTATGTTCCGAGAGGGTTTGACATTAATTTGTTAGAAAAAGAATTTAGGGTACATGCAGAGAATATGTATCATGCAGATGAGGCAAAGAAAGTTACTGGTGTAAAAATGCTATGCCCTCCAAGAGATGAAACACAAGTACGAGCAATAGATTACTTAATAGGAAGAGGGAGATTCTACAGTGCAAACACTGCTTCCCAACAAGCTCTTATCTTGGATACTGGTATAGGAAAAACCTATGTTACTATCCATAGTATCATAGAGATGAAAACCCGTGCTATAATAATTACACATCAGGATAAAATTAAACAGCAGTGGATAGAAAGGTTTAAAGAATATAGTAACGTGAAAGATGAATACCTTATAGACATTGCAGGTTCTCCACAGATGGAGAAAGTAATGGAAGGAAAACTCTTTGGATACTATTACTTTATAAATCACCAGACTATAAATTCTTATTTAAGAAATAATGGTCCGGATGAACTAAAGAAGTTCTTTAAAAAGATCTCTGTTGGAATCAAGGTTTTTGATGAGGCTCATCTTTCATTTAAGAATGTAATGAGAACAGATTTCTTCTCTAATACAAGAAAAACTTATTACCTTACTGCAAACTTTGATAGAACTGACCCTAATGAAGCTAGGGTATTCAGGAGAGCTTTTAATAATGCATATAAGATGACAGAAAGCCAATTACTGAAAGATGATGCTGATGCTAAGACTGGAAGAAAACATATAGTGTTTATTCCTACTCTATATAGAAGTAACCCAGCCCCTCAGTATGTTAAAATGGCTATGAATTCATATGGATTCTCTGTAGCAGGATTTTTTAAGTATGCTTTTCACTATGACCAGTATAATACCATGAGAGAAGTTTTCTACCAGATATTTGAAATGGCTATTAAACTGGAGGGAAGAATTCTAATTACTCTTCCTAAGATAGAAGATACTTATATCTTAGCGGATTCTATTAAGAAGCATTATCCAGATTTAAATCGTTCTATTGGTACTGTAAATAGTAAGAATAGTAAAGAGGATAATGAATATGTTAAAGAGAACTCTGATATCATAGTATCTACGATAAGGTCATGTGGAACTGGTGTTGATATAAAGAAATTAAGAGTAATTATCAACCTGGAACCATTTAGCTCAAAGATTACTGCTAACCAGTTAGCAGGAAGACTTAGAGAATATTCTCCTACTGAGGATACTTATTTCTTCCATTTGGTAGATTTAGCATTCCCAGTATGCGAAGATCAGTATCTTAAAGTAGTACGGCACTTAAAAGGTAAATGCAAATCTATTGAAATTTTCAGGCCATGATGGTCAAGAAATCCCACAAGTCTAAAACGTAATTAGACTTGTGGGATTTCATTTTACTTGATATCTGTACCGATGTTTACTGCAACATCACTCTTGAATAATTCACGAGCGAAGTCTTCTGCAAGACCATTAAAATTACCATAGTAATCGGATGTATCATCGTTTGGGAACTGGATTACTTCCTTCTTGAAAAGGAGATAGAGTTCTTCATCACCAAATGGATTTGGAGCTTCGATGATCTGTGATACGATTGGGTTACCAGAGAATGCTGTCTTAAGACGTGTAGCAAGTGTCTTTCTTGCATCGCCGTTGATTACCTTAGGTTCGATCTTAAGAGTAACATTACCGAATGTAATAGATGGCTTGAATAACTTCATGAGAGCATCTATCTTGTAAGTGTTTACAGATTCGATATAAACGATGTAGTTTGTTTCATCAAACTTAACGATGATTTCTTCATCGTCCTTGAACATTGCCATTATCTTCTTAGCACATGTAGCCCATGGAGAGCTAAGTCCTACTTTTTCATTTGCAACTGTTTCTGCCATTTTGAAAACCTCTTTTCTATATAATAAATTTATTATACTGTAAAAAACAAAAAATAAGGATTACCATAACGTATGGTAATCCTTATTTACTTACCTTTTAATTTCTCTTTTAACTTACTTTAACTTGCTTTAGATGTTTTGTTCACTTTAGGTGCTTTTTCTTTAGTTGTTGCAGTCTTCTTTATCTTCATCTGAAGGTGTCGAATCAGTGGCCCAATATCCCTATTAGTTATGCTATATTTCTCGCATAACTCAGTATCGTCCATCTTTTCTGAGTCTTTTAGATATTCTTTGCACTTCTTGGTATCCCATTCCACCACTATGTCAGCTAGGGCTACCTTATTTTCTTCCACAGCAATTTCATCTGACAGACCGACTATTTTTGCCAGATACTCTTTGACATACTTTATTAAGTCGTCGGTTACCGAATAATAGTAATCCCCTAGTAGCGTTGGTGAAACTACTTTCAGTTGATTCATCTTTACCATCGAGTATTCGCGTCTAGGGTCGACAAATATAGGGTTGATGTTATCACCATTCTTCGCTTCCTCTAGAGTGGTTGTGGTTACCGGCATTATTAATACCTCAGTATATCCGGCTGTGTGTACATTCACTACTAACCATGGTCTGGTTTTCGCAATCTCGACACACGAAGATTTGGTTTTGGCCTGTGTTAAAGAATCATCCTCTTTGATCCAGTACACCTGCCCAGCGATGCATCTTTTTACAGGCATGTTTTCGAATAACAAAGTTATTCCCTCCTTTTAATAAATAATATGAATTTATATTAATTCATCCCTGTATAATATATAGATGAAATAACACCTTAAAAACATTTTAGTAATACTACACATATAGAAAGGAACATGCTATATGCTTTATATACAAGATGAGTCCGAGTTTCTTATAACGGAAGCTCAACTCGATACGACATTCTTATTTAGAGATACAGTGTATCCTAAAATAGAAAAAGTTTTATCTACACCAGAGGGTAGAAAGCAATATGCTCGTATTATAGAAGCTTATGTGAATAGAAATACAAATAAGCTCACTACAATAGGTCCAGTATACCAGATACCTTTTACAGAAGCAGATAAAACTCAGTATTACCAATTATTCGAATTTGATTCTCCATCCTTGATAAAGCTAATAAAAGAAGCCAGAGTAAAACTCGGAACTTCTATTCCTCCTTGGCAGTCACTTTGCCAGAATCCAATATTCTGTGTTTTCTTCTATTGCATAAGATACTTCACTCTCCATAAGGAAGTAGACCCAAATGGAAAATTCTTAAATAGCTCACTTATAATAATGGCACTTGCAGTATACCCATCTATCTTCTATAAGTATTTCCGTAGATATACAGTAAATATAGGTATAATGCAATACACGATTGATAATCTTTCTCAGAGATTCCTTATAAAGAAGTCCGATCACCTGTTTGGCGTATTAACCACTCTGATTCAGACTTCTTGGCAATTCCACCAGAATAATATTAAACAGGGTTCTGATGATGCGTGTGCACAGTTCGCTTGGCGTGTGCACAATGACCAGAACTCATTAGTAAAGAGAATTGCTAATGCTTATAACGAGAATAAGAGAAACGGACTTACTGTAACATCCACACAAGATATCTTCGATGATAATAACATCAACGTAGATATCGAGAATAACTCCAATAAGGTAGATAATATTACCAATAAGGTAGTTACTACTATCTTAATAAATGGTGTGGATCTGAAGATAAGTGACTTCTGTGCAAATGCTGCTAACGTTAGTAAGTTGGAACTAAGAAATTATCTTACTTTAATTATTAAAGATAAGAACTCTAATGATATCAAAAAATTCATTGAGAGTATTCTCTTTGTATACTTATACTACGAGAAGCATACCTATGAAGAAATTAACTCTAAGTTATTCATAGCATATGCACTGGCAACATTTAAGAAAACAAATTCCAAAGACGAAAACATTGGTAGAATAAAAGGAACTCTTGATAAGTGGGGCAATGATACCGGCCTATACCAGAGATTTACCAGACTTGCTACAAGAGTTGATTATACCAAGGGAATCTATTTATACTTCATAATGTGTATCCAGAGATATGGATAATATTTTAAGAACCTACATCTTATCTAAAAGATGTAGGTTCATTTTTACTGCTTTGTACCGGATTCTACGAATCTCAAATCATCTTTTTTGATAGTTGCAATACAACCCCATTTATCTGAAAAATTTACAGTATTGAAGCCGTGAGAAGCTATAAGACCAAATCCATTTGGTGTATTATACACGTCGAATGTGATTGTATCATCTTTTTCTTTAATCTCATTCATGAGTACATCTAAGAGGGTAGCATCAGTGGAATCGAAATCTATTAACCATCTTTTTTCAATAGCACATTCTTTTTTAGCGGCAATCGCTGCCAACTTGCTATCGATAGAGCATAAATTGAAATCTGGATTATCTATCAAAAAGTGTAGTAATTGATTGCGTACGCTTACCATGCTGCGCGCATTTACGGAAACGTACATCCGGCTTGTTTCGCCAGGTACTCCATCATCTACAAAGTGGCTGAACTCATCTACATATTTAAAGAACTTGGTTTCAGTGAATATGAAAGATTTCCTGCGTTCTACAAAATCATCAACGTTATTATTGTCCTTCTTACGTGAAACGTATAATGCTACGTAGCATTTGTCATCTGTCTGCTGGTCAATTCCCCAGCTTTTAGTACTTGTCATTTTTATACCTCCTGAAAATAAAAATATAATTTAGGTATGTCCTTATACCTAAATTATATTGCTGTTGAGTTGATTATTAAAATCAACTCTTAAATCTTAAATACTGCTCTAGTGAGCTCAGATGCTGTGCATGGAAGAATCTCCGATACACATTCTGATGATAATATTCGTCCGAGCACTTCTAATTCCAGATACCACTGTGGATGGTTAGCGATATCTGTAATCGGGTGCTCCATCATGTATACGAATTTATCAAATTCTTTACTGATGGTGGATACCCATGCTAATGAGTCTTCATTTATAGGACCGTCAAAACACTTTAATCTTAATCCAGTTTTATGGGTGTATAAAATATTCCTGAATGCATACAGGACTAATGCTGTGTTTGTCGGCCGTTCAGTGCTCATACCCAGTGAGCAGATAACTGGTGTCTTATCCATTTCGGAGATAAACTTCAAAAGTTTCAATAAATCCTCAAATGGATAAATATAAAATTTATCCATGTTTACTTTACTCACGATAGTAGATGCTGCTGATCTCAGATTATTTGGTATCTCAGGTACGTATCTGATGTTATCAGACTTCAAAATAGCTCTTTCAGCATTCATATAATTTCCATACATTTTTATTATCTGATTCTGGAATGTAGCATTCTGATCTGCTATCTCGTTGATAAATTTGTACATACCAATTAAGCTACCGGTGGTGTTGTCCCACATAGCACGAGTTTCATTAGGAATGGAATCCTCTATTGCTCTAACCAGTGAGTACTTACTGGATGCGTACTTCATGAATTCAGAAAACTCTGAACTGCTTTTCCACTTATTCATTACAGAGATTACTTTCTGCATGAACGGTGAAAATCCCTCATATGCCACGATTGGGCTTGAGACAATTTTGTCCCCCAGGCACATTTTAAACTCCCCCTTCTCTTCAATTATTTTTGCTTTCAGTGCTTGGTAAGGTATTAATTCATTCTCGTGTGAGAACTCCTTGAGCGGGATGTTTTTGTTGCACGGTGAGGAAAACTCCCGATAAACCTCACTTAAAAACTTTTTGTGTGTCATGACGTAGTCCTTTCTGTTGGGTTGCTTTTGTTAACGTCATGATAATATATTAATAAAAAAGACAGTGAAAAAACGACTATACAGAAATATGTATAGTCGTTTTTATATCAGGTCACAATGTCTGAATCTGCGAGACACTCAACACATACGTACACACGAGTAGTTGTATCGAGATCGAAATAGTTCTTTAAGCATGCATACGGGATATTATTCTTGATGATGATAAGTCTGTTATTTGGGGATGTAGAATCTGAGCAGTAGTCATCATAGTTAGAGATATCTACTACTTTATCCGGATCATCTTTATATTTACGGTATGCATTAATGCCATGTCCAAGAGGATCATTCTCTTTCAGAAGCATTGCTTTAATTGGAATTGCCATATGAATACCCTGCCTTTCAAATTGTTTTAATAGATTGTATTTTGAATAAAAAATGAAGAAAAATGAACCTGCCCAAATTTCTTTGAGCAGGTTCATAGATGTGAAGCAGAGATTACTCAGATTTTATTATCCAAGTATTCCCTTCTTCTTCTTGTCGCTGCCTTCGTTTTCAAGACGTTCGATTTCTCTTCTTGCCTTTTCAATCTCTAAGCATTCTCTTGTTGCTGTTAAGCCAGCCTTTGTACCAGCGTAAGTAACAACTCCAGCGCCCATTCCGAGTGTGGTATTTTTTGTTGACTCTGCAACCTTCTTGCCAACAGTGTAACCTGTGACAACTGAAGCAGCTTCAATAACGCCGTCAGAGATTCCTCTCTTAGTGGCCTTAACGATCTTAGCATTGTTTTCATTGTTGTTAATATTAAATCCTAACATTGTAAATTACCTCCGTAATTAATTATTGATTTTTTATAATTCGTATGAACACGTTTTTCTACTATTGTAGCGCATCCCGTGTAAACGCTCGTTCCTTCAATTGACAGAAATTACTTCTTGAACATGCTCTTAACCTTGTTAGTTACATTGCCTGTAGCTTTCTTAATATCTTTCTTCATGTTCTTGATATCCTTAGAAAGCTGCTTGTCAACAGCCTTAATTGTGTTCTTGATCTGTCGTTCTGTTCTCTTCTGTGATAATGTTTTCATAAGCTATTATCCTCCTAAAGGAAACCCAGTTTTACAACGTAGAGGTTGTTTTTCATACTTATTACTGCCGTGATAATGTATGTGTTTCTTTTCGTACTTTACGCAATACTTTTATTATCCAAAAACATAGTATTAACCATATAATGAAAGGATGATGTTTATGGCCTTAACTCCGCAAAAACGTCAGAAGATGGAGAAGGTTATTTATGATACTTTCTCTGCCTTAGACAAAACCGGTACGAATACTAAGCATTACAAAGAGATGTTTTCTCAAATGTCAGATCTCCAGTTTGATAAATTCTTTAAAGAATTATTTTCAGACCCATCTCTCTATCTCATACTGAATGTATGTGACTACGAGATAGATCTCCGTATTGATGACATTGAAGATGCTGCTAAAGTATTATCGATACCACTCTTCGAAAGAATCGCATTCCCTCATTATACAAAAGATAAAAATAACGTAGTCGTTTCTGCTGAGCCAGTCCCGGTCGGATACTGTCACATCAAAAGAACACAGCAAACACTTGCTAAAAAGAATGGTTTATCCACTACTTCTGATATGCGTTCTGCTATGACCGGACAGGTTACAGGTTCGGATAAAAACGGTAAGGAATCAGATCTTGAAAACTCAATGTTAATTTCTCTTGGTATGTTAGATGTTCTTAAAGAACTCAATGGTCCTCGCGCAGATGACTTAGTAATGAAGCAGCAGATGCTCACTTCAATTGGTACTAAGGGATATGTTTCATTAGAGGAACTTGATAATGATCCTGCTAATAAGACTACACTTAATACAGTAAATACGTATTTACTTGGTATGGGTCTGAATTCAGACCTTGTTACTAAGGGACTTATGCTGAAGAAGACAATTGACGAGGAGGCTTGAATTATATTATGAAAATCTCTAATGATGATAAGAAGTATCTCTTATCGTTAACCCCAGAAGATCTTGATTTTAGTACTCTCGTGCATATCTTTGGCTCTACTATCAATATCAATGATAATATCTCCAAAGCATCCACTCCTAACTTTCGTACTACAGATGAAATGACTCTTTCTCCATCTGAGTATTTTGTAAAAGAAGTTACAAATACCACAGTAGGAAGATTCATATGGAATAAGTATCTTATAGAAAGAGTTGGTTTACAGGACGTCACTGGATATATTAACTTCGTTATTGATGATAAAGCTAATGGTAAAATAGAGGCTATTATCACTAAAGGGTTAATTGATGATAAAGTTACAGTGGAGCAATTCCATAAGTATGTTGATTATAGAGATACTTTAGGAATGCAGCTTAACTCTGTAATTACCACATCATTTACCCCACTTACAATAAAAACTCCACCAGAGATACAAAAAAGAAAAGCAGAATTATTTAAGCAGTATAAGAAAGAACTCGATGATGGAGATATCATTGTAAGTGAAAGAATCGAAAAAGAACTTACCAGTAGAACAAAAGAAATATTCAAAGGCGACCCTGGCATGGACTTATATAACTCCGGTGCTAGAGGTAACTTCGGAAATTACAAAAACATGAATCTCTTTAAGGGGGCTACTGCAAATAATGTTACTGGTAAATTTGATATAGTAAGATCTTCATTTATGGATGGTATATCTAAGCAGGATATACCTTCTTTTGCCACCGCAGTAGTATCTGGCGCATATCCGAAGGCGGTTTAGGCTTAAGTCTAGGAGTTTTCCTAGCATTATAACTGGCCGCCTCAAAACCGTGTGAATTGCTGGAACATCTCTCTGAGACAATCAGCAGCCAAGCCTATATTTATATATAGGAAGGTTCAACGACTATCGAAAACATAACTATAGAGAAACCCCATAGTGAAGAAGTGAGTAGAGTACACTCAAGTGAGTGGAAGCGCACGGCATTGTATATCTGGTAACAGGATATGCAATGAAGATATAGTCTAATCTATATGGCGACATATAGCTGAATGTACAGTTGTGGAAGTAACGATTCCATAAGAATACAAATACGGTACGCAAGAGTCAGGATATATGACCAAGCAATTATTGGCAGCGTTCCAATCTGAAGTTCTGGATGAGGCAGGTACTGATTGTGGTACTAAATCTACTTTGGAAATAACTTTGACAAATCGAAATTCAAAAGATTTCTTGTATAGATATATAGTGGAGGATGGGAAGTATGTCTGCCTTACCCCACAGATAATCGATAAATACGTTGGTAAGACAGTGCACCTCAGATCTCCTATGATGTGTAAGGGACAGAAGTACTGTAATATATGCGCAGGAGAGATGAACTATAAACTTGGTAACCTTAACATTGGATTAGGATGTGCTAAGATCTCAACAACTCTCCAGAGATTAGGTATGAAAAAATTTCATATCTCGAATCTTGCCAGCAATAAAATCGACCAAAATGACATGTTTATATAAAAAATAACTTCCACTGAGTTTTATTCTCAGTGGAAGTTATTTTTCGTATGGCATGAAATGTTTCATACCGGCAGTTTATTAAACCATATGATATCACCTCAGGCGTGATAGCCTGATACTCCTCGCCGTATAAGATGTATGGATCGAATACGGGCGTTAACGAGTTATTGAAAGGTAATATATTACCCAGTTACATACCGCATCCATACCTGCGATAAGCACTTATATCCTGGCTTGTTTCTGCTTTACTTCGTTCGACCACCGGGATATCACGCGTGTGTTTAATGACTACCGTTTGTAATTAAACGGATTCCTTACACGCTAGTCAGCAAGTCCATAGTGCTCTATGAGCTTTCTACATCCAAATCTGGATGTGTTTTTGTCATGGTTCCATCTGGTCACTCTACCAGACCCGATATATTTCTTCAGTTTGTATGAGCGATCATATGGATTGTGAAACGATACTTGGTATCGTTCACCATCGATTTTGAAATCGAAGTAGACAATGATGGAATCACAATAATTCTGATCATCAGCTCTAACCACATAATAATTAAAGTCTGATCTTTTCGTATTGCGAATCATCTCCAGAGCCCTTACTTGAAAATGGACCTTAGAATCATAGCCTTCGTGCGCTGCGAAATTATTCTTAAGAGTAATCTCGTATTTACACTTGCCTGCATCAGATGCAACCTGAGCAGATACAATAGCTTCGGCTATGTATCTATTTACATCTCTCATTATATTCACCTCCTTTATATAATGATACAAAGATGATGTATTAAGAAAATAAAACAACTTACAGTAAGAAAAAATAACCTGCATTGAAATCTCTTTCTTTGCAGGTTATTTTCATGCTACTAACGGTTATACTCGTGTGAGATCACCGCTAATAGTATACTTCAGTCCTCCGTCATAATCCGGTATATCATCTATCGTACGCTGCAGATCCTCTGCTGTTTCTTCAGCCCACTTGATTCGTTCATTGAGAATCAGTGGCTCATCAAGAGTCATAAGATGTGCTTCTATTTTGTACCGCCTGCTACCAATGCTTACATAAACAGCATCTTCTTCAGTCGAAATAGAAATCTCATCTTTTGTGCCCTCAATTGCGTGAATTTTTGATATCCCTTTTATGACAATTTTTATTCTGCTCTTCTCTTCGTCCATATAGCGTTCCTCCTTATAACGTATTCCAGTTTCGTAATTCATCAGGCACATTGTCCTGAGGCAGGAATCTGTTATATCGCGGTAACATTGTTATGTCCACTTTTTCGACCTCGTAGAAGTCGAAGTGAACGGAGTTAAATAACCCCTTGACACCGCTTAACATTATACGAGTCATTGATGAATTCATATCCACCGTAGTAACGTGATATGCTTTACCGAGTTCAAGATTCGCATCTTTGCAGTCCTGAATATCGCTTGGATAACCAGATTCTGGACGTGTGAATTTAGCATATAAATCTTTCATAGTTTATACATCCTTTCATAAAATAGTTTATAGAGATCACGCTCTTTATTTTTAGGTTTTCATACCTAGATAATATACTAACTTCGGGTTTTCTTATACTGAAAACAATATTGTAACCTAGCATACTAAATGAAAGGAGAATTAACCATGGAAGACTTTAATGATTACCATATCCGTGAAACCGGTCATCCGGTTCATTATATACAGTGCCAGTGTTCTACTGCGCATACTTTCGGTAATGTTACTGCGTACATCCAGAATTATCTTATTAATCTTTTCCCTAAAGATTTCTTTAAGACTATTCATGTAAATTCCAAAATTGCTCATACTCAGTTACGCAGTACTCCTAATGAATTTTTAAAGAAACAAACTCCAGCTTTTATTATCCGTCCTAGAATAGACTGGAATGACACGAATAAATTTTTAAATGGAACTCCTATTATACAAAGACAAGGAGATCTTTATCATACTTATGGGGGAACTAACTTACAAGAGTTCTTTAAAGATGATAAGAATAAACTTGCAGTAAAATACCAGCTCAATCGTTATGTAATGAATTTCGATGTAATTCTCATTGTAAATACTCTTATGAAACAGATTAACTGGGCATCATATTTTCAGAATGCTGTAAGACAGAATATTCCATTTAATCTCGATACTTGTTTAGAGAGCTATATCTCTCCGGAGATGTTAAAGCAGATCTCTAATCTCTCTGGGGTTCCTATGATAGATGAAGAGGGTACTATAAATAGCTTCATGAGATACATGAATGCAAATTCATATTACCCTATTACATATAAGCTTCAAGGAAGTACTGGCACAGAAGAATTCTATCGTTACTATCCAGTAAGAATGGACTGCTTGATTTCTGATTTCAATACTGACGAAGGAGAGAAGCAGGGCCAGATTCAGGATAAATACCAGATTTCATTTTCATTAAGATGTGAATTCTTTGCTACTGGATTCTACTATCTTTTCTCAGATAAAGTGGAAGAAATGTCTGATATCATCTTAGATGATGATTCATCTACCATTATCCCGTTATTTACAGATGTAATGTTACGAGAAGATATCGACTTACCATTAGGTTGGCATCTATATGCTTCTCCATCTTGTAGACTGGAAGAGAGAAATGATACAATAAATCTGAGTGAATTATTAGCAGAGTCTATTAAGACCGCAATAAAATTCCACTTAGATAAAGGAATCCCATTATTAGAATTCTTCAAGATAAGAATAAGAGAACAGGGTAGATTATTACAGGAAGAAGTTCATTGGAAGTTTAACCCTGAAACTTATGATTTGGAATTCATCAATTGCAGTACTTATTACACCTACAAGATTCTTATTATGATAAATATCGAATATATAAATAAGCTCATTAAAGATGTATATAACTTAACTTAATCCTCCACGGAACATAGAAAGAAGATGACTAGCATAGATATAAAACTATGCTAGTCATCTTCTATAGTTGAAGGATCATTTATGTCAAAGAAGGAACTTCTTTATAGTTCAATACAATTCAACGAGTCGGATTATCTTTTGTTGTATTTATTAGTTTACCCGTACTAAAGGACCTTGGAATGCTAAGTATGTATGCATTTATTTGATTGGAGGTATAATATGTCAAAGTATCATCACCAAAGAAGCAAACCCATGAAACAAGGTTTTTCCAGCCAAAGGAATAAGTTTTTCGTTTTTAGCAAAATGGAGGTCTTTTTTAATAATGTTAAGAGTACAAAAATAAAATTTATCCATACAAGGAGAATTATCAAACAATGGTTCATTTAGAATTGTATTGAACACGTTAAACATTCCTCGATATATCAATATTAATAGGGCAGAAAACTTCCTCATACACATCTTTTCACTTATTGGCCTGTGCGTTTAAACACCCGAGGCTCTTTGTCCGTCAGCGCGACCACCCTATCATTTTATTTACTAAATTAAATTTTTTATCTTTATGTTTAGATTTAAATTTTTAATGTAACTAAATTTTAATTACATAAAAAATATTATGAAAGGGCAAAATATACAGTATGAAAATCACCTATATAAAGCTGGTCAATTTCTGTAATATTCACTCTGCTTTAAAGAGTAATAAACTAGAGATTGACTTTTCTAATAATAAGAATAAAGTAATACTAATTACCGGGCCAAATGGTTCAGGAAAGACAAGTACACTAAGTTGTTTACATCCATTTGCATATAATGGAAACTTAGATGTAAGAAGTGATCTCCCAATAATATTACAAGGGAGAAATGGAGAGAAAGAAATCCATATTGAAAATGGTAATGATAAATATGTAATCAAGCATTTCTATACTCCATCCAAAGAATCCCATACAGTGAAATCTTATATAGAGAAAAATGGGATAGATTTAAACCCTAATGGTAATGTAACATCATTTAAGGAAATAATAAAAGATGAGTTAGAATTGGAAACTGATTTCCTTAAGTTAATAAGATTAGGGTCGAACGTTACTAACTTCATAGATTTAAAAGCTACTGAAAGAAAAGCTTTCATGGGAAGAATACTTAGTGAAGTGGATGTGTATTTATCACACTATAAGAAAATCACTAATGATATCAGAGAAGTAAAATCCGTAATCTCCCATTTATCTGATAAAATACAGAAGTTAGGAATCCCAGATAATATAGAAGAATTACTGGATGACAAAGAGAAGCTCGCTAATCGTATTAAAAACATGAATGACTCTCTTAATAAGCTAAGAGGAAAACTCGGTGCAATAGACCATGATATACTAAAACACGAGAGTCTTGCTAAAATAGCACAAGGGCTTAAGGCATCAGAAAATAAGCTAAAGAAAATTGAGCATTCTTTAGAAGGAAATGATATCGCTATAGAAGAATGCGATAAATTGATAAGCGAAACTTCCAATTCTATCATAGAAAAAACCACTAAGAAAGAATCTATGATAGAGAAAAGAAATGGTATCTTAGATAACTTAGATAGAATGATGAGAGAACTCGGAGATATCGAAAGAGAATTATCTAAGATAGAGAATAATAGTGAGATTACTGATACTGAATCAATTATCTCCGAGCTAAAAAATACTTTGGAAACTAGATCCAGAGAATCTCATCTTACTGGATACAATCCACCTTGTAGTGAAGAAGAAATGAAATCATTATTAACTGAAGTAGATATCTGTAATGATATCCTTACTACTACATATGAATTCGGAAGACAACCTATTGAGAAAGCTCTTAGGTGCATAGAAGAAAAACAGAGTATTGTAAATTATGTAAACCAGTCATTGGAACGTGGCAGTAAGAATAGACTCCAGCATATGAGTGAATTCTTATACCATGAACTCATAAATAAGATGGGAGAAATCAAGGTATCTTGTGATAGAATGAATAGCTGCCCAGCATATAAATTCTATGACGAGATTTATACTATGGCAACAGAAACTCCTGATGAGATAGTGGAAGATGAAACCTTCATTATGTATCTTAAATTGTCTTATCAGAATATAATGGATATCATAGAAAAAATCTCTTCTCATAAATCTACTATAGAGAAACTCCCAGAGAAATTAAAAGACTTATTCAAAGTGGATACTATCTTTAGTAGAATAAGAGAAACTAAATCTCTCTGTGATAAAGAACCACTATATGGAGAGATGTCTTCT
>Ga0265300_10002276_pt1 | contig 16820 bp, 9 predicted proteins | sample AusTroGonzalo_MG_FD_193482 | JGI IMG/M metagenome (GOLD analysis project Ga0265300, IMG submission 193482) | Bovine rumen microbial communities from tropical cattle in Woodstock, Queensland, Australia - Gonzalo_03 | ecosystem: Host-associated > Mammals > Digestive system > Stomach > Rumen ...
CGGCGGAGGCAACTCTCTCTTCTAACAGTTATTTATTCAGGCTTGCTCTTGTAGTAGATGTGGATCTCGAATTCGAGCACGCAGATATACCAAACGGTAAAATCTCCCCTAGCACTAACAGCCCCGTAAGTATACACGCTATACTTGGCCTTCTCCGTTTCTTTCTCATAAATAGTCCGGTGGTACAAACCATCAGCCGATTGCGTACCCCAAATACCACGGTAATTATGATACACTGGCACGCTATCCTCCCCCACAAGGGCAAAGCCGTTATCCGCAAAGACCTGCCTAATAGAATCCGCACGCGCTTCCACTTCAGCCCTTCCCAAGGAATCGCAACCAACAACATCTTTACACGATGGCGACATATCATGCCCTATGGTCCAAACCGACGTCAGGGAATCATCGTTCCAGGCCCCATGCTGCATATTGCTTCCATATCCGTCAAGGAAGCGAACCTCTTCGGGTAATTCCGTTTCAAACCGGAGCGAGTTACGGTTTACGCTCGGAATTTCTTCAGCACCGTCTTCAAGGATAACGATTTTTAAATCGTACAAATGAGTGCCCAAAAACATGTTGCGTTCCCACCATTTTGTAATGGACACCTTATATACCAGGCCATTCAACTTTCTCTCATAAACATATGCCGAATCCTCATAGACCGCGTCTACAGTATTTACAGAATCACACGCCACTTTGCCCTTATATGCAAACCCTCTTAAAGCAAGGGTATCCGCCAAGACTGCAAGCAGGGAATCTTGATCACTAGAGTAAACCCCGGTATTTTTCTTTACCACAAACCAATCCTTCTGGCTACTGCCCTCGAATTCCAGGTATCCCCTGTATTCGTCAAAGAACCGTTCCAAGAAAGAAACCTCTTTCGGCAATTCCGGAATGGAATCGTACGTGACCGGGCGGGAAGAAGAACTGAACGGATTCACGTAGGAACTCGAGGACTTTGCCTCAGAAGAACTCGACGAAGCGACGCTAGAAGAAGATGAAACATGTATCGGCAGGTCTTCAAATCCTTCCTTCATCAAGAATATGGCGACATCGAACATGAAGGCACCATAGCCAGCCCCTGCCGGAGAGAGAGTCTTCGTCATCGCAATTTTATAAACGAGATCACCCTTCTTCGCAGAATAGATATAAGACAAACTATCATAGAACGAATGCAAATAGAACGATTTCAACGAATCACTCAACATCGTCTTTTCAAAAACAAATCCTTTCGCGCCCAAAGTATCCACCAATGCGCTCGCGGCAGAATCTCTTGTCGCGGTATCATGGACATTTGCCCAAGATGTACACGTCCACACCCTCTGTTCGCCATCGCCATAAATCACCGGCCCGCGGGCACTGCAGAACTCCTCAAAAAACTGAAGTTCCGGAGGGAGCACAGAAAGCGAATCCTGCGAAGATGATGAATTAAATGGATTATAGGTGGAACTTGACGAAGATGCGCCCGAAGAAGACGAACCGTCCTTGCTGCTGCTGGATTCCGGTTCGTCACCCGGAATATGCCAGCGGCCCTTTTCGCACACGAAGTATTCGTTGTACAATGCGCTGAGCTTGTTTATGTTGCGCTTGGTCTCGTTTTCGCGCTTGTCATTGCAAACACCCAGGCCATAATTATCCCACCAGAAGTTGGACACGTACTTTTCGAAAGCAGGTACGGTGTCGGCATATTTCCAGCCTTCCACGTTCTTGCGCACCTTCGAAAGCGAGCCCTTCAAGTCAATATCGCAAGCCCAGTCCGCAATCGCAGTTTTGGCATCGGCATCGTCCCAACTGCCGCCTTCCGCAAGTGAAATGCTAAATTCGCCAATGCGTTCAGTAAGCCCTGCCACATCCACGTCACTCTGCATCAATACGCTCACCGCAAGCAGTGCTGCATTCCCGTCGCCAGATTCAAAGATGTTCAGATCTTCGGATTCTGCATAGTCACCGTCAATATAAAATGACGCGAGAATTTCTTTTTCAGCCTGCTCCTTCGCCTCAGCAATCGACTTTTTCTTTTCGGTCACCAAGTGCATCACGCGCTCGTATTCCAAATGCGTAAGCAAGTTGATGTTCACCGTTTTGCGGTTCGAAAGATCCGTAAGCGCACGGAGCGTCACCGTTCCCGAAGACTTCTTGCCCGAAATTTCATCGCGGTAATAGCCCGACGCTTCAAGAATTGCGTACTGCGATTCCAGATTGATATCCTTGATAGCAAAGTCGCCCTTGTCGCTCTTGATGGTTCCTTTAAAGCTCTTGCCCGTCTGCTTAAGCGTAATGCCATCCAGTTCCTGCACGGTCACGGCAGAACCCGTGACAAACGGTCCCTTCTGCGAAACACCAGCCACTTCCCAGTCTTTCACAGCAACAACGCCCGCATCGCCCGAAGCACCGCCCACGACATCCTTGCCGTCGTTTCCTGAACATGCCGCCAAAAGCGACATCATTGCAAATGCGGAAACAAATCCGCTCTTGAAAAAACTGCACACGTTTTTCATCTTCTCTCTTCCTTATTCAAAACTGTTTCACTTTTGGTTTTCAGTTGTTCGCTCAACGGGAATAGCTGCACATTCAAGCGATACACGCAATCCGTTTCATTTTCTTCCGTCGCAATCGCCACAATGCGTCGATAGAACTCATCCACTTCCTTTTTAATCCGTTCGTAAGCGCGATGTGTCAGGCCAAGCGTATAGCCCGACATCACGCGTTCCGATAGCGGCAAGTCTAGCGACTGGATTGCAAACTCCCCCATTTGACGTTGCAAATCGCGAGCCGCCAAAGGCACCGCCTCCACCGGCGCCATTTTAATGGCCTTATCCGTTTGCAGGTAGTTTCCACTCTTGTCCTTCTTCAAGAGTTTCGCCTTCACCAAGAAATCAAGCGTTTCGGAAACTTCCGCCGCCGAAATCTTCTGTTTGCAAGCGCGCGCCATTTCAAGAGGTTTTGCACCGGGCATGTGCGGGGCCAATTCACGAATCACAGAATTTTTCCATGATTTAAAGTAATTGAATTCCTCATCCCCAAGAACACGAATTTTGTGGGCCTGTGCCAACGCACAACGTTCTTCGAACGCGGCTCGTTTTGCCGAATCGTTTTTTGCATGTGCATACGACACCATCAATACAAAATAATCGTATTCAAATCCGACAAGCCCCATGGCATTTGCTACCGAGCCGGCCGACCCAACACTCAAATTTTTCTTGCCCTCGCAGACATACTTCAAGTAAACATCTGACGAGAAGCCCGCCTTTTGAGCAAACGCATGCCAGGAAAACGCCGAGCAGCGCTTACGTTCATCGTAGTAATCCTGGATGAACTTGCGGTAATCTGTATATTCAATGATCTCCTTCATGGTTACAAATATAGCTAGATTTCACACATTTGGAACATGAAATTTGCGTTTTTAGCTAAATTTTACCACTTTTTGAGTTTTTATTAAAAAATCGCAAATTTAGAACATGAAAGGCATATTCCTGGAACATGGAGATTCCCGCCTTCGCGGGAAAGACAAATCAAAGTCACTAGAATCCAAAAAAATCCCCGCGGCACTTTGTCCGCGGGGAATTTTTCTTTACTTAAAAGTTTTATTTACTCATCGTTTTTGCTAGAACTTGAAGAAGGTCTTACCGGAGCAGCCGAAGGATCCCCCTTGACGCAGCGAACACTTTGTCCATAATACTTGGAATTCTGATACGTATAAGAATTGGTATAAACGTTGTTTATATTGAAATACCGGCCATAATAATCATCATTGTAGCACCAGTTGCCGCCTACCCCACCACCTAAAGGTGGCCATGTACACTAAGGCCTAAAGGCCAAGTGTCCAAAGGTCGCCTAAGGGGACACCCCCTAAAACCTCCAGAAGTGAGTGCCGCAGCCAATGCACTTGTGCAATTGGCTATGGCCGAACGCACGGGGGTTCTGCAAACCCCCGAATGTCACTCCGGTCATACGTCATCCTGAGCGGAACACAGTGGAGTCGAAGGATTCAGTCCTGAATGTCACCCTGGACCCTGGAGTGCGCAGCACGATAGGGGATAGGTTCCACTGCATTATGTTTAATATGTTTGCTCCGAGGGACATTTCGCACACTTTTGCAGACCGCTTCAACTCGGCTTGCGTGGGGACTTCTACGGAGTCCCTTGCTAATCTTGGCACTACTCCGTAGTGCAGACTGCTGCGCACGGCTTATTCATACCTCATGCAACGGACAGAGAACCCATGGTCCTTAGCGTCGTAGACGAACGGGCTGATTCTGTCACTCCTCACAAGCATGTAATCTGCGTATATCTCGAAATCTTCCTGGGACGAGCTCCAAAAGCACGCTTCGAAGCCCTCATTCGTGAAGCTAGAATCAAGGAATCTATTGCGTGTAAAATCGCGGATTCTGTAATAATCGCGGATTCTGTAGCCAGCAGGCAACACAGCAAAGGAATAAGTGTCCCTTCCGTTTGCGCTAGCAATCGTGTCCACTGGACACGAAGTGCCATCTAGGGCATCATCGTCACACCATTCGTACCAGCCGCTAGTGGACCTGAGCGCCTCACTCGCCGTTGAACCGCCAACAGCTTCATAAAGTGCATACCACTCATCTAGAGAAGGCAGATGCCAGCCATCGGGGCAAACGCCCCGAACAGGGCCGTAACCCCTGTTGCATTTTACGCCATAGCCACAGCCCTTAGCTTTTGTAGACCATATTCCCGCACTGTCCATTGCGGCGCTCCATAGATATAAGCGACCATATTTCTCACAATAACTAGCACTATCATTATAGCAGAAACTGGAGGAATCTAATCCCTCAGTGGGTTGCAAATAGGCGTAGTTCAAATTCTCTGCCATCCAAATTTGTTCGCCGATTTTTACAATCTTGTATGTTTGCCCGTCACGCCCATCAGTCATAGTTCCTGTAACTCCATCTTCAAAGAAACTGATACTCGACGCATCACTTGATAACGATTCCGCAGAGCTACTACTTGAACCGTCGCAAGCCGCAAGCAGGAATGCGGACATGGCACATATTGCTAAAACTCTTTTCATTGTTTTTGCCTCTCTACCCTAAAATTAATCCTTGATGCAGCGGACGGATATCGCAACGGATTTTTCTTCGTCATCCAGACACCAATTAACACATTTTTTTACATCAAGCTTCATTTCCCGGACAAATTCATTATGGCGGTCTAAAGACGTCCAGAAATGTACTTCGGAACCAGCGTAAAGGAATTGACCTTCATAGTTGTACCTATAACCAGCAGGCAACGCGGAGAAGCCGAATGCATCCGTGCCGTTGCCATTATTATCCCACCCCGTCTGCGACCTGAGAACATTGCCCGCAACCTCCAAGCCGCCCACAGCCACGAACAAAGTGTCCCATTCTGTGTCGTTCGGCAAATGCCAACCCTCGGGGCATATGCCTCGCACCGGGTATGTCGGAGTACATTGTACGCCATAGCCACAGCCCTTTCCATTCGCAGACCATGTACCCACACTATCCATTGCGGCGGACCACGTGTAAAGGCGACCGTACTTGGCGCAGTTTGCAGGATCATTGTCATAGCACCAACTCGTGGAATCGGAGGTGTTGTCCTTATATTTATAAGGAACACCTGTGTATGCATAGTTCAAATTTTCCGCCATCCATGTCTGCGTACCGATTTGCACGGTCTTATAAACCTTGCCATCACGGGAGTCCGTCATAGTCCCCGTAACTACTGAAGAGGGATCTACATACCCTTCAGGGACACTGCTGCTGGACACACTTGTCACGCTAGAACTTGAAGAAGGTCTTACCGGTGCAGTCGAAGGATCCCCTTTGACACAACGGACACTTTGTCCATAAGACTTGTAATCCTGTGACGTATAAGAATTGGTGTAAACGTTATTTATATTGAAGTATCGGCCATAATAGGACTCCTGTTCGGTTGCGCTCCAGTAATAAACATCCGAGCCCACCTTTTCCCAACTCGTTGCAGAAATTCTTCTTCCGGTCGGGAGTGCGGCAAAGCCGTAAAGATCCGTACCGTTATTGTAACCCGTACTGGAGTAGTTCCATCCGGTCAACGCCTTGAGAGGTTTACCAGATACAGAAGCTCCCCCTAACGCCACGCTCAACAGCCCCCATTCATAAATTGACGGCAAATGCCAGCCGTCAGGGCAAATTCCCTGCACAGCGCGATCAAGTCCGCACTTTTTGCCATAGCCGCAAACCAACGGCTCCTTCGAATCATTCGCCAAGGCAACAGAGTCAATTGCAGCAGCCCAGCTGTAATAACGACCACTTACCTTGCAATTTTTTTCATCATTATTGTAGCACCAGTTGCCGCCCTTCAAGCTCGGAGTCTTGGCGCTATCGGCATAGTTCAGGTTTTCAGCCATCCACACCTGCGAATAATTTGCATCTGGCACATCAATTTTTACAACTTTGTACACTTGCTTGTCGCGCGGGTCAACCATCGAGTCGTACTTGATATCCGGATTCAGGTGCGCTTCCTTGGGCACATCCCAGCTCCATCCTTCATAAACACCGGAACTGCTGGACACGCCGTTGCTGGAGCTAGATACTGCCACTGGGGATTCGCCTTTCAAGCAACGGACCGAACTCCCGATATACTTTCTGCTGTTGAACTTGCGTACAATGGTATCCGTGTACAATCTTATACCATACGCATAATCATCGTACTCATCGTACCATTCAGAAGTCCAGAAGGCAGCAGCCTCGCCCACAAAGTCCTTGCTACTCCTGCCACCAGCAGGCAACACAGTGAAGCCGAAATCATCCGTACCATTGCCGTTACTATTCCAGCCACTCGTAGACTTGAGTTTCGCGCCTGCAACCGAATCCCCACCGACCGCAGCGAACAGCGTTTTCCATTCCGCGAGATCGGGCAGATGCCAGCCGCTAGGGCATGCATCCATTGCCGCAGTCCAAACATAAAGACGACCATACTTTGCACAATATTCAGCAGAATCATTATAGCAGAAACTGGAATCTATTTCAAAGTTCAAGTTTTCCGCCATCCACACCTGATCGCCGATTTTTACGGTCCTGTAAACCTGGCCGTCGCGGGTATCCGTCAGGGTATTCTTTTCGGCATTGTACGTCGTGTCTTGGGAAGAACTGCTGGATGTCATGCCGGCCGATGTGCCGGCATCACCGTTTTTACTACTGCTCGACTTCGGTGTGACAATCAAGACAACACTGTCGCCGTCCGCGTAGGCTTCGATGAACTTCTCGAAGGCGGGCACGGTATCCCCGAGGTCCCAAGCTTCGACATTCTTGCGGATAGAATCAAGCCTGCCGTTCGCCGTGGCCTCGATAGCCCATTCCGAAATTGCATTCTTCGTGGTAGAATCTTTCCACTTGCCGGTTTCCGCGAACGATTCTACGAACTTCTCCATACGCGTAACAAGTCCCGCGTCATTCGTTTCTGCCTGCATCATTACGCTCACGGCAAGCAGCGCCGCGTTCTCGTCGCCCGACTCGAAGATATTCAGGTTCTCGAACTCCACGAAGTCGCCCTTGATGTCGAATGCCGCAAGCACTTCCTTTTCTGCCTGCGCCTTCGCTTCCGCGAACTTCTTGCTCTTTTCCGTCACGAGGAACATCAGGCGTTCGTATTCCAGTTCCGTAAGCACGTTGATGTTCACGTTCTTGCGGTCCTTCAAGTCGGTCAGCGCATGCAGCGTAATCTCGCCCGCCGACTTCTTGCCGGAAACCTCGTTGAGATAATAGCCGGACACCTCAAACAGCGCGCACGTAGACTTGAGCGAGACATCCTCGACGCTAAAGTCGCCCTTGTCGCTCTTGACCTCACCCTCGAAAAGTTCGTCCGTAAACTTGAGCGTCTTGCAGTCAATACCCTGCACTGTCACGGCGGAGCCCTTCACGAACGGGCCCTTCTGCGTCACGCCCGCCACATTCAGGTCGGCAATGATACCGGCATCCTCCGTAGAGCCTCCCGCAAACCCGCTGTCGTCATCGGAACACGCCGTCACGACAATTGACACAAAGGCGAGCGACATAACCCAAAGAATGCCACCGCGAACAATGTCACGCAAATTATTTTTCATTTCGTTCCTCTCCTTTAAATTTAACCCCTTTTTTCTTTTCCAGGCGTTCGCTCAACGGGAACAGCTGCAAGTTCATGCGGTAAACCTGTTCGGTTTCTTCGTCTTCTGTCGCAATCGCCACAATGCGGCGGCGGAAATCCGCAATTTCTTTTCTGATGCGTTCGTACGCATTGCGCGTAAGCCCAAGCGTAAGGCCCGACATGTCGCGTTCCGAAAGCGGCATGTCAAGTGCCTTTACCGCAAACTCCCCCATCTGGCGCTGCATTTCGCGCGCCGCCACCGGCACAGCATCCACTGGCCCCATCGACACGGATTTTTCTGTCTGATGGTAATTGCCGTTTCTGTCCTTCTTCAGGAGATCCGCCTTTACCAAAAAATCGAGCGTCTTTGACACTTCCGCAGCAGAAATATCCTGCTTGCAGGCATGCGCCATCTCGAGCGGTTTTGCCCCAGGCATGTGCGGAGCCAATTCGCGCAACACCGGATTTTTCCATGACTTGAAGTAATCGAATTCCTCTTTGCCGAGCACACGCACCTTGTGCGCCTGCGCCAATGCACAGCGTTCCTCGAAGGCGGCGCGTTTCGCCTTGTCGCCCTTCGCATGCGCGTAAGAAACCATCAGCACGAAATAGGTGCTCTCGAAACCCGCGAGCCCCATAGCGTTCGCGACCGACCCGGCCGCACCGATACTCAGATTCTTTTTCCCCTCGCAAACATACTTCAGGTAGACATCCGAAGAGAAGCCCGCCTTCTGGGCAAACGCGTGCCACGAAAACGCGGAGCAGCGCTTGCGTTCATCGTAGTAGTCCTGAATGAACTTGCGGTAATCTGTATATTCTACGATTTCCTTCATGGTATCAAATATAGGTTCATTTTCTCATTTCAGAACATAAAATTAGCGTTTTTGGGCAAATTTTACCACTTTTTGGCTTTTTATAAAAAATTCTGCATTTTAGAACATGCAGTACATGTTCCCAGAACATGGCGAACAGTCTCACAACACAAAAACCCCGCCATCGCTGGCGGGGTTTCCCCTCTTTTCCCCTTCTTACAGAATGTTTTAGTTCCTTACGCAGCGGACACGACCTTTCGTTCTCCGTTCTTCGCTCGTCATGCCGTAATCGATAGAGATATTAAAAGAGGCATCGTCAAGACTATAGTTTATACGAAAATCGTCTATTTGATACCTAACCCAAGACGCCTCTTCTTCATCACCGATTTCTTCGAAATAATGCAGCAACGAATCAAGCTCGTCACGCTCCTTTTTCACGAAAGATTCATGCCTATACGTGTGATAGTAGAGTTTCAGATACTTCTTGTCCATCGGCACAAGGTTAAAGTCGAACCTATTGTAGAACACGCCTATCAGATCCTTAGCAGATGCAGTTTCCGCATCCGTTCTCCAATATTCGTTAAGCAGGTTGTTGGAACTGCCGACATACGCAATCAATATCTTCCAATCCTTGGTGCTGGAGATATGCCAGCCGGCAGGACAGACGCCTTGATGGAGGGAATCCTTCATGGATTCGGGAACCGGACGCGACATATAGCTTTCGCTATACCCCATGGCTTCCGCCCAACTGTAGATTCCATCGGCAACGGCATCTACGCCACCCCTTCTGGAATGCTTGACCGAAGGTTTTTCGATGTACATGAGGTCTTCCGCCATCCACTCATACGTTGCCCCTTCGAATTCGAAACTCACCGTCTTGTATTTATGGCCATCACGCGGATCGGTCATGATTCCCGACCCATGAGGTATGGGCATTTTAAGGGAATCGAGATGTCCCTTTGTCGTAAACATCCAGCGACTACCGTCGCAAAGGAAGTAAGCCGGGTTCACATATTCCGTCCGGTATTCTTCATAGTTATAGTTCCCGAACGGTTTATCGAGCTTTCTGGATTCTCCCCACCGCTTGTCGGTGCATTCTTCAAAGCCAAGGTAGTGGTCCAGCACCAGTTCGTAGAAGTAGGTTCGCTCCGCCATAAGGTCGTATTCATCTCTGCCTTCCAAGCCGACCTCTCTGCTATACATCACGTTGCCAAAATAGTGATTGGTGATATAGGCATCGTAAGCAAGAGGCGCAATCAAGGAATCGCTGAGAATCCCGTCATCTTCCAGGTCATCGGCATAGGAATCAACGTAAGCCTGCAATGCGGCACAGTCGATATTGGCAGTATCTTGCTTAAACTCCCATTCATCATCATCCACGTCCATAGGATAGTAGAAGCCCTGCGTATCCACAAAGATACTGATGTGGTAAAGAGTCCTGTCCGCATCGGAAGATTTGTAGATATCCAAGTCTTCCGCAGAAGTTACGCGAAGGTCCACCCCGAATGCGCCGAACAATTCCTCTGCGGCCTGCCTCTTGGCCTCGGCAAAGGTCTTGCCATCCTTGACCAGTTTCAGCACGCGCTTGTATTCGAAATGCGTCAGCAAGTTGATATTTGCGATTTTGCGCTTTTCCAGATTTGTCACCGCATTAAGATGCAGCACGCAATGGGAGCGCACGCCGCTGATATCGTGAGTGTAGTAGCCTTCGGCAGAAAGAAGCGCATATTGGCTCTTCAAATCAAGGCTGTCAAACGTAAAGTCGCCACCGTCGTTAATAACCTTGGTAGAGAATTCCCTACCCGTGGGCTCGAGGTTGCCTTCTTCCGATGTTTCCCTGAGGATAACGTCGGAACCCTCTACAAACGGGCCCTTCTGTACAGCGCCCGCAAACTTCTTGCCCGAAAGCGCGACAATGCCTTCCGATTCCTCGCTCGTACCGGCAGTTTCAAAAGTAGAACAGGCCCAGAACGCCCCGCCAAAAGCGAGAGCGCCAAGACCCACAAAAAACTTTTTCATATAATCCAAACTGTTACTCATTTCCAGACTCCTTTTTCCCCGTGCTTTTCGCACCATCATTAATATTTTCCGTAAGCGGGAAAAGTTGCATGTTCAAGCGGCACACTTTTTCCACACTTTTATCGGCCGAGACAATCGACACGATGCGCTTGCGGCATTCCGCGAGTTCCTCTATGACCTTCTCGTAGCTTTCGGCGGTCATGCCCATAGTAAGGCCGCTAAAATGGCGTTCCGAAATAGGCAAATTGTCGAGGGCTTCGAGAGCGAACTCGCCCATCTGGCGCAAAAGCGAATGCACCGCCACAGAGATAACCTTCAGGCGGCCCGTCGTAAGCGAACGGTTCGTCTGGTGGTAATTGCCCTTGATATCCATCGTGAGGAACCCCGATTTCACGAGGAACCTGAGGCTATCGCTCACTTCGGCAGCCGAGATCGGGAGCCTGCACACCTTCGCGATTTCGTGCGGTTTTGCCCCCGGCATCGCCACCGCCAATTCGCGGACTACGGAATGTTTCCAGGTTTCGTAGAACGTGTAGAATTCGCTCCCGAGAATCTTCACGTTGTGCGCCGAGCTCAATGCTTCCATCTCTTCGAAGCATTTCTTTTTCTCGCGATCCGTCTTTGCGCTTTCGTAGCGCACCATCAAAATAAAGTAGTCGTACTCGAAGCCCTGCAATCCCATTGCAAGTGCGGTTTTCTTCGCTCCTTCTATTCGAAGCCGCGTCTTGCCATCGCATACAAGCTTCAAGTACGACCCCGATGCGAATCCGGCAATCTTGGCGAATTCGCGCCACGTAAACGCAGACGTCCGTTTGCGCTCGCGGTAGTAATCCAAAACGTACTCGCGGTAGTCCTTGTATTCAACAACCGATTTCATCATGACAATAAAATAGGAAATTGCAGAGCGGCATGCAACGTTTTTGTTAAAACAAAAATAGCGATTTTAAGCAAATTTAAGCATTTTATTGTTTTGCAGAAAGATTTTTAGTAATCCATAAAACAAAACGCGGGAATTCATGAAACAAGAAGGCGTTTTTGCTATTCGTACCTATAAACAAAGCCAAAAATCTCGTTTTATAGGTACAAAACAACCTTTTGGCCACTCCATGAAGCGTGTTACATGAAAAAAGCACCTACAAACAACGCAAATATTCTGTTTTATAGGTATTTCCAGTTAGTATATGCGTAATTTTTCAAAAAAAGTACCTATAAAAGACCTTTTTTGAACGCTTTTATAGGTACGAGAAAAAAGAAGCCTTCCGCAATTACCTATAAATCCGCCTTAGTGACTCGTTTTATAGGTACAATGGGGTACAGATATCACGCTACCGCACGGATACGCGACGCACCTGGTTGTCGATACGGACCAGGTAGTTGCCCGCGCGCTCAACAGGGATGGCGAAGTTCGCGCCATCTACAACGCCCCTGCGGAGTACGCGCCCCTGCGTGTCGAATAGGGTATAGTCGCGGGCCGCATTTACGGCAACACCAGACACCAGAATATTGCGCCCGGATGCAGTCACCGAGAACGACGGCGCCTGTGCCATTTCAGATAAGGCATCCTCGCAGTTTACGCAGCCGAATTCAACCTTCTTGGAAGAACTGCTGGGCTTCACCGTAGAAGAAGAGGACTTCGCAGAAGAACTGGACTTCGGGGCAGAACTGCTGGACACAACCGTAGAACTGGACCGCGGCGTAACGCTGGAACTGGACTTTGCGCTGCTCGAACTAGACTTCGGCACAGAACTGCTGGAGCTCTTGACGCTGCTGGAGGACCGCGGCACGCTGGAACTCGAACGCGGAGCAGACGAGGAACTGGACTCGATTACGCTAGACGAGCTCGACTGCTTCACGGAGAATACCGCAACGATAGTCGTATCGTGAAGGACTGTGATTGTGCGAACCGGGTTCGTATTCGTAGCATCGTCTTCCCAATAGCGGAATTCAGAGTCGCTGTACGGACGCGCCTCAAAGGTGACTTCCGTTCCATACTTGTACGAGCCCCTGTCATCATCTTCAAGGCCGACGACTTTACCCAAAGCCCAGCTGTTAGGCTTCACATAGACATCAAACGGTCTCAACTCATACTTGGCATAGAATTTGAGGTCGCCTTCATCTTCGGGGTAAATAGCCCACTGCTTTTCACCGTCGAAATCGGCTGTCTTGTACCAGCCGGCAAATACCATGTCCTCATTTTCCACAGAGACTTTTTCCGGAAGATACGTGTAGAGCCCCGCCACATAATGATCAAAGTAGGTTGCCGTATCGCCTTCAAAAGTATGGAATGTCACGTTGTACCACGTAGTAGCAGAATTTTCAACGGCACCAGAAAACACAGGGTACGGATCCACCCCGACGTTCTGTCCCCATATAGAACCGTTCTCGCCCATGTGCAGGGCAAGCGCGACCCTTCCATCGGCAAGTTCATCTTCATGGACCGATACGCCGCCCATTTCCCCATTGGTATTCCCGAAAGATTTCTTATACAGGTAATAACTGTTTACAATTGTTCCCTCATCGAACGTGCAAAACTGGCAAATATTCAGAACAAGATGATTCCTCCGTTCACCATAAACATTTCCGGCGTTATAGCTATTCACAACACGGATTTGTTCATCATCGCCAACCCCAGCCAATCCGGCAGCATCATCCTCAGATTCAATCCTACCAAGATTATAGCAGTTTTCTACAAGCAGGTGGGAATAAGAACCGACATAGCCCACCAAGCCCGCTGCATTACCATACTTATATGTAGCATACACTGAAGACGTGTTAAAAGTATTCCTGATTTCGGCATACAGATTATAGTCCTTCCACGATTCAACAACATAACCGACAACAGCACCCACTCGCGGAGCATCGCTCATAAAATAGGAACCCACAATGCCTAGATTCTTTACAACAGCAGGTTCTTCCTCTAAGCCAGCCATGACCCTGATAAAACCGACCGGTTTTTTATCAGAAGCCTTGAGCCCCGCATATTCATCTTCGCGCGTCAGCGTATCCACGACGAACAGGCCCGAAATCGTATGCATTTGTCCGTCAAATGTTCCCCACAAAAATTGTATCGGAGTCCACGCCACGAACGCAGGAGCCTCAGCCGTATTGAGTTTGCCTGTAGAATCCAGTACGTTCTTGTTGACAACGATATCCTGGGTGAGAACAGCGCATATCGGCTCCTCAAAATCTTCCGCCTCCGATCCGTTCATGATTGCGGCAAAACCGTAAAGTTCGCCAGCATCCGAAATGGCATAGCAACCATCGGAATTCTTTTCTGGAGAGCGCATTTCCAACCACTTCGCATAGAAGGTCTTGTCGCCCTCGTCTGTCGAAGTGATGGAATCGACCGGGTTTCCGCTAAAATCGCTCCTGGCGTACCAGCCCGCAAATATATAGCCTTCACGCAGAGCGCCACCCGGGAGTTTCGCTCCGACCGTATGGATGTAAGACGCCACACTGTCTACAGGTACCGTTCCCCCGCTCGTTTCCAAAGTCACCTTATATACGCGCTCATAATAACCCCAGAATTTCACGTCGGTAGTTTGCGTGTCGGGAACATGTGTCACCTTTTCGCCCGTCAGTTCCGCATTGTCGTACCAGCCAAACAGCACGTAATTTTCACGATTGACATCAGGAATCCTGTGACGGTACCCAACTGCAATCTCACTAGTCCAGGGAACAGCGCTCCCCGTATCGAGACTGAGCGTTATCGTGGGCAAGGCTACCGCTCCGGAAATGTTTCCGCTAAAGTTCGGCAGCGGGTCAGCACCGACATTCTGCCCCCATATTGAGCCGTCAACGCCGCTGTAGTAATAATCGTGCATTAGAGAAGCGACAGTGCCGTTGGCGAACTGTTCTTCCGTCATGTGGACCCCTATACCATTCCCGTCCGCAGCAACGTAAAAGACATTGTCGAAAATAGATCCCTCAAAGAGACTAGTAGAATATTCTCCTATCACGGGACCAACTTCTTTTGGATTTTCACCTGTTGCAATCACCGGTCCCACATTGAACACATTCATCAATTTCACCGTATCAGCCCAAATATCAACATTTCCGATAATACCGCCCACGTAATCCTTAGCAGACACGACACCAACGTTGTACGTATTCGCCATTTCAAAATAGGTTTTCCAATTAGGATCCACACAGCCCACAATGCCTCCGGCACTATAACCTGTAGCCAACACGCGGGCTTTATTATAGCTATCGTATATGAGAACAGGCAGAGCGTTTTCCACCTCACCAACCAAACCCCCTGCACAACTCGACGCAGCAATAACTCCATCGACGCTACTGCGTTCTATCACCACATTCACCCCGGCATCTATGTATGCAATAAGCCCTCCGGCATCATAGCGGCCAACGTTGAAATATACATCTACAAGATGAACGTCCTTAACAACAAGATTCTGTGGTTTGTCTTCGCTATCGTAAAAATGATCGCCAACAGACGAAATCAGCCCCATTTCGTAACCCGTAGAATCATTGTTGTAGAGACCCGAAATCGTGTGCCCCTGGCCGTCAAAAACTCCCGCAAATTCGTAAAAGGAAAGCCCGTTCCATACAGCAAAATTCGCCGTATCGGCCACATTCAATGAGCCATCTTTGATAACGTTCTCGTTTACCACGATGTCGGCGGTAAGCTTTATGCAGGTATCATTTTCCAAATAATAGTGAGCCGCATAATAGAGCTCTTCCGCATTCGATATCTGGTAGCAGCCCTCAACAAATTCGGGCTTCTGCGGAGTAATTTCCCTAGCGGCATTCGCAAAGACGGCTAATACCGCAACAACGGCGCAGACAACAAATCTTTTGGCAGGCATATCGTTCTCCTCTACCTGTTACTTGAACAAGATACTCTCTTTTAAGACCGCTGTCAACTGCATCGTGAGCCGCAAGCGACTCATCTTAATGAGTCGTGGTGGCGACCTTTGACCACTTAGCGCGTCTATACGATACTTGGTGCTTTAGCACCTTAGTAGAGTTATCCCCTTTGAGGAAGCGTTTATGTGGGCATGGCGCCCTTGGGGGAGTGAGCGAGGAACCGGAGGTTTAAATACATGAAACGACGAGCGAACGGTCTTATAAAAAAAGCCCCCGGGATTAACCGGGGGACTTTCAAACAACGTTTTCGCGCTTAGCTCAGGCGAGAAATCATGTAACCAGCGCAGACTGCGGTACCGATAACGCCGGCCACGTTCGGGCCCATGGCGTGCATCAGCAAGAAGTTCTGCGGGTCGTACTTGGCGCCTTCCACCTGGGAAACACGTGCAGCCATCGGCACGGCGGACACGCCGGCAGAACCGATGAGCGGGTTCACGGGGTTCTTCGGGCTGCACCAGTTCATAATCTTCGCGAGGAAGAGACCGGCAGCAGTCGAGAAACCGAAGGCGACAACGCCCATGGCGATAATCATGATGGTCTGCGGCTTCAGGAAGATGTCGGCAGACATCGTGAGACCCACGGAAGTACCGAGGAAGATAGTCACGATGTTCATGAGTTCGTTGGAAGAGGTCTTCACGAGACGTTCCACGACACCGGCTTCCTTGAAGATGTTACCGAGCATGAGCATGATGATAAGTGCAGAAGCGTCGGGCACCACGAGGATGCAGACGATCATCACCATCACGGCGAACACGATACGTTCGGCCTTGCTCACCTGGCGGAGAGCCTTCATGCGGATCTTGCGTTCCTTGTCGTTGGTCATCAAGCGCATGATAGGCGGCTGGATGAGCGGCACAAGGGCCATGTAGGTGTAAGCAGCCACGGCGATGGGGCCGATGAGGTGCTTTGCAAGTTTGTTCGCAGTGAAGATGGAGGTCGGACCGTCGGCACCACCGATGATACCGATAGAGGCTGCTTCACCGAGAGTAAAGCCACCGAAAGCCACAGCGCAGAA